>ERZ857882.1903-NODE-1903-length-23078-cov-3.560657_pt1 | contig 23078 bp, 17 predicted proteins | sample MGYA00519697_ERZ857882 | MGnify/ENA primary metagenome ERZ857882 (study PRJEB31778, sample SAMEA3449373) | human gut metagenome | biome: human gut; feature: human-associated habitat; material: faeces | place: United Kingdom | collected 2010/2012 ...
ACGGCCTGCCGCTGGAGGCCATTGTGGGGATGTATCAGGAGATCCTGGGGACGGTGGCGCAGGTGCCGACCTCCAACGCGCTGCTGAACTGCCTGATGGTGTTCAACGTGCCGTTCACACTGTGCAAGGGATTGCTGGACGTGGCGCTGTGCTTCCTGATCTACAAACCGCTGAGCCCGCTGCTGCATAAGTAAGAAAAAGAAATCCCCCCGGCTTCGCCGGGGGGATTTTATATGGGGGCGTGAAGCGTCGCCGGGGGGATGGTTTTATGTGGGCGGCGGGAGGTTTTGCAGCTCACACGCCCAGCTTTTCCAGGGCGGCCAGCTTCAGGCAGGTGCAGAACACGGCGATGGCCTGCTCCAGCTCCGCCACCGGCGGCAGGGAGGGAGCGATGCGGATGTTGCTGTCCTGGGGGTCCTTGCCGTAGGGGAAGGTGGCACCGGCACCGGTCATGGTGACGCCGGCCTCCTTGCACAGGGCCAGGGTGCGCTTGGCGCAGCCGGGCATGACGTCCACGCTGACAAAGTAGCCGCCAACGGGGCGCTTGTAGCCGGCGATGCCCAGCGGGGCGATCTCCTTGTCCAGAGCGTCCAGCACCGCGTGAAATTTGGGGGCCAGGATGGCGGCGTGCTGCTTCATCAGGGCCAGGGTGTGGGCCTTGTCCTTCAGGAACAGAACGTGGCGCAGCTGGTTGATCTTGTCAAAGCCGATGGTCTGGATGTTGATGAGCTTGGAGAAGTAGGCGATGTTGTCGGCGCTGGATGCCATGACGCCCACGCCGGCACCGGGGAAGGTGACCTTGCTGGTGGAGGCGAACTCGTAGACCATGTCGGCATTGCCGTACTTCGCGCACAGGCTGATGATGTCGGGGAATTCCACATAGTCGCAGTCGAACTCGTGGATGCAGTAGGCGTTGTCCCACATGAGCATAAAGTCGGGGGCGGCGGGCTTCATCTTCGCCAGACGGTCGATGGTCGCGGCGGAGTAGATCACGCCCTCGGGGTTGGAGTACTTGGGAACGTTCCACATACCCTTGACGGCGGGGTCCTTGATGAGGGCCTCTACCTGGTCCATGTCGGGGCCGTCGGCGGTCATGGGGACGGAGATCATCTCTACGCCGAAGCTCTCGGTGACCTTGAAGTGGCGGTCATAGCCGGGCACCGGGCAGATCCACTTGACCTTGTCCAGCTTGCACCAGGGCTTTTCGCTGTGGAGCAGACCGTTGGTGAAAGCCTTGGATACGGCGTCGTACATCAGCTGCAGGCTGGCGTTGCCGCCCACGAACACCTGCTCCGGCTTGCAGCCCAGAATGTCGGCAAACAGCCTTCTGGCCGCGGGGATACCCGCCACCTCGCCGTAGTTGCGGACGTCGATGCCGTCGGAGACGAAATCCTCCGGCTTGGTCAGCAGGCTGAAAATGGGTGTGACCAGGTCCAGCTGCACCTTGCCCGGCTTGCCCCGGGCCATATTCAGGCTGAGGCCCATGGCCTTGAGCTTTTCGTATTCCACCTGCACGGCGGCGTATTCCGCCTGACGCTCCTGAAGGCTCATGTCTGTATATTTCTTCATTGCAATTTCCTCCGTTTCCTTGTGTTCCATGCGGATTTCTTGCGAATTATACTACACTATTTGCACAAAAATTGCAACCACAATTTGTGAATATCGCAGAAGGGAATTTCTCCGGGCGGGTGGGAGGTACCGTATATTTTGACAAAAAAGTGCCGCCGCGGCCAGGGGGGTGTGCCGCGGCGGCAAAGACAGGGAGCGTTATTGGGCGGAGACATCCTCCGCTTCCTTTTCCAGCAGGGCCTTTTTGGCGGCCACAGCGGATTGGGCGCAGCCGTACTCCCAGTTCCACGGGTCTTTCCGGCAGACACCGTCGGCAAAAGGAACGAAGATGGACAGCAGGCCCACGGCGGCCAGGATCCAGCAGTACCACATACCGCCCACGATGGCGGCGGGGCTGGTGTGCAGGGCGTCGGAGGTCACGGTGGCGTTGGCCAGGGCGGCGGCGCTCAGCAGCTGCGCGCCGTAGGGGATGATGCCCTGGAACACACAGGAGAAGGTGTCCAGCAGAGACGCCGACCGCTTGGGGCTGATGCCGTATTCCGCGGCGATTTCCTTTGCGATAGGACCGGCCATGACGATGGCCACGGTGTTATTGGCGGTGGAGATGTCCATAAGGCCCACCAGCAGACCAATGCCCACCTGGCCGCCGCGCTTGCCCCGGAACATCTTGTGGATAGCGGCCAGCAGTGCGTCAAAGCCGCCGTAGGCCCGGATCAGCCCGCATAGGGAGGACACCAGCAGCGTTACCAGGATCGTCTCGAACATGTCGCTGACGCCGGAGCCCATGTTGCCCATGAGCTGCAGAGCCGTCACCTGGCCGATGGCCAGAGTGATGGCGGCGCCGGCGACGATGCCTACCAGCAGTACCACGAATACATTCAGCCCCGCAATGCCGCCGATGAGCAGCGTATTGCTGCCGATGGTTACAGTTTCGTACTTATCCGCCAGAAAGTGCACGCCCAGCGCTTCCAAATCCGACGCGAGTGTGCTGCCCTCGAACACGATTTTCGGCCACTCGTGGTTGCCCGGCACATAGTACACCGGGGCAATTTCCACCAGCTGCGCGCACAAGTCCGTCACGACGTGCGTGTCGTCGCTTTTCTTGTCGTTCATATCGCCCGTGATGGCGATGATGTCCGGCTTCAAGGCACGAATCCGCGCCACCAAATCGCAGTTGTTCTCGCCGAACTCCCGCAGGTGCAGGTCGGAGAGCTGCACAATCCGCAGATGGCTCGTCAGCTTATCCGACTGTACTTTGTAGTAGCTTTCCACAAAGTCCTGCTCATGCGGATACAGGAAGAGGAAGTATCCGCAAACGCCCGCCATCACCAGCAGCACCGTCAGCACATACAGCAGCACTTTTTTCCACTTTTTCATGGCTTAGTCCTCCTGCTTTCTGCGGTCCATCATTGCGCCGCGCAGCAGGGTACGCAGCGTATGGGCGTTGGCGGTGCGGCTTTCCGCCATGCCAAGGCTGTATTCCATCTTCGCGTCGCCGCTTTCCTCGTTGTAGGCGTGCACGAGGCGGTGCATGTAGTCCGCAAAGCTCTCCGCGTCCTCGCGGCGGCACTGCTCGAAGAAGCCGATGAACTGCCAGCCGCCGTTGTAATACACCGTACCGCAGGTTGTGGACGCTTCCTTGATGAAGTCCGCGAACCGTCGCAACACTTCGTTGCCCTTCACGCGCCCCAGCTCGTTGTTGATGTGGCTCAGGTTCGTCAGCTCCAGCACAACGCACACGTTGTCGTCGCCCAGCACGCGCTCGGTGTTGTTCTTGATGTACAGGTCGCACGCCGTACGGTTCGGCATTTCCAGCGACTGCTCGGTGAAGAACAGGTACTCCACGAAGTCCTGGATTCGCCCCAACAGGATGGCGCCGCAGACGCCGAGGATGAAGAACACGACAACGCCCAACATCATGTACAGCTTGACGTTGACGCGCGCGCTCACCGCTGTGGTGGACAGCACGCCCACGTTCACCGCGCCCATGTACTCGTTGTACTCCTCCATCGTCACCAGCAGCACCTGATAGAGGTCATCCAGCCGGGTTTGCAGCGCGCTGATTTCCGCCTCCACCGACGCGCGGGCTTCGGCGGTGTTCTCCGTCGCGTCCGGCGCTTCGGAGAAGGTGTCGATGATGTACTGGCAGTACGCCGCGTCAATCAGGCTGTCGGACTTGCGGTTGAGCAGCGTCACATAGTCGCTGATGAGCGTGTCGTAAACGGTGGTGCGGTCTTTAATCTTGCCGTCCTCATCATGCTCCTCATAGACGTCATTCAGCACAAGGCCGTTCTGCCCATTCGTGTCCGTGCCGTTCGTTCCGGCATAGTACAGCGAGCCTTCCTTATTCTTATTGCCATAGCTTTCAATGACTTCCTTGACGCTTGCCACCTTATCGCCATCGGTGCCGCTTGTCAGCATGTAATTCGCATACCGCTCCTGATACTTCTTCAGCAGGATTTCGCGGTTCTGCGTCAGCCTTTCGCCCAAAATCTCCGAAAACAGGTACGGAATCCGCACCGACTGGATATAGCTGTATTCATCAAACAGGTCGGAGACGGACAGCCCCGTGCGCGACGAGGTGAAATCCGGCGCAGCGCTTTGGCGGCTGCCTAACTGCGCGATAATCTCATCCACCGAATTGCTGAGAATTTCCGCCTGCTCAATGTAATCATAACCGCCCGCCAGCACGTTTTCCGCGTTGTTGGGGATGGTGGAGTAATCCACATATTTCTCCCCGAAGCTGGCAAAATAGCAGCTCAAAATTTCATCCAGCATCAAGCGCGCGAATTCAGCGCTTCGGCTGCTGCCAACAGTCAGCTTGACGGTGTATTCCGTCGGATAGTACTCCTCCACCTCTTCACCTTTTTCCGCCAGCGCATCCTGCCGCGTCTGCACATCGGCAGGGGTGATACCCGTCACCGTGCCGCCGGAACGGATGGTATCGACATTGACGGAATAGCCGAGGCGCTCAATCGCTTCCTTGACGACCGTCGAGGAAAAGATTTCGGAAACGTCCAGCGGCTCGCCGTTCGGGGTCAAGCCCTCCGACGCCGCGTCGTAGGTGTACTTAATGACAGCCTGCGCCGTGTACGCCTGATTGTTGCTGGCATAGCGCATGAAGAACGCGCCGGCAAAGATGGACACCAGCGCAATCAGCGGCCACCAGCGCTTTAAGTAGCGGATGATGTTAAACTTTTTCATGCTTTTTTCTGCCCTCAATCACCAGCAACAGCACGCAGCAGACGCAGAACGTCACGCCGCCCATCAAGATCGACCACTTGATGCTGTATTCATCCATCGCGCTCATCTGCTCATAGGACACGGTAAGGTAATTGCGCGTCTTATAGCGGACATACTCGCGGTTGATGACATTTGTGCGTTCAATCAAATCCGCCAATTTGGTCTTCATGGTATCAATCAGCATCTCCGCCGTGACGATGTTCTCCGCCGCATTGGCGTCTTCCGCGAGCATCTTCCCGATGGTGTACTCATTGTCCTTGATTTTCTCCTTTGTATCATGGGCATGGAAGTTTTCCGTCTCAGCGGAGCTTGCCTGATAGTCAATCGCCACCTTCGTGCGCGACATATAGAAGTTTGCCTGCGTATCCAGCGTCGGAATCAGCACAACGCTTGTCAGCGCGGAATCGTACATATCAATCGTTGCAAGATGGTTCTGATAGTGGCTCATGAATTTCTGATACTCAATGTTGCGCAGCTGATTCTGATATTTCAGCTTGGACACATAGCGGTCGCGATTTTTGGATAACCCGCTCTGCCGCACATACGCGTTGTACTTTTCAAGGTCAATGTTAGAGAAATTCTGTGCCTTCTTCTGCAAAGAGATAAACGTCTCGTTGTTGGCCGAGGAACGGAACGTGCCGTTCTCGTTCGCGCGGCTCTTCAAAAAGCGGCTGACTTTGCCGATTTCTTTCTCGAAGAATGTGCCGATTTCCACATACTCCAGTTCATCCAGTTCATTCCAGTTCGGATTGAGCGCCGTATCGACGTAGGTGTAGTTCTCGTAGAACACTTCCTTGTACGCCTCGATAATCAGCTGGAGCATGTCGCCGGTGCTGATGCTTGCCGGCAGCTCCTCATTGCGCTTGTAGGAGACGGTGTAGGTGGTGGCAATCTTGTAGGCGCTGGCGCTGCCGGAATCAATCGACATGCCGCCAACGCTTGACGTGCTTACGCTGATGTGCTCCGCCAGCGCAAGGGACTCCATGTTCGTCACGCCCGCCTTTTCGAGCGCACGCGAAAGCACCTCATCAGACTTGAGCAGCGAAATGTTGAATCGCGTCTGATTCGGATAAAGTCCCCTTGTCGCTTCCTCATAGTTCAGGGCAATGAGGGCGGTTGCCGACTGCATCTTTCCCGGATGCATCAGGGCGCTGGTGGTCACCATCGCCGCGATGATCAGCAGCAGGCAAAGCAGGCGGTATCTCCACACACCCTGCAGCATCCGCTCAAGAAGCGACCACACGCCGCTCCTTGCTCGTTTCCGGTTCTTTTCTTTCATGCTTGCCTTTCTCCTCGCCTTGTTCCTGCTCGCCAATCGCCATCGCAATCGGCAGCAGCATAAAGACCGTGTTGATATAGCAGTAGAACACCGTGTTGTCGGTGGCGTAGGTAATGAAGCCGTAAATCGTTTCGTACAGCAGCAGCAGGGCTGTCTGCATCCCAAACTCCTTCTGGCACCACACAATGCGCCCGTTCCAGCTGTACCAAATCCAGAACGCGAAGCCCCAGAAGCCTAACTCGATGTACATGGTAACAATATCGTTGTGCATTCCGCCGAAGTTGTGCGTGCCGAATACGCCAACGCCTGCTTCCGTCATGATGCTGATATAGCGTGTAACATAGCCAATGCCATACCCTCGGAAGCCGGGGGAAAAATCGTAGACCTCCTGAAACGCGGCATAGAGCCTGTCGCGCCCCATCGTGTCAATCTCCAGCGCATGGACGATTTCGTTGAACAGCCCCGACTGAATCAGGTACACATACCCGAAGCAAATGACAATGGCGCCAATGGAAATGAGGAGAATCAGGATGCTTTGGACTTTCGGTTTTCTCCTGCGGATGAACTCGCCCATCAAAAACACGCCGACCAAGCCAATCAGCGCGATGCGTTTGAGGCCCAGAAAGAAGAACAGCCCCGATAAGCCGGCATAAATCAGGCGCTTTTTGCCTCGCTCGCAGCACAGGGCGAACAGCAGCATCAGCCCGAAGGCAAACGTCAGGTCATGCACTTCCAGCGCCTTGATGGCGGCGTTCGTGTCAATCCCGCCGGACTTTGCAAACGCAATCAGCCCGGTCACAAACGCCCCGATGCCGTTCTCCTTGATGGATCCCAGCACAATGCAGCAGTTCGCGCCGCACATGCCGTAGAGCGTATAATCAATGCTCCTGCGGCCGAAGAGGTACACCGCGCTGCACATTGCGCTGAGCGATATGACATGGTAGAGAATCGTCGAGCAGCCGCGCGACATGTAGTTGAGCTGCTGAAAATCCAATGCCCAGTACAGCATTGACAGCGCCGCCATCATCACAAACGGCAGCCCGAACATCACCGCAAACTGTCCCACGGTTTTCAGCCGCCGGAAGTCGCCCGTCACCAGCATAAACAGCAGCGCCATGCCCAGCACGCCGACTTGCAGCACATATTTCGTGAACCACGGCAGCCCCAGCCCACCATTCCAGAAGGCGATGGTCATCATGCCGATATACACCCATTTCAGATACGCCGGGCGCGGTTGAATTTCCTTTTTCAGCATTTCTTTTCGTCCAGCTTCCGCCAGATTGACCCAATTCGCCGCGCCATGCTTGCCACAGAATAGTTTTCCAAGAATCGGCATCTGCCCTCCTTTGCCATGCCGCGGTACAGCGCTTCATCCTCGTAGATCCGACGAACCGCGTCCCGCAGCGCATCACGCTGTTTGGGAATGATCAGACCGTTTTTGCCCGATTCAATGTAGTCGCGCACGGTGTCCGATTCCGTGGTGATAATCGGCTTGGCGAACATCATCGCTTGCAGGAACACCAGCTGCCCCGCCGAAATGCGCGCATCGGCAAGCGGCACAATCACGCAGCAGCATTCTGACAGCATTTGATAATACTTCTCGCCGAACACATCGTGATAAATGCGGATGTTGCTGCCGGGGTTCGGGTGGTTGTACGCATCGGACAGAATGCGTACCTGATACGGCGTGTCCTTCAGCGCATCCACAAGGAAGTCATAGTCGCGGTTGCTCTTTCCCGCCGCAAGGATGAATCGCTCCTCCCCCTGCGGAATGCGCCCGCCGCGGTTCAAATCGCCCAGCCCCAGCGGCACATAGGTGAACTTGTCCATGCCGAAAATGGACTGGTAATACGCCGGTTCGCTGCTGGAAAAGCAGACGATTTTGTCCAGCGCGGGGCTGTTCACAGCCTTGCGCATGAACCACGCGTACAGTTTTCCCTTCCAGCCCTGCTTGGGGCGGTAGATGAACGTGGTGACAATGAGATGGCAGTGCTTTTTCAGGTGGAAAATGGCGCTGTAAAAAGCGAAAAACAGCCCGTAAAACTGCTGGTAGGACAGAATGGTGCCAAATTCCTTGCGGTGGCGCAGGACTTTGAGTGGAAAGAGGAAGAATTTCGCCTTCTTCTTCCATGCGCTGTCCGAAAAATGGCTGTCAATGTGCCAGATGTTCCACTTTTCCCCTGTCTCCGCTTCCATCAGCGCCGCAAAGTTCCATTCCGGCTGCGGCGCGCTGTCCAGCAGAATGAGGTTCACCCGCCCGTCGTTTGCTTTCATGACATCAGCTCCCTGATTGCCTGATGATTTCGCTCGCAGTTGTGGTCGTCGAGCGCGCCGAAGGTATCGCGGATGTGCTTCTGCATTTCCGGCGTGACAGCGCACTCCGACGCAAGCGCGGTTTCGATGGCTTGCAGCAGCGCCTCCTGCGTCGTCACGACCTCCCCGAAGCCGTCCACGCGATAGTCGAAATAGCCGCGGTCGTGGTGCGTGCCCCAGTACCGCGCCTCGTCAAACTGGTAGTAGATTTCGGGCTTGAGCATATACGCGAAGTCGAACTGGATGCTGGAGAAGTCCGTTATCAGCAGCGCGGAGGCCATCAGCAGCGTCTGCACATCCATCTGCCCCAGCGCGCCGATTTTGACGCGCGGATTCTCCGTGTGGAAGGCGGACAGGAAGCGCTGCACCTCGAAATGCGGGTAGAACACGGCGTCATAGCCGTATTTCGTCAGCAGCTCCTCCAGCTTCGGGTCAGAAATGACCGCCTGCCAGTGCTGGAAATAGTCCGTCTGCTCAAACTCCGCCTGTGTTTTGCCCTCCACGGCGTACGTCCGCCACGTCGGCATAAACAGCACCTGCCGCTTCGTCTCGTGCGGATGCAGAAGCGCGTCATATCGGCACAGCCCCAATCGGCGGACGACGCCTTTCGGATACCCGAACGCCGACTCGACGAAATCACGCTCCTTTTGCAGCGTCGTGACAAACAAATCCATGACGACGTTGGGGTAATGGTACCACTTCATGTCGTCAATCATGATGCCATGCTGCAAAAATACCTTTTTCCCGCGCACGATGTGGAGCTTATCGAGCATATAATAGCGTTCAATATCAGGCGTATAACCGGAAACATGGGTGGAAACCTTCATTTCCGACGCGGCGCAGAGCAGGTAGTGCCGCCAGCTGCGATACGGCACGACGCTGCCCAGCTGCGCCACGCGGCCATAGTCGGGCAGCTTGGGGTCTGCAACGTAGACGGCGTTGATTTCGGGGTGCGCCTGCCGAAGATACGCGAAATAGTGATAGCCGTTGTCACGGGCTTCCCTGCCGCGCTCGGACACAAGCCAAACGTGGCGGTACCGCGGATTGGTAACTTTCCTGTGCTTTGTGCTTTGATATACGGAATACGATTCCGCAGATAAAAAATCAGAGAGATTCCCACCTTGATATCATCGCAGATACCGGCATAGGAATCCTGATCAGTTCGCCCAGCAGGGTGGCGCCGCGGCGGAATTTTCGCAGGATGTCGCTCATAACATGTTTTCCTTACTGGTCAAGAATCTCCTCATACGCCTTCAGTCTTTCTTCCATATAGAAGAACGGTGCGCGCTCGCGGACGCGCTGCTGGTAGTATTGGTAGACTTCCGGCTTGTCCAGCATCGTCCGCAAGCCCTCGAAGAGCGATTCTTCGGTGTTCCGCGTAATCAGGCCATACTCGCTGTCGCCCAGAATCTCGCGCATTCCGGAGCAGTCCGTCGTCACGACGGGCGTTTCCAGCACAACGGCTTCGCTCACCACCGTGCTGAACCCCTCGACGTAGGACGGGCAGACGTACAAATCCGCCGCCGCCATATACGGGTACGGGTTATCGCGGAAGCCCAGCAGCTGCACGCTATCCAGCAAATGCTCGTCAATCACCTGCTCCGCCAGATCTTCGTACAGCTCCCCCTTGCCCAGAATCAGCAGGTGGAAGTGGTAGCCACGGCTTTTGAGCCGCCCGCAGACATGAATCAGCCGCTCAAACCCCTTGCGCGGAATCAGGCTGCCGACGCTGACCATCAGGAACTCGCCCTTCGGGATGTCGTCCACCGGCTCGTCCTTCCGGCGGCGGATTGCCTGCTCATCCAGCATATTATAGGCGACATGGACGCGCTCCGTCAAGCCGAATTTCGCGGAAAACGCTTCCTGTACGTTCTCCGACACACAGTAGATGCCGTCAAACCGCTCATAGCACGCCTTTTGATGCCGCATGGAGCGGAACAGGCGATCCTGCTTGGTGTACGTCTGCACGTCGATATGCACCCACGCGTACTTTTTCGCGTGCTGATTGGTGGAGTACGCGAGGATTTTTGTCGGGAACGCCTCCATGAAGGCGACTTCCACATCCGCGTCGCTCCTGAAGAACCAGCGATACAGCCATTTCGACGGGATGATGTACTGCATGATGCCGCTGAGGATTTTCTGCGCCCTGCCGTTCTTCACGCGCAGCGCCGGGCGGTAATGCACCTCCGGCGACAGCATCCCGGCGCGGGTATCGTCGTGGAAAAGCGTCATGAGCGTCACGTCGTAGCGGTCTTTGGGGAGGCGGTTGACTGTTTCCACCAGCACCCGCTCCGCGCCGCCCCCGCACAGGCTGTAAATCAGGAACATTACTTTGCGCTTTTTGCCATCCATCACGCGCGTTTTCCTCCGATTTCCTCCATGTAGATTTCCAGCAGCCGGTCGCAGTAGCGGTCGAGCGTCATCATGCTTTCCTTCTTCGCGCGGCAGTTGCGCGCCATTTCATCCAGCAGCGCCGAATCGCTATACAGCGCGCGAATCTTCTCCGCGTACGCTTCGGGCGTGAAGGTGTCGTTGAGGACGCCCGTTTTGCCCTCCTCCACCAGCTCCGGCATTCCGCCGATGCGGTTGCACAGCACCGGCGTGCCCAGCGACTGCGATTCCAGCAGCGCCAGCGGACAGTTTTCATACCACAGGGAGAGGTGGAGGGTGAAGCGCGCCGCCGCAACAAGCTCCTGCAGTTCTTTTCCAGTCTTGAAGCCGACGAAGCGGACGTTGGGCAAGCCGCACGTTCGGCAGAGTTCCTCCAGCGGCCCGCCGCCCGCAATGACGAACGGAATCTCCGGCAGCAGGCGGCAGGCGGCAAGGATGCGGTCGATGCCCTTTTCCTCCGACAAGCGCCCGAAATACAGGACGTAATCGCCCTTAGGCACGTCGATCTCCGCCGTCTTGCTCAAAAAGTTATGAATCATGATGGTTTTTCCGGCGTAACGCAGAACGGTCAGCAGTTTTTCCTCGATGAAGCGGCTGGGGCAGATATAGCGCGCCACGCGGTCATACACATGGCTGCTGGTATAAATCGTGCCTTCTATCGCGCCGATGAGGCTCTTCGCGCGCGACCCGTGGATGCACTTTTTGCGCACGCACGCCATTTTGCACTTCTTCCCGCTGCATTCCTCGCAGAGTTTCCACGTCCCGAATTCCATCATCATGTGGTTCGGGCAGAGCATCTGCAAATCGTGGACGGTCTGCACCATCGGGATATTTCTCTCTGCCCCCGCCAGAATCACGGACGGGGTAAGCTGGAAATTGATGTTGTTGAAGTGGATGATGTCCGGGTGGAAGCGGTCGATAACCTGCCGCATTTTGCGCCGCGCCTCGCCGGAATAGATGATGCGGAAGGGGTAGAGCAGCTTTTCCGCGCCGGACGCGTGGAAGTCCATGTTGGCAGTCGTCAGCCCTTCGGCGTTCCCGACGGTGTTTTTCTCGTCGTACATGCCGAAATATTCCACCTGATGACCGCGTCTCGTCAGTTCTTCCCCAATGCGGAGCATATACGTCTCTGCCCCGCCGCGCGGGTACAAAAACTTATTGACCATCAGGATTTTCATCGGTTTTCTTCCCTTCCACATTGCTTAGCGGGAGACGCCAGAGGCTCTGCCTCTGGACTCCGCAAGGGGCGCTGCCCCTTGACCCCGCCAAAGGGTCTTCGACCCTCTGGACTCCCTTTTTCGCGATTGAGTTGAGCACACTCTCATGCTGTGCTCGCGTGTTTACCCAAAGAACCATTCAGCGCTGAAGATGAGTCTGCTACAAGCAGTAATTTCGCTTCCATCAGCACAAAATTACCCCAACAGGAGGAGTTTTCCCGATGATTCACCACTTTTTCGCCTACATCGCCCGCCTGCGCTATATCCGCCGCTGGGGGCTGATGCGCTCGTCCATGTCTGAGAATGACGCGGAACATTCCCTGCAAGTCGCCATGCTTGCCCATGGCATGGCGCTCATCGGCAAAAATCGCTACGGGCGCGACTGCAACCCGGAGCATATCGTCACCCTCGCTGTCTATCACGATGCCAGCGAGGTTATCACCGGCGATATGCCCACGCCCGTCAAGTACCATTCATTGGAGCTTCGCGGCGCATATAAAGATGTAGAAAAAATGGCGAACGACCGCCTGCTTGCCATGCTGCCGGAGGATTTACGCGCCTGTTTCGCGCCGTACCTGTGCGAGGGGCACGACTATGACCACCAAATCGTCAAGGCGGCGGATTCGCTCAGCGCGTACCTCAAGTGCGTGGAAGAGCGGCGCGCGGGCAATCACGAGTTCGACGCGGCGGGCGAGGCGATTCGCCGTCAGTTAGATGCCATCACCCTGCCCGAAGTACAGGACTTCATCCGCGAATTTGTTCCCTCCTTCTCCCTCACGCTGGACGAGCTGAATCAGCCGGGAGGGCATCAGGCATGAAAATCGGGCTGTCAAGCGCCGCCTATTACGGTCAGCTGGAGACGGATGAGGCCGCCGCGCACATTGCGGAGCTGCCGCTGGACACCTGCGAAGTGTTTCTGGAAACGCCCAGCGAATACACGACGGATTTTACCTTTCGGATGCGCTACAACATGAACAATTTCCCCGTCACGTCGGTACACCCGCTGGGCACGCAGTTTGAGCCGCAGCTGTTCGGCCGCGCCGCACGCCAGTCGGACGATGCGTTTGCAATGTTTGCGAACGTCTGCCGTGCGGCAGAGTCGCTCGGCGCGGCGTACTACATTTTTCACGGGCCGTTCGGCGTGCGGGGGCATCTTTCGCCCGCGAACATCCCCTTTCTGGAAGAGCGTTTCGACCAAATGCGTGAGCGTGCGGCGCGCCATCACCTGCGCGTGCTGTGGGAGAGCGTCAGCTGGTGCAGCGTCGCCACGCCGGAGGACGTGCGCCTCCTGCTCAAACGCATCCCGGACGTGGAGTTCGTGCTTGACACCAAGCAGGTGCATCAGGCGGGCGTTGACCCCCTCGACATGCTGCGCGCCATGCGTGGACATGTGCGCCACCTGCATGTGCTGGACTGGACGGCGGATGGCAAATTGTGTCTTCCGGGGCGCGGCGTGTTTGACTGGCAGCAGTTTGCGCGCGTCCTGCGCGAGGATGGCTTCGACGGCGCGGTGATTCTCGAACCGTACGCGCAGCTTGTCGAAAGCGAGCAGGCATTGCTGGAGAGCATCCGCTTCCTGCGCGGCGTGTTCGACGTGCCTGCACAAATGTAACAATTTCCGCGAAAAGTCGGCAATGGATTGCATTTTTCCCACCAAGCCGCTATAATAGGAACGTATACGACGAAATTTCCCGTAAGGAGGCAATTTGCCCATGAAGATGTGGAAGCAGTGGATGGCGCTGCTGATGATTTTCTGCCTGCTGATGCCGGGCGCACTGGCGGGCAGCATTGACCTGACCGATGATTTGGACGAGGAAGTCGGCAGTGTGACTGAATCATCCGCGGGTGAGGACTACACCATCAGCGATAATGGCGATATTATCCTCGATGATGACGACGACCTTGGCGGCGACGTGATTTTTGATGACGACGGCTCGACCATCGAAATCACAGACAACGAAATCGACGACACCATTGACCCCGATAAGCTGGACATCAACGCCAACCTTCCCTCGAACGTCGTCAACATCCTGCTCGTCGGCGTGGATACCCGCTCGACGTCGCTGGATGACGGCTTGCAGAATGGCGACGTGCAGATTATCGTGTCCATCAACAAGGACGACGGCTCGATTAAGCTGACCAGCATCCTGCGCGACCTGTATGTCACCATTCCCGGCTACAAGAACAAGAACCGCATCAACACCGCCTATTCGCGCGGCGGCGGTCAGCTTGCCATGCGCACCATCAACAAGAATTTTGAACTGAACATCGAAAATTACATTACCATCAACTTTTATGGCTTGGCATCCATCATTGACAGCTTGGGCGGCATTGACATTGAAATGACCGCAAAGGAAGCAAAGGCCATTAACACCTACCTGCGCCAGCATCCGCCGAAGTATGACAATCAGAGCAAGGATTACACGCGTGAGAATCTGCCCAACAAAGCCGGCACGCACCACTGCGACGGCATTCAGGCGGTCATGTACGCCCGTCTGCGCAAGGTGGACAACGACTTTGGCCGCACGGCGCGCCAGCGCAAGCTGATGGAGCTGCTGCTGGAAAAGGTGCTGGACGGCGGCATGAGCATGACGGAACTCAACAACCTGCTGAACGCCTGTATGCCCTATGTGCAGACAAACATGAAGGCAAGCACGCTCTTTGATTTGGCGCTGGGCGTCCTGCGTTCGGGCATTTCCGACCGCCTGACCCGCGGCGAGTCTCTTTTGGAGCAGCACCACGTCCCGATGGACGGCACCTACTCCTACCTTGACGTGGACGGCGCGAGCGTCATCAACATGGGCAGCAAGTCCTTCCCGAAGAACGTGCAGGCGCTGCACGAGTTCATCTACGGCGAGTACATCCCGGCGGATTGATGCTTAAATCAGAAATCCCTGCTGATATGTCCTTTAAGACAGTCAGCAGGGATTTTTCTATTCTATATCAGAAAATGCTATTTCCAGATTCGCCTGCGCATCTTGGCGCATTTTCATCTGGAAACAGGATATTCGTTATGCTTTGCGGATAATCCTGTTTTTCAGCGCCAGCAGCCGGAAATACGACTCACGCGGATTCTCGTTTTCGTAGAGCATCGCGCCGTTGCCGGAGAAGCTCGGCTCGATAAAATCCCACCACGTCAGCGCCTGAATCTCCTTGCGCGACGCGGCGATGGTGTAGAACTGCTCCAGCCAGTCCGCCTGCGTGTGTTCGTTCCAGCCGCCATGCCAAGTACCCTCGGACATTGCCATCTGCGACCAGCTGCTGCCCGCGTTTCCTTTCTGCCGGAAGCCGCCGTTGACGCCCATTTCGGTGATATGGATCGGCTTGCCCAGCGCAGCAAAGGCGTTCAGCAGCAAGTCCACCGCCACCAAATCCCTGCCGGGGAAATACAGCTGAATACCCACCACGTCAAAATCAATCCCCGCTTCGATGATGGTCTTGAAGTAGCTCAGCGGACTGCGCAGATGCTCCGGCAGCGCGCCGTAGCAGTTGTACCGCCCCGCGACGTACTCCGCGAACGGCAAGCAGACGTTGACAATCGACACCGCCTTGTCGTTTCCTTCGCGCAATGCGTCGGTCGTCGCGCGGGTGAGGTCAATCAGCTGTTCCTGCGTCAGCTCGAAGCAATTTGCCCAGTCGTGCGCTTCGTTCATGGCGTCCCAGTACTGAATCGTGTCGCGGTAGGTGCTGACGTGGTGGCGCGCGATGTTCGCGGCTTCCCGGCGCAGTTCCGGGTACGGCCGACCGAACAGCCACTTCGGGTTCACGTCCTGATGCCCGAACCAGAGCGGGTGCCCCTTGGGGGTAATTCCCTTGTCCAGCAGAAACGACAGCGCATGATCCACATACGAATAGTCGTAGCGATCCCTCTCCGGCACGGTCGTGCGCGGATAGAACGGAATCGTCGCGAAGTCAAACGCCTGCGCGAAAAACTTCGCATACCGGGAGGCATCCGACGTGTAGCGCGCGAAGTTGCAGCCAAGTTTGAGGTCGCTTCTCGGCGCGGCAAACGCCTTTGCACGGGCGGACTCCACGAGCGCCCCTTCCGCCGCGTAAATCGCGTTCGACAGCGCGTACAGGCGGTTGTCCGGCGTATCCTGCCCGCGGTTCGCCAAGTGCTGCAATTCAATCGCCGCGTCAAGATGCCCCTGCGTCGTCGGGGACAGCGTGATACCCGCCGCGTACTTCTGCGCATGGTGGATGTAAGTGCGGATGGCCTCCGTCACGAAGTCCACAAATTCGCCCGTGTACCCCTCCCCCTGATTGTCCGCCATCACCCACAGATGCCCGTAGAGCGGCACGTTCATCTTGACGTGAATCATGTACGGTTCTTTTGTCACTTGCAGGCTGACGATGCCCTCGCTGTCAATCGTCATGCGGCGCTCGTCCGGCTCGAAGTCCATGCCGGTCGCGTAGGTGCTTTTGAGCGTCTTTTCGTCCATCGGCATTCCGCCGAGGCCGTCTAAACGGATTTTGACTGTTTTCATATTATACTCCTTCCTCAATTTTCACTGTGCGGAGGATTTTTCCGTCGCGGTTCGTCACCAGCCGGACGCCACAAGGTTCACTTCCGACCGCAATTCGGTTTTTGTAGATAGCACCCGACCGACCGTCGGATTTTATCTCGTACACATCATCCCCGAACCGCTGCGCATAGGTATAGGACAGCCCCGAACCCAAGCTGAACCACACTTCGTCGCCGACCAGCGCAATCCCCCAGATATGCGCGATGTACTCCAGCGCCGCCAGCAGCGTCGGGCCGTAGGAATCCTGAAACGGCTCGTCGCTGTCGCGGGAGAGCACCTCATGCGACACCATGCCCACGCGGGAAGGTTCGCCCGTGAAAGGATCGAACTGCTGCGTGAACACATACCCGCCGCGGATGATGGCATCCAGCAGCTTTCTGCCGAGCTTTGTCACAAGCGGTTCATACCCGTAGCGCTCCAAGGCGATAATCGCGCGCTGATACGTCAGCCCCTCGCACTGCCCGCTCCAGTTGTTCTCCGGCGCATTGCGGAACAACGGGTCGTTCACCGCAACGCTCGGCAGGGGCAGCGGCGTCCAGAATTCCTGCGGATTCAGCAGGTGCTGGCGCACAAACGCATCCGCCATCTCCTGACTGATGGAACCCCAGTACATACAGCGCAGCGTGTTATGGCACAGCACGTCGATGGTCTTGCCGTGCTTGTCGCGGTCAAAGCAGGCGTGGCGCTTGTCATCCCACAAGCGTGCTTTCAAGTTCGCCGCGACCGCGTCCGCCTTTTCGCGCCATTCGCTTTCCCGCCCGTCGCCGCGCAGACGGCTGATTTCCGCCAATGTATCGCGGCAGGCGTAGGAGAACGACGTCACGTCCATCGACGCCATCGGCACAACGTCCGCATCTTCGGGCGGCGTATCGGTCGTGCAGTAGACAGGCGCGTGACCGTAGCGCAGGGCGTTGTCCTCCCCCGTATCGTAGACGCAGAAGGATTCAAGGCATCCGTCGCCGTCGGAATCGCGCGTCCTCCAGAGATACTGGTCGAACTTCTCCAAGCAGTCCGCCAGCATATCCAGGTACGCCGGTTCTTTGCCGGAGAGATACCACATGTTCAGCGCGTGCAACGGGAAACAGAAGCCCTGAAACTTGTTGAACTGCGGCTCAATCGTCCCGTCGGGATGGCACTGAATCGACCCAGCAATCCGCCCGTCCGCACGCTGGGTGCGCATGAACAGCAGCTGATTGTTCATCGCAGCGGTCATGTTGCGCTTCCAGTACATTTCACCGCCCATCGGCTGCGTTTCCAGCCAAATCTTCTCGTACCCGCCGCCCTCGACCAAGACGGTATCCGCGCCGAAGTCCTTCAAATTATGAAGGCACTTGCGCTCCGCCTCGTCAAAAAGCTTTTGCAGCGCCGCGTCATCGCAGGAAAAGGTCACCCCTGTTTGTGGAAGCATCGGCTATCCTCCTATCATTTTGCAGAAGCGGAAATGTCATTTTTGTCCCGCTTCCGACCTGTTTTCCATGTCCTATTCTACCTGAAAACGCCCAAATTTGAAATGCGCAATTTTTTCGCATATTCGCAAACCCTTGAAAAATCGGCATTTGCACGATATGCACAAAAATTTCGTCGATTTACAGGCGGCGTGCTGCATGGTATCATATTCGTAGTTGATTACGGGGCAGCGTTCCCGATGAACGGAGGGGTTTCATTGCAAAAGGCGGTAACAAAGACGGCAGCGACCAAACCGCATCAGCCGTTTGGTGTTCGTGCTCGGCGGACAATTCACCGCGACTGGCAGCTGTGGGTTCTGCTGATTCCAGCACTGGCTTTCTTCATTGTATTTTGCTACTTCCCGATGTACGGTGTCCAGATTGCCTTCAAGGACTTCAAGGTCGGCTTGGGCATCACCGCCAGTCCGTGGGCAAGTACAAAAGGGCAGCTTGACCTGTTCAAACACTTCCGCAATTTCTTCAGCATGTACTACTGCGGGCGCATGTTTGCAGACACATTGCTGCTGAACCTCTACGGGCTGCTGTTCTCCTTCCCCATTCCGATTCTGCTCGCCATCATGCTCAACCAGCTGAACTCGAAGCGCTTCAAGGGCTTCACGCAGACGGCGATTTACGTTCCGCACTTCATCTCCACGGTCGTGCTGGCTGGTATGCTCTACCTGTTCTTCTCCCCCACCAACGGCATCGTCAACAAGGTGATAGAGGCCTGCGGGGGCAAGTCGATTTACTTCATGGTCGAGGAAAACTGGTTCCGCCCGCTGTTCATCGGTTCGGACATTTGGCAGAACGCCGGTTGGAATACCATCCTTTATATTGCCACGCTGACCTCCATCGACCCGCAGCTGTACGAAGCCGCGACCATCGACGGCGCGACTCGCTGGCAGAAGATTAAGAACATCGACATTCCGCACCTGATTCCGATTGCCGTCATGATGCTGATTCTCTCCTGCGGTTCGCTCCTGTCCTCCAACACGGACAAGGCGCTGCTGCTCCAGACCTCCGGCAACATCAAAACCTCGGATATCATCGGCGTGTACGTCTACAACACAGGCATCGGCAAGGCGCAGTACTCCTACACCTCCGCCATCGGTCTGTGCCTGAACGTCATCAACTTCGTCATCATCATTTCCGTCAACGCCATCTCCCGCAAGGCCAGCGACATCAGCCTGTTCTAAGAAAGGAGGGAAAGCAAAATGGCAAAGAAGGAAGCGGAAGTACACGGCATTCGCATCAAAGAGACGCGCGCCGACCGTACTTTCAACGTTCTCAACCTGATTTTCTGGATGATTGTGCTGTTTATCACGCTTTACCCCCTGTGGCTGGTGCTGATTGCGTCCGTCTCCGACCCGGATGCGGTGCTGGCGGGTGAAGTGCTCTTCTGGCCTAAGGGCTTCTCGCTCATGGGCTACGAGGCGGTTTTCCAGCACAGCGAGCTGTGGCAGAGCTACTTGAACTCCATCATTTACACGGTTCTCGGTTCGGCGCTGTCGGTGATTGTCTCCCTTGCAGCGGCGTACTCGCTGAGCCGCAAATTCGCTGGGAAAGCATTCGTCAACTTCCTGATTACGTTCACCATGTTCTTCTCCGGCGGCTTGATTCCGATTTTCCTGAACGTGCGCGACTTGGGGCTGTACGACACGCGGCTGGTCATGATTCTGATGAACACCGTGTCCGTGTGGAACCTGATGGTTGCCCGCACCTACATTCAGTCCTCCATCCCCAACGAGCTGTACGAAGCCGCGGTGATGGACGGCGCGGATCACTTTACTTACTTCTTCCGCTGCGTCCTGCCGCTGTCCGGCACGATTATCGCCGTGCTGAGCGTCTACTACGGTGTGGCGCGCTGGAATGACTACTTCACGGGTCTGGTGTTCATCCGCAACCGCGCGTATCTGCCGCTGCAGACCGTGCTGCGCGAAATTCTTGCTTCGCTGTCCATTTCCGGCTCCAGCGATACGTTTTTCGCCGCCTACGCCGACAACCTCGGCGGCCTGCAGGAAGCCATGCGCAAAGCGGAAGTCGCCAAGTACTGCTGCATCGTGGTGTCTACGGTTCCCGCGATTGTGCTGTACATCTTCATGCAGAAGTATTTCGTCAAGGGCGTTATGATTGGGTCGCTGAAGGGATAATCCTTTCAGACTTTCCTTCGGTTTTTCTCACTGCAATGCGCTTTTGTGGCAGGGGGATTTCGCTCCTGCGGGAGCGACAAGGGGGCTTTCCGATCGCCCCCTTGACCCCTTCGGTTCCCCATTTTTTTCGGATTTCACACGTCCGCAGCGGCGTGATGAATCAATACCGTGCCATTCCCCGCGTGAGAATGGCGCAAAAGAAAGGAGATTTTCTCTATGAAGAAAATCGTCTCTGTTCTCCTCGCACTGGCTCTGACGCTGACGCTCGTCGGCTCGGCGGTGGCGGAAGACAAGGTCAACCTGACGGCCTTCCAGTACACGCTGGAAAACCAGTCCACGGACTTCAACAATCTCTGGTTCTTCCAGCAGATTGAAGAAAAGACCAACACGCACGTTGACTTCACCATGGTGAAGGACGGCGACTTCCAGACGCAGCTGAACCTGATGTTCATCTCCGGCAAGTACATGGACATGATTCTGCGCGGCAGCACCGACATTGAGGACTACGGCGTGAATCAGGGCCTGCTGATGCCGCTGGATGAGTACATCACCGAGGACATCATGCCCAACTACGTCTCCCGCCTGAACCTCAACAACGCGGGCGACTCCATCCCCGCTTCTGACGGTCACAGCTACTACATCGGCTACCTGATCGCCCAGAACGTCAACCACAACGGCACTTGGTACATCAACACCACCCTGCTTGACCAGCTGGGTCTGGAAGTGCCCACCACCATCGACGAGTACACCAACGTCCTGCGCAAGTTCAAGGAAGCGGGCATCAAGTACCCGCTGTCCACCTCCACCTTCGGCTACGGCCCGGAAACCATCTGGAACGAATTCGCTTCCTTCGGCGTGCCGGAAAACTACGCCTTCTACCACATCACCGATGACGACAAGGTCGAATTCACCGGCACGATGCCCGGCTGGCGCGCGTGCGTCGAATGGCTGCACATGCTCTACGAAGAAGGTCTGCTTGACCCCGAATGCCTGACGCAGGACTCCAACCTGTGGGCGAACAAGGTCAATGCTGGCGAAGTTGCTTCCTTCCCGTACCTGCGCCTGATTAACACTGCCCTGACTCCCGACGTTTACAAGGACTTCAAGTCCATCCTGCCTCCGGCTGACCCGACCTACGGCGCTGCTGTCTCCGCGATTCTGGAAGTGCCGGACCAGGGCGCTATCCTGACCTCGACCAACGCTAACCCCGTTGCGTCCCTGAAGTGGATTGACGCGCAGCTGGAAACCGAAACCATGATGGTGGCGGCGAACGGCAAGGTCGGCGAGCAGATTCAGCTCAACGACGAAGGCAAGTACGAAGTCATCAACGTGCCGGAAAACAACGGCCTGTACTCCTTCGTGCCTGTCACGATGGGTCAGTTCTTCGCGCCCGGCGAATACTACACCCAGATTTATCAGATGGCGCCGCACCGCGTCGAACGCTACCTCGACTCCGAAATGTACGCTGCAGCGGGCGTTCTGGAGCACAAGAGCTACCAGTACGTCTCCAAGCTGAGCAAGATGGATAACGAGGATGCTGTCGAAGCCGCGAACATCTACACCGAGCTGAAGAAGTTCATGGAAGAATCCGTGACCGACTTCATCAAGAACGGCGTGACCGACGAAAGCTACAACACCTTCGTGGAAACCGCCAAGGCCATCGGCGTGGAACGCTACATCGAACTGTACCAGAACGCCTACGCCGCTTATCTGGCGAAGTAAGCCTCTGAGGAAAGCCTGCCGGAGAGCCCTTGCGACTCTCCGGCTTTTCTCTTTCCGGCGTAAATTGCTTCCGAACTTCGTTTGCTATCTTCTGCAGTTTGTGATATAATCAGAAGTAACAAAAACATGCAAAGGGGCATGACGACATGCGAAAAAACGTGTTTTTCCTTCTGCTGCTTCTTCTTTTGCTGCTGACGCTCAGCGGCTGCGGTGATAGCATTGCGCCGGAGACAGAGAAAGTATCTCTGACCGCGCTGCAATACGAGTTGGAGAACCAGACGCTTGATTTTGACAACATGTGGTTTTTCCAGCAGATTGAGGAGCAGACGGGCGTGCATGTCGATTTCGACGTCGTCAAGCATTCGGACTGGACGAACCGCGTCAACCTGATGTTCGCTTCCGGGCGCTATCACGACCTGATTCTGCGCGGCAGCCTGGACGTGGAGGACTACGGCGTGACGCAGCATGTGATTCTGCCGCTGGATGACTATCTGGAAGAATACATGCCGACGTATTTCAGCCGCCTGCCTATTGATAACGCTGGGCGCACCCTCCCCTCCTCCGACGGGAAGATGTACTACGTCGGCTTTCTGCTCTCGCAGGGTATCAACACCAACGGGCACTTCTTCATCAACAAAACGTGGCTGGACAAGTTGGGGCTGTCCGTCCCGACGACGACGGAGGAGCTGACCGAAGTCTTGCGCGCATTCAAAAACGGCGATCCGAACGGCAACGGGTTAGCTGACGAAATCCCCTACGAAGCGACATTCGCCGACGTGAACACCGGGCTGTACAACGCCTTCAGCGCGTTCGGCATCCCGATGAACGAGCACTTTGTTCACCTGTCCGCGGACGGCAAGGTGCTCTTCATGCCGGAGGAGGACGGCTTCCGCGCGTGCGTGGAGTGGCTGCACTCGCTCTGTCAGGAAGGCTTGCTGGACGTGGAGTCGCTCACGCAGGGGTCGAATCTCTGGGCAGCGAAGGTGAATCAGCAGAAAGCAGGGTATTTCACCTACTGGCGGCTGAAAAACACTGCGCTGAGCGACGACATTGCGGCGGATTATGCGGTCATGCTGCCCGTTCATGCGGAGGGCTACAAGACAAGTCTTGCGCGGACGGAGGACGAAATCGAGTTCGGCGCGGCACTGACGATTCAGAATCATGATATTCCGTCATCGCTTCGCTGGCTGGACGCGCAGTTCGAGACGGAGAACATGCTGGTG
>ERZ857882.1905-NODE-1905-length-23065-cov-22.023598_pt1 | contig 23065 bp, 20 predicted proteins | sample MGYA00519697_ERZ857882 | MGnify/ENA primary metagenome ERZ857882 (study PRJEB31778, sample SAMEA3449373) | human gut metagenome | biome: human gut; feature: human-associated habitat; material: faeces | place: United Kingdom | collected 2010/2012 ...
GGCACCGGTTATGATGCAAGCTCTCACGCACTATAGCTCTTTTTCTCATAGCTGCAGAAAAAGCCATTTTTATATTTAAAACATAGTTTTCCTATGCTATACTACTTATAATACACAGGTAAGCATGTGCCATAAAATGTCTATAAAGGCTGATGCCTCAGCCGCCCACTGCTATGAAGCCTGCAAGCCAAATGATGGATATGTTCACTCTGTCCCGCGCTGCTCCCACACTGCCGGGCAGAAAGGCGGCCGGAGCGATCACTCATAATTATATGCGGGCAAAACCCCTGTAAAGGCAGAGGTTTTGCCCGTTTGCCATGGGGAGGAACGACATGCCCAAGGTAACCATTTACGCGCCAAACGGAAAGGTGTCCGTCCGGGAGATCCCGGCGGGGGCCCTGCTGCTCCACGCCCTGGGCGGCGGGGTGGAGACCCCCTGCGGTGGCCACGGCCGCTGCGGCAAGTGCCGCGTCGTCGCCCACGGCGCGCTGAGCGCCCTTTCAGACGCAGAGCGGGAACACCTTTCCCCACAGGATATCTCCCGGGGCGTGCGTCTGGCCTGCTGTGCCCGTGTGGAGGGCGACTGCACGGTAACGCTGGAGGGTGCTGCCGCCAGCCAGATCCGTTTGGCCGGCGAGATGCCGGATTTTGTGCATGACCCAATCTTTTCCGTCTGCGGAGCCGCAGTGGATATCGGCACGACTACGCTGGCGTCCTGCCTGTACGGGCCGGACGGTACGCTGCTGGCCCATGTGGAGGGCGGCGTGCCCAACATCATCGTGGAGACCGGCAGCAAGGACGCCCACACCCTGGGTGAGCTGATCTACTTCTTCGAGTATGCCTGCGGCCTCAGCGGCTATCTGCTGGACGTGAATCCCTTCGACCAGCCCGGCGTGGAGGCGTACAAAAAGAACATGTTCGCCCTGCTGGGCAAGCCCGGCTATGAGGAGCTGCGCCAGACCCTGCTGAAAAAGCTGAAACGTTAACTGTTTTTTCATTGCTTTTTGGACGAGGGTATGCTATGCTGTCATTAGGAGCATAACCATCTCCTATCTTAGATAAAGGAGTGATTTCTTATGGTTAGATTGATTATGGGTGCCAACGGCGCCGGTAAGACCAAGCAGCTGATCGAGCTGATCCACACCGCGGTGGAGAGCGAGAACGGCAGCGTCGTATGCATCGAGCCCAGCGCCGACATGACCTATGACATCAGCTACAATGTCCGTCTGGTCAACGCCGGTGAGTATAATGTGAACAATTACGAGTGCCTGCGGGGCTTTATCAGCGGCCTGTACGCCGGCAATTACGATATTTCCCATGTATTCGTGGACAACCTGTGCAAGATCGCCGGGGACAAGGATCTCCAGGCGGTGGAGGACTTCCTGGGCTGGCTGGACCGCTTCAGCAACGCCAACGATGTGAAGTTCACCGTGACCATCAGCGCGGATGAGGATTCCGCCACCGAGGGCCTGCGGCAGTACACCTGATCCCTTTGGCACAGCCGCAAAGGGGCAGCCGCGCAGGCGGAAAATCTTTCAGCAGCAAAACAGGCACCGCGCTTTCCGCGGTGCCTGTTTTCCTTTTTGTCCGATGCCGCCGGGGTCAAAGAATGAAGCCGCCGTCCACCGTCAGCACCTGGCCGGTGATGAAGTCCGCCTTGTCCGACGCCAGGAAGGCCGCCGCGTGGGCAATGTCCTCCGGCGTGCCGAGACGGCGCAGGGGCGTCTCCTCCGCCAGCTGGGGCAGCACCTCCGGCGGCAGGGCATCCAGCATATCGGTCCTGATGACGCCGGGGGCGATGCAGTTGACCCGGATGTGGGTGGGGGCCAGCTCCGACGCCAGCGAGCGGGTCAGGCCAATCAGCGCCGCCTTGGTGCAGGAATAGGTCACCTCGCAGCTGGCACCCCGCTGGCCCCAGATGGAGGAGATGTTGATGATGCAGCCCTCGTGGGCGTGGAGCATGGCGGGCAGCACCGCCTGAATGGTGTGGTACGCACCGTCCACGTTGGTGGAGAAGTACCTGTGCCACATCTCGTCGGTCACATCCTGGAACAGGGCCTGGCCCGCCACACCGGCGTTGTTCACCAGCAGCGACACCGGGCCCCACTTCTCCTCGACGGCACGCACCATGTTCTGCACCTCCTGCCGCCGGGACACATCCGCCTGATACGTCATGGCCTCATGTCCTTCCGCCGCCAGCTCCGCAGCCAAACTCTCAGCGCAGTCCTGCCGTACCCGGTAGTTGATGCAGACCTTCCAGCCCTGACGGCCCAGCTCACGGGCCACCGCCCGGCCGATGCCCCGGCTGGAGCCGGTGACAAGCGCGATCTTTTCCATTTCCGTTTCCTCCTTGCGATGCTTTGATATTTGTCTCTATTTGTCTCTCATTTTACCCCAAAACCGTGTCCGACGCAAGGATACCGTTGCCTTTGGCGAAGTTTGTTGATAGAATGATAATATCTCATAAAATTCTTAGAAGTTTTTGTTAGCATGATACTGGATATTTCTGCAAAGGAGACGGCCTATGCGTATTTTGGTAGCCGAGGACGAAAAACACCTGAACCGCATCATCAGCGAAGCCCTCAGCGACGAGGGGTACAGCGTGGACAGCTGCTTCAACGGGCAGGAGGTGCTGGAGCACATGGCCTGTGCGGAATACGACGTGCTGGTGCTGGACATTATGATGCCCCGGATGGACGGCCTGGAGGTGGTGCGCCGCCTGCGGGGCGAGGGCAACGCCACGCCGGTGCTGTTCCTCACCTCCCGGGACAGTATCGAGGACAAGGTGACCGGGCTGGAATCCGGCGGCGACTACTATCTCACCAAGCCCTTCGCCTTTCCGGAGCTGCTGGCGGTGGTGCGGGCCATGGCCCGGAAATACACCGGCAATCGCTCCAACATCTACACGGTGGCCGACCTGACGCTGGACAGCGCCGCCCACACCGTCACCCGGGCGGGACGGGACATCAAGCTGACCGCCAAGGAATTCGCCCTGCTGGAGTACATGGTGCGCAACAGGGGCGTGGTGCTGTCCCGGGAGATGATCGAAAACAACCTCTGGAACTACGACTACGAGGGCGGCACCAACGTGGTGGACGTGTATGTGGGCTACCTGCGCAAGAAGGTGGACGCCGGAGCGGAAAAGAAGCTGATCCACACCGTTTGGGGCACCGGGTGGGTACTGAAGGAGGCGTAACATGTCTGCAAAGCTGCGACTGACGGCGTGGTTCACGCTAATGATGCTGCTGTTATGCGCCGCCACGCTGACCTTTGTGTTCGTGGTGAACGGCGCGGCGGTAGCCGACGATCCCCAGAGCCAGCTGATCGCCCGGGTGGACAAAAACGCCCGGGACGTGGAGTTCGAGAACGGCCGCTTCGAGTGGGAGGATCTGAAATTCTACCGCCGGGGCGTCAGCTGCTGGGTCTGCGATGAAAGCGGCGCGTTTCTGGAAGGCGTGCAGCCCGAGGGACTGCCGGAGCTGCCGCCCCAGGACGGCGCGCTGCGCACCGTTTCCGGCGGAGACGGGCAATACTATATGTATGACGTGTATGTGGACATGGACGTAACGGGCCTGTGGATACGGGGCGTCATCTCCACCGAGAGCCGCAGCGGCGTCATGCACACCATCAACATCCTGACGGCGGTACTGCTGCCGTGCCTGCTGGTGGTGACGGTGGCCGGTGGGTGGGGTATCGCCCACCTGACCTTCCGGCCCATGGAGCAGATCATCGGCGCGGCGGACGCCATCAACGACGACCGGGATCTTTCCGCCCGCATCGGATTGAAGCGGGGCCCAGTGGAAATGCGGCGGCTGAGCCGCTCCTTCGACAGCCTTTTTGCCCGGCTGGAGAAATCCTTCCACGCCGAGCGGCAGTTTACCTCCGATGCCAGCCACGAGCTGCGCACGCCCATCACCGTCATCCTGGCGGAGTGCGACCGGGCCAGGCGCAAGTGCGAGACCAAGGAGGACTTTCTCCAGTCCATCACCGTCATCGAGGAGCAGGGCCAGCGCATGTCCCACCTGGTGCAGGAGCTGCTGGGCCTGACCCGTCTGCAGCAGGGCACCACACGCTATCCCCTGCAGAAGGCCGATCTCAGCGGCTTTGCCGCCGCCTGCTGCGAGGAGTTCATGCCCGCCGACGACCGGGGCATCACCCTGACCACCGACATCCAGCCGGAGGTGCAGGCCACCTTCAACCCGTCCCTGATGCAGCGGGCCCTGTACAACCTGCTGCAGAACGCCTATAAGTACGGCAGGCCCGGCGGACACATCACCGTGACCGTGCGGCCCGAGGGCCGGGGCGCAGCCATCTCCGTGGCCGACGACGGCATCGGCATCGACAAGGCGGATCAGGACAAGATCTGGCAGCGGTTCTGGCAGGCCGATCCCTCCCGGGGCGAGGACGGCGGCAGCGGGCTGGGGCTCTCCATGGTGCAGGAGATCACCCTGTTCCACGGCGGTCAGGCCACGGTGGACAGCACCCCCGGCCAGGGCAGCACCTTTACCCTGACGCTGCCCAAATAATTTTCCCCGTTCAAAATTTATTTAAATTCCTTTCATACTTTTCTTAAAGTTTCCGGTTATGCTATACCCATAACAGGAAAACAAACAGAGCTTGAAAGGAGTTTCAACAATGAAAACCATGAACGATATGACTTCCCATGTGATCGACCCCCAGGTGGCCGTGGCCGCCGCCGTGCTGTACGGCAACCTCCGCAACCGCGAGGTGCTGTCCGCCGACGTATCCTTCTCCGATAACCTGTACGAGGTGGTCATCCACAGCGAGTGGATGGATTACGACTGCTATGTGGACGCCTCCAACGGCGAGGTGCTTGGATTTCAGTCCACGCCCGTTAAAGAGTGCCGTCTCGGCGCCTGAGCCCACAACATAAAAAAACGTCTCAGCCCACAGGGCTGAGACGTTTTTTATGTTGCTTACAGCAGCGTGATCTGCTTCTCGTCGCTGTCCTCCGGCTTTACCAGCGCGCCGGCGGCGGGGATGGTGCGGGTGCGGTAGCGGGCCGGGTTGATGATGCCGGTCTCCTCCACAGGCACCACACGCTCCAGATGGTACTTGGGCTTGATGGTCATGACCGCCACGCCCTGTGTGGCGCGGGTGGTCTTGGGGGTCAGGGACGCCGTATGCATCAGCAGGCACCGGGGCTCGTTGGTGTACAGGGCCAGCTCCGCGTCCTCCTTCATGGCCCGCATGGCGGTCAGGGGCGCCTTGTCGCTGTACGCGCCGGTGAGGCGGCGGCGGTTGGAGGTGGTGGCGTAGGCGGTCAGGGGCACCTTGGCGGCCTTGCCGTTTTCAAAGAAGAACAGCATGAAGCCGCTGTAATCCCCGGCCAGGGCCAGATAGATCACATTCTCGCCGTCCTCCATGCCCAGCTTGGCAGGCAGGTAGTCGCCCAGGGCCGAGGCCTTGGTCTCGCCGAACTCGCTGGCGCGGGTCTTATAGACCTGCTGGCGGTCGGTGAAGAACAGCAGCTCGGCGGCGTTGGTGGCCTCGAAATACTGGGCGGGGCCGTCGCCCTCCTTGTACTTCTGATCGCCGGACATGCGCAGGGACTGGGGCGTGATCTTCTTGAAATAGCCCTGACGGCTGAGGAACAGGTGGACGGGATAGTCGTCGATGGGTTCCTCCTCCGGCTCCTCGGGAAGCTCGTGGCCGTAGACGATCTCGGTATGGCGGGGGATGGCGTACTTCTTCCGCACGTCGGTCAGCTCGTCGATGATGATGCGGCGGATGCGCTGGGGCCGGGCCAGCGTGTCCTCCAGATCGGCGATCTCGTCGGCCAGGGTCTCGGTCTCCGCCACCCGCTTGAGGATGTACTCCTTGTTGATGTTGCGCAGCTTGATCTCCGCCACATACTCCGCCTGCACCTGGTCGATGCCGAAGGCGATCATCAGGTTGGGGATGACCTCCGCCTCCTCTTCGGTCTCACGGATAACGCGGATGGCCTTGTCGATGTCCAGCAGGATGCGCTTCAGGCCCTGCAAAAGGTGCAGCTTGTCCTGCTTCTTTTTCAGGATGAAATACACCCGGCGCTTGACGCACTCGGTGCGCCACGCCGTCCACTCCTCCAGAATACCGCCCACGCCCAGCACACGGGGCTGTCCGGCAATGAGGATGTTGAAGTTGCAGCTCACCGTGTCCTGCAGGGGGGTCAGGCGGAACAGCTTGGCCATCAGCTTATCGGGGTCCACGCCCCGCTTCAGGTCGATGGCCAGCTTCAGACCGCTGAGGTCGCTCTCGTCCCGCATGTCGTTGATCTCCTTCACCTTGCCGGCCTTCACCAGCTCCGCCACCTTGTCCAGAATGGCCTCGATGGAGGTGGAATAGGGGATCTCGTAGACCTCGATGAGATTCTCCTTCTTGTCGTAGCGATAGCGGCTGCGGACCTTCACGCCGCCGCGGCCGGTGCGGTAAATTTCCCGCAGCTCGTCCGGATCGCAGAGGATCTGTCCGCCGGTGGGGAAGTCCGGGGCCAACAGGGTCGAGGGGATGTCGTGGTCGGGGTTTTTCAGATAGGCGATGGTGGTGTCGCACACCTCGCCCAGGTTGAAGCCGCAAATTTGGCTGGCCATGCCCACGGCGATGCCCTGATTGGCGGACACCAGCACGTTGGGGAAGGTGGTGGGCAGCAGAGACGGCTCCTTCATGGTGTTGTCGTAGTTGTCCACAAAGTCCACGGCATCGCAGTCCAGATCGCGGAACAGCTCGGCGCAGATGGGGGAGAGCTTGGCCTCGGTATAGCGGCTGGCGGCGTAGGCCATGTCGCGGGAGTAGACCTTGCCGAAGTTGCCCTTGCTGTCCACAAAGGGGTGCAGCAACGCCTCGTTGCCCTTGGCCAGGCGCACCATGGTCTCATAGATGGCCTGGTCGCCGTGGGGGTTCAGGCGCATGGTCTGACCCACGATGTTGGCGGACTTGGTGCGTCCGCCGGTAAGCAGGCCCATTTTATACATGGTATACAGCAGCTTCCGGTGGGAGGGCTTGAAGCCGTCGATCTCCGGAATGGCCCGGGAGACGATGACGCTCATGGCATAGGGCATATAGTTCTCGTCCAGCGTCCGGGTGATGGGCTGCTCCACCACCGTGCCCCGCAGGCCCATCACATTGGGGTCCGCCGGCCGGTGGACGGTTTTCGGTTCTGTTTTCTTTTTTGCCATGGGGCAAATTCCTTTCGTTCAAGCGGTCATTTGGCAAATTCAGCTCACGTCGATCATATCCAGGTACAGGTGGCCGTTTTCGGCGATATAGTCCTTCCGCCCGGCCAGGTTGTCCCCCAGCAGCAGGTCAAACACCCGGGCGGTCTCCTCCGCCTCATCGGGCAGCACACGCACCAGCCGCCGGGTCTCCGGATTCATGGTGGTCAGCCACATCATCTCCGGGTCGTTTTCGCCCAGTCCCTTGGACCGCTGGACGGTGAACTTCTTCCCCTCCAGCTGGCGGACGATGTCGGCCTTCTCCTTTTCGGAGTAGGCAAACCAGGTCTTGTCGGCGTTTTTCTCCCGATAGGTGATCTCAAACAGCGGGGTCTCGGCGATATATACATAGCCCTCCCGGATCAGGGTGGGGCACAGCCGGTACAGCATGGTCAGGATCAGGGTCCGGATCTGGAACCCGTCCACGTCGCCATCGGTGCAGATGACCACCTTGCTCCACCGGAGGTTGTTCAGGTCAAACTGGCTCAGCTCCTTGGCGGCCTTGCCCTGAACCTCCACGCCGCAGCCCAGCACCTTCATCAGGTCCGTGATCACGTCGCTTTTGAAGATCCGGGGATAGTCGGCCTTCAGGCAGTTGAGGATCTTGCCCCGGACGGGCATCAGCCCCTGGAACTCCGCGTCCCGGGACTGCTTGCAGGCGCCCAGAGCCGAGTCGCCCTCCACGATATAGATCTCCCGCCGGTCCACCTCCTTGGTGCGGCAGTCCACAAACTTCTGCACCCGGTTGGCGATGTCGATCTTCTCCGACAGCTTCTTCTTGGCGCCCAGGCGGGTGCGCTCCGCCGTCTCCCGGCTGCGCTTGTTGATAAGCACCTGGGCGGCCATGCGCTCGGCGTCGTCGTGGTTCTCGATGAAAAATACCTGCAGCTGCTGGCGCAGGAACTCGGACATGGCGTCCTGGATGAACTTGTTGGTGATGGCCTTTTTGGTCTGGTTTTCATAGCTGGTCTGGGTGGAGAAGTTGCTGCTCACCAGCAGCAGGCACTCCTGCACGTCGGGGAAGGTGATCTTGCTTTCGCCCTTGGTGTATTTGTTGTTCTCCCGCAGATATTTGTCCAGCGCCGCCACAAAGGCCAGGCGGGTGGCCTTGTCGGGGCTGCCGCCGTGCTCCAGGAAGCTGGAGTTGTGATAGTGCTCCATCAGGTGCACCCGGTTGGAAAAGCACCAGGCGATGTTCAGCTTCACCTTGTATTCGGGCTTGTCCGCCCGGTCCCGGCCCTGGCGCTCCGCCTCCCAGCACACGGGCCGGGTGATGGGGTCGTCCCCGGCCAGCTCGGCCAGATAGTCCCGGATGCCGTTTTCATACAGGAAGTCCTGGGTCTCGAACCTCCCGGGGGACACCTCATCCCGCAGCCGGAAGGTCACCCCGGCGTTGACCACCGCCTGCCGCTTCATCACGTCCTGGTAATAGTCCAGGGGGATGTCGATGTCGGTGAACACCTCCAGGTCCGGCAGCCAGCGGATGGTGGTGCCGGTTTTCTTCCGGGTCAGGGGAGTCACCTCCATCTGCCCCACGATCTCGCCCCGCTGGAAGTGGAGCTTATACTCATTGCCGTCCCGGCAGACGGTAACGTCCATATAGCGGCTGGCGTACTGGGTGGCGCAGGAGCCCAGACCGTTCAGGCCCAGGGAGAACTCATAGTTTTCCCCGGTGGGGTCGTACTTGCCTCCGGCGTACATCTCGCAGAACACCAGCTCCCAGTTGTACCGCCCCTCCTTTTCGTTCCAGTCCACGGGACAGCCCCGGCCCTGGTCCTCCACCTGGATGGACCGGTCCTGGAACCGGGTGACGGTGATCACCCGTCCGAAGCCCGCCCGGGCCTCGTCGATGGCGTTGGAGAGAATCTCGAACACCGCGTGCTCGCAGCCCTCCAGCCCGTCGGAGCCGAAAATGACGCCGGGCCGTTTCCGGACCCGGTCCGCTCCCTTCAGGCTGGAAATGCTGTCGTTGTCGTATGCTTTTTTCTTGGCCATATCCTTCCTCCGGCGGCCTAAGCCGCTAACTCTCCAATATATAAATCCTATTTTAACGCAAAAATTTCCGTCTGGCAAGAGCCGGACGGGGATAGGGAAAAAATGTTTTTCCGGGGCAAAAAGTTGCAGGCAGCGGGGCCGCCATAACAAACCGGCAACCGGCGGGATAGCATGCGCCGCAAGGGTTTTCCACATTTTCCACCGGGTTTTCCACAGCATTATGTCAACAAGGAAAACCGCCAAAAATGCCGGAAGGCCACAGGAGCGGGCAGAAAGCGCCGCCGGTCCGCGAAAAATGCAGACCGGCGGCGGCACATGTCTCACAGCCAGCTCTGGTCGAAGCCGTAGGGCAGCAGCTCCCGCAGGCGGAAGCTCCTGGCCTGCCCCTGACCGTTGAGGCAGATGACCTCCATCTCCGGGGCGAATTCCATCATCACCTGGCGGCAGGAGCCGCAGGGCACGCAGTAGTCCTGGCTTTTCCCGGCGATGACGATGCGCACAAAGTCCCGGTGCCCCTCGCTGACGGCCTTGAAGATGGCGGTGCGCTCGGCGCAGATGGTGCAGCCGTAGGCGGCGTTTTCAATGTTGCAGCCGGTGAAAACCGTGCCGTCGGCGCACTCCAGCGCCGCCCCCACCGGAAAGTGGGAATAGGGGATATAGGCCCGGTCCAGCATGGCCACGGCGGCCTGGCAAAGCTCGTCTCTTGTCACGAAGCAAGTCTCCTTCCGTGATGTTTCTGAAGAAAATTGTAGTATAAATTCCGCCTTTCGTCAAGTCCTATCCGCCGTAGGGGGCGATGGTGACGCCGGTGTAGTACCAGTGGAGAATCTCCTGCCAGGACTTCCCCTCCTGGGCCAGGCGGTTGGCCCCGTACTGGCTCATGCCCACCCCGTGGCCGAAGCCGGTGACGCGGAATGTGACCCTGTCCGCCGCGGCCTCCGCCGTGAAGCACGCCGACCGCAGGCCAAACAGGCTCCGGACCTGGGTGCCCTCCACCGTGACGCCGCCGATGCAGATGCTCTCCACCCGGCCGGAGGCGTTTTCCACCCGGCCGGTGATCCAGGTTTCCGGCCCTCCGGCAAAGGACGCCTCCGGATAGGCTGCCAGGAAGGTCTGCTGAAACTCCGCCGCCGGGATTTCCTTGACGCTGTAGTAATTGGGCACGGTGTCCCCCCCCTCGGGGCTTTCCACGCTGTGCAGATACGGCAGGGTGGACACCCACACGTCCCCGGAGTTGGCGGTGACTCCGGCGGAGGAGGAGTGGAAGGCCGCTAAAATGGGCTGGCCGTTGTAGAGGATCACCTGGCCGTCGGTGTCCCGTACGGCCTGCTGGACCTTGGCCTCGTATTCGGCGGCGTGGTCCCCCCACTTTTCCGCCGCCGCCTGGGCGGAGGTGTAGGCATTGCAGCAGCGGTAATCCATGCACACGTCGGCGTCCGGGTGGGCGGCCTTCCGGCCGGAGGTCATGTGGTAATAGATAAAGGTCCGCTCCGCCACGGCCTGGGCGTCCAGGGCCTGCTGGTGGAAGGCGGCGGGCATCTCCCCCCGGACCACCCCGGGCAGATACTCCGCCATGGTCATCTCCACCACCTGCTCCCCGTCCCATACCCGCAGCAAAGTGTTCGCATCGGCGGCGGGTTGTCCCGCATTTTCGCCGGTCTGTCCCGGGTCAGCCCCCGGGACGGAGCGGGACACGTCCGGCGCAGCTCCGCTGCTCAGCCATCCCCCGCCGAACAGCAGCACCGTCAGCAAAAGCCCCGCCGCCCAATAACGCATGTCCATCCCTCCTGTGGCTTTTTCTCCAGCATATGCACAGGCCCCCACCGGCAGAACAAAACCCCGGCGGGATTTTCCCGCCGGGGTGAAGGGGTCGGATGCTCAGCCGAAGCTGCGGTTGGAGCGGAGAGTCACCTCCACGTCGAACTGCTGGCCGTCCCGGAGGATGGTCAGGGTCACGGTGTCGCCGATGATGTGGCTGCGCCGGGCCGTCAGCAGGTCGGAGGTAACGGACACGGCCTGGCCGTCTGCCGCCAGGATCACGTCCCCGGCCTGGATGCCCGCGTCGGCCGCGCCGGAGCCGGTGCTGACCTCCATGACCTGGACCTGGGTGCCGCCGCCGTCCTTTTCCACGGTGGTGACGGTGATGCCCAGGGAGGGGGCGCCCCGGTAGTGGCCGTTGGCGATGAGGTCGTTGACCACGAAGCTGACGGAGCTGATGGGCAGGGCGAAGCCCAGGCCCTCCACCGTGGCCTCGGTGCTGTCGGTGGTGCTCATTTTCAGGGTGTTGATGCCGATGACCTGGCCGTATTCATTGATCAGGGGGCCGCCGGAGTTGCCGTTGTTCAGGGCGGCGCTGGTCTGCAGCAGGGTCATGGTCTTGCCGTCCATCTCCACGGCGCGGTTGACGGCGGAGATGATGCCGTTGGTCATGGTGCCCCGCAGCTCCACCCCCAGGGGGTTGCCGATGGCATAGGCGGTGTCGCCCACCTGCACCAGGTCGGAGTTGCCGAACTCGGCGGCGGGCAGGGGATTCTGGGGATCGGCCTTCAGCACGGCCAGGTCCTCCTCCTCGTCAAAGCCCACCAGGTTCACCTCATAGGTGACGCCGGTGTCCAGGGCCACCCAGCAGCTCTTGCCGCCGGAGATCACATGGGCGTTGGTGATGATATACCCGTCGGAGGTCATGATGACGCCGGTGCCGATGGAGGCCCCCTCCGACTGCTCGGACACCACCGTGACCACGGAGGGGTTCACCTTGGCATATACCTCCTGGGCCGTCAGGGGCTGGCCCTGGGGGTCCCGGCAGGCCAGGCGCACGCCGGGGTCTCCCTGGATTTTGGGGATGGTGGTGGTTTTGTTCCCGAAAATGTCCACAATGCTGCTGGGGTTGTCGCCGTCGCCGTCGGGCAGGGGCCGATGCTGACCGCTGCCGCTGCTGCCGCCCAGTATGGCCGCCAGCACCACAGCCGCCACCGTCACCGCCAGCACGGCCAGGGAGATCCACAGCCACAGACGGCTGCGGCGCTTCTCCTTTTTGGCGGCCTGCTGCCAGACGTTCTGGGGCATGGGGTCCCGCTGGACATAGTAGCTGACCACCTCCCGGCCCTGGGGCTCCTGGGGAATGTACCAGGAGACTACCTCCTTCGGCTCCTCCGGGGCCGCTTCCGGGGTCTCCGGCAGGTCCGGATTTTCCGGAGTTTCCGGGCAGATATCCTTGTTTTCGTCTGTCATAGCAAAAGTTCCTCTCATGTATTGCGCATGGGGTGGGCCAGCTGCACGGTGAAGCTGAAGGAGGTGACGCCGCTTTCGCTGGTGACGGTGATCTTCTCCTTATGCTGGGACAGGATGGTTTTCACCACGTACAGGCCCAGCCCGTAGCCGTCCTTGTCCTCGCTGCGGGATTTGTCGGATTTGTGGAAGCGCTCGAACAGCAGGGGAATCTCCTCCGCCGGAATGGTGTGGCCGGTGTTGCGCACGGTGACCACCGCCTTGTCGCCGCCGGTCTCCGTCAGCCCCAGGTACAGGGTGGACCCGGGGGCGGCGAACTTGGCGGCGTTTTCCAGCAGGTTATAGATCACCTGGGTGATCAGGTCGTTGACCCCCTGGACCATGACGGAATCCTCCGGGATGTCCGCCTCCACGTCCAGGCCCCGGTCGGTGATCTTCTGCTCCATGGACAGCAGGGCCAGGCGCATACTCTCGCACAGGTCGAAGTCCTCCTTCTTCATGTCCTGCTGGGACTGAATCTGGGAGATATCCAGCATCCGGCGGACCAGGCGGCTGAGGCGGCGGCTTTCGTCGGAGATGATCTGGAGATATTTCCGTTCCTTCTCCGGGGGAATGGTGCCGTCCAGGATGCCGTCGGTATATCCGGCGATGGTGGTCATGGGGGTTTTCAGCTCGTGGGAGATGTTGGCGATGAACTCGCTTCGCTGGCGCTCGGTTTCCGCCAGGGAGTCGGCCATGTTGTTGAAGGACGCCGCCAGCTCGCCGATCTCGTCGCTGCGGCCGGTGTCCTGCATGCGCACGTCGAAGTTTCCGGCGGCATAGGACCGGGTGGCCTGGACCATCTCGCGGATGGGCTGAATCTGGCGCATGGAGGTCAGGGAGCTGGCCACAAAGGAGATCAGCAGGATGATGGCCGAGGTCATGAAGAACAGGCCGATGAAGGAGCGCCACATGCTCATCAGGGACCGGGCATCCATCACCGCCAGGACCATGCCCACGGTGCCGCCGTCCTCTTGGGTGACGGGCACCGCTACCACGAACTGCTTGATGTCGTATGCGCCGCCGATGCTGCTGCGGCCCTGGTAAAAGCCCTGATCGCCCAGGACGGCGTCCTGGATATCCTGGGGTACGGACACCACCTGGCCTCCCAGCCGCTGGTCGGAGGTCAGCAGGGCGTAGCCCTGGTCGTTGCACAGGAGAAAGTCCGCCTTGGTAAGCCCGGCGGCCAGGGCGATGAGATTCTGCAGGCTGGGGCTGGCGGTCTGCCCATCGGAGGCCAGATAGTCCCCGGACATGTTGGCAATCAGCTCCGCGTGCTGGCGCATTTCGCTGCGCCGCTCGGACACGGTGTCGTTATAGCTCAGGGCGTAAAACGACACGCCCAGCAGCAAAAGCGTCAGCAGCACCATGCCCGCCGTCAGCAGGAACTGCTGCCAATAGAGACTGTCGAACCGGCGGCGGAACCGGGTGATCTTTTCCTGGCTCATTTCACTTCAAACTTATAGCCCACGCCCCACACGGTTTTCAGCTCCCACTGGTCGGACACACCCTCCACCTTTTCCCGCAGGCGCTTGATGTGCACGTCCACGGTGCGGGAGTCGCCGAAATAGTCGAAGCCCCACACCTCGTCCAGCAGCTGGTTGCGGGTATACACCCGGTTGGGGGTGGAGGCCAGGTGATACAGAAGCTCCAGCTCCTTGGGGGGCGTGTCGATCTTCCTGCCGTCCACCAGCAGCTCATAGCTGTCCAGGTCGATGACCAGCTTGTCGAAGGTCAGGCGCTTTTTGGTGTCGTCGGGGATCTCGCTGCGGCGGAGCACCGCGTTGATGCGGGCCATCAGCTCCTTCATCTCGAAGGGCTTCACCAGATAGTCGTCGGCCCCCATTTCCAGGCCGGTGATCCGGTCGTTGACCTCGCTTTTGGCGGTGAGCATGATGATGGGGGTCTTGGCCTTTTCCCGGATGTGGGCGCACACGGCCCAGCCGTCCATCACCGGCAGCATGATGTCCAGCAGCACCATGTCCGGGGCCTCCCGGTCAAATTCCTCCACGGCCTTGCCGCCGTCGTAGGCGATGCGGACGTCGAACCCCTCTTTTTCCAGGTACATGCGGATCAGGTCGGAGATATTGCGGTCGTCCTCGACCACCAGAATGTTGCGTGCCATGCGCTTTGCCTCCCACTTGTGAGTATCGTTGGTGTTTTTCTTTATTATACCGCCCCGGCCGGGACTTTCCTGAACTTTCTGTAAATTCAGACATACCAGATAGAACAGTATACCACAAAAATCCGGGTTTGTATAGATTTTCGGGGGCTTGAGACTGTCGAAAAAGTCTTTTTTGACAAGCTGAAGCCCCCGGCCGGGGCCGGAGGCTTGGAAAAATCCTTATTCGGCGTTTTTGCGCTTGGTCTTGCCGTAGCCATAGCCATAGCCGTAGCCATACCCATAACCGTAGCCGTAGCCATAGCCGGAGGAGGAGCCCCGGACGTTGGCGGCGCAGTTGAACACAAAGCCGGCCATCCGGGCGTCGGCCCCGGCCAGGGCCTGGATGCCCTCGAAGATTTGGGTGGTGGCGGCGAAATCCTCCCGGATGACGTAGATCACCCGGTCCACATGGCGGCACATGGCCAGGGCGTCGGCCATCATGGCGCAGGGCGGCGTGTCCAGCACGATGTAGTCAAACATGGGGCGCAGGGTGTTTATCAGCGCCTCCAGCTTGTCGTATTGCAGCAGGTTCATGGGGGCGTGGATGGGCTCGCTGCCGGCAAAGACGTACAGGGACGTCTCCTCATAGCGCAGGAAGTGCACCTGGTCCAGGCTGCCGGACAGGCACTGGCCCAGACCCTCGGAGGGCTTGGTGATGCCCAGCAGGGCCTTGTCGCTGGGGCCCCGGAGGTCGCCGTCGATCAGCAGGACCTTTTTTCCCTCCCGGGCCAGGGACAGGGCCAGGTTCACGGACACGGAGCTTTTCCCCTCGGAGGGGATGGAGCTTGTGACCATGATGACCTTGTCCTCGTCCTTCAGCTGCCGCAGCAGCTTCAGCCGCAGCAGGCGATACGCCTCGCAGAAGGCGCTGTCGGTCTGCATGCGGGTGATCAGCAGCCCCTGCTGGGGGCTGTTTTTCCGGCGCTTGGGGGCCGTGCGGGGGATGGAGGCCAGGGCCGTCAGGCTTACCAGGCGCTTGACGTCGCCGGTGGAGGACACCGTCCGCCGCAGGGCGGCGGCCACGATGAGCACCGCCAGCGCCAGCACCACGCCCAGGGCCGCGCCCTTGACGGCGCTGCGCACCCAGGGATCGGCGTTATACGGCGTGTCGGGCAGGGAGGGCTCCTGGTTCACCACCAGCTGCGTTTCGCCCAGGACCAGGCGGTTCACCTGGGGGTAGACGTCGATGACGGCGCAGAGGATGTCATAGGCGTCCTGGGGGCTGGGGCTTTCCACCGTCAGGACGAAGAAGCTGGTGTCCTTGATGGCGGAGGAGGAGATGACGCCGTTGAGATAGGTGACGCCCAGTCGCTGCAGCAGCAGCTCCTGCATGCGGTCGGAGGTCAGCAGATAGGGGAAGGTGTCCGCCACCTGCTGGGCAGCGGATTTGTTGTAATACTGGCTATAGCCGGAGAGGTCGGTGCCGCCCACAAAGCTGAGATTCACGGAGAACACCGCCTCGGAGCGGTACATGGGGCGGAAGCTGCGGTGGCCGCGCCAGCCCATCAGGGCGGCGCACAGCACGATCAGCGCCAGGCACACCGGCCACAGGCGCGTCAGGGCCCGGAGCATCCGCCGCAGCAGGACGGACAGGTCGATGGGCTGGACCTCGGTATTGGTATGGGTCGTATGTTGTTCCATAGTGCGCCTCACTGCGTCTTACGGGCGGAGTGCTGCCCGTAGCCGTATTTGTCGTATTTCTTGCCGTAGCCGTATCCATAGCCGGAGGACCAGGCGGCCAGATGGGCCATATCGTTGAGGATGCAGCCCAGAAACTCCGCCTTACCGGCCCGCAGAGCGTCGATGGCGTCGTTGATCTCCGGCGCGGGGACGGTGTCCTGCCGCACCACCAGCACCGACGCATCGGACAGGTCCGACAGAAGCTCACTGTCGGAGAAGAAGCCCAGAGGCGGGGAGTCGATGATGACGTAGTCATACCGCTCCCGGGCCAGAGCCACCACCTTGGCCAGCTGGTCCGAGGCCAGCAGCTCGATGACGTCGGTATAGGACTTGGTGCTCAGCAGGGAGTGCAGCCCCGTGGCGGGGTCCGTGACGGCGGCGGAGAGGATCTTCTCCGGGGCGGCGGACTCTGTCAGCAGGGTGCCCAACTCGTTTTTCTGCTTCACGGACAGGCCCAGCATCTCGCTTTGCACCGGGCGGCGCAGGTCCAGGTCGATGAACAGCACGTTCACCCCCCGGGAGGCCAGGGAAATGGCAGTGTTGGCAGTCAGGGTGGACTTGCCCTCCGCCGCGGACACGCTGGAAAACAGGAATACCCGGCGGCCCTTGGCATGCTCATGCTGGAACTTTTCGGCGATGCGGTGGATGGATTCGGTAAAGGCGAAGCTGATGGCCGGGGAGGAGATGTTCAGGTTCCGGCGCAGGCGCTTGCCGCCCCGGCGGGCCCGGCGCTCCCGGCGGCGGTCGTCGAACCAGCCCAGGAGCTTCCGGGTCCGGCGGCCCTCGTGGGGCACGGTGGAGATGATCTTGGCGTCCAGGTCGCTGCGGGCACCCTCCTGGGTCTGCACCGTGCCGCTGCTGACGCTGGCCCAGGCAACGCCCAGGGCGGTAAGCGCCGCACCGGCGATGGCGGCCATCAGGCAGATCCTGGGCACGTTATAGCTGCGGGAGGGGGCCACGGACAGGCTGGGGGAGTTAAGCTGGGACAGTACCGCCGTGGAGGACACATGGGCCGACAGGGACCCGTAGTTATCGGACACGGCCTTGAGCAGCACCAGGGCCTGACGGGGGGTGTCGGCGGTGACGGTGACCCGGATGAGGTTGGTCTCCCCCAGCTGCTGGGCAGTGACGGTGCCGTCCAAGGGCATACCCAGATCCTGCTCCATGGTCTGGCGCAGGACCCGGCTCTGCAGCAGCTGGGAATAGGAGGCGGCCACATCGGCGGCGGCGGTGATATTCGTATAGTACAGGTTGCTGGTGCGGGTGGTGACGGAGAAGGTGGTGGAGCTGGTATACTGCTGGGTCACGAAGCACGTCAGCACGATCCATGCCGCCATGGCGCAGGTGAGGGCCGCCAGCAGCAGCATCCACAGCTGCCGCGCCAGCGCCCGCAGGATGCAGAGGGGCTCGATATGGGACCATTGCAGGCCCTGATTGTTTTCATCCATGACGATCCCTCCTTTATTCCACCACCACCGCCAGATAGACGGTATAGCTCTGGCCCTGGGCGGTGACGCTGTAACCCACATGATACGTTCCGGGGACGGACGTGTCCACCGGGGACTCGATGCTGACCTGTCCGGCGGACAGGGCCGTTCCGTCGGGGGCGGTGACGCTTTGGATATACCCGGCGGCATCAAAGGCCGATCCCCGGGGCAGGTACACCAGATAGTCCGACAGGGTGATCAGCTGCGGCCCGCCGGCGGTGATGACCACCTTCAGCGGCAGCACCACCGAGTTGCCTAGGCGGCTGTCCACCTGAGCGGTGACGCTGTATACCCCGGGCTGGCTGTTGATGACGTTCTGGGAGGTGATGCGGATGCCGCTGCTGATGTCGCCGTCCAGCACGTCCGAGGCGGTGAGCCGGTCCAGCAGGGTCACGGTCTGGCCCGCAGGGTACACCAGGGGCTGAGACAGGGCGAAGCGGGGGGCCTCGTAATCCGTGTAGCGGACGGTGCGGGTGACGGTGGCCATATTGTTGGCGGAGTCAAAAACGATGTAGGTGACCTGGGCGCTGCTGTCGGTCAGGGAGGGGGACACGCCCTTGATGAGGATCTGGTCCGTCAGGTCCCCGTCCCGGTCGTCGGAGGCCATGACCCCCTGCAGCAGGGCCTCCTCTCCGGCGGTGACGCTGACGTCGATGGAATCGGTGGAACAGGTGATCACCGGGGGCGTCACGTCCACGGTGAGGCGGCGGTAGATCCGCAGGCCGCAGAAGGCCAGCAGGGTCAGGATAAACAGCGCGAGGATCACGCGCTGCATTTTGCGGATGGCTCTCATAGCTCGTCCTCCCTTGGGGAAAAAATAGGCTCGTCCGTCCCCACCAGGGGGCGGTCCTCTAAAATACGGCGGGGGTTCTCCTCCAGCAGCAGCCGGGGGCAGGCGGGGGAAAAATCCTCGGCCAGGGTGCGGCGCAGCAGCTCCATATGGGTGGTGCGGACGGTGGGCCGGTGGGCGTCGCTGGCGGCGGCGTGGGCCAGTCCCCGCTCCAGCAGCCACAGGGCCGTGTCCTGGGCCCGGCGGCCCAGACGGCCCAGAATGCTTCCCTTGTTCAGCTGGATGACCACGCCCCGCTCAAACCACCGCCGGACCATATAGGGGTCCCGCTGCACGGCATCGTACCGCTCCGGATGGGCGGCCACCGGGGTCAGGCCCCGGGTGCGGATCTGGTGGAAGCACTGCTCCATGAACTCCGCCGACTCGTCAAAATAGAACTCCACCAGCAGATACCGGCCGCCGCCCAGGGTCTGAAGCTGGCGGCGGTCCAGCAGCTCGGGCAGCTCCGGGGTGCAGAACACCTCGGCCCCCGGGTGGATGCCCAGAGGGATCCCCTCCTGCTCCAGGGCCTGCCGCAGCCGGGAAAAGCCCGTGCGCAGGGCGGCGGAGCGGTAATTCTTCGGGCCGTCTCCGGGGAGATTGCAGTGGGGCGTGGCGATGATGTTCGTGACGCCGGAGTCCGCCGCCATGCGGGCCATCTCCAGCGAGTCTTCCATAGAGGGGGACCCATCGTCCACCCCCGGCAGAATGTGGCAGTGAATATCCACCATGGCGGCGCTTCCCCCTCTCCCAAAGCACAATACGCGAAATTATAGTCAAGTATAGCACGTTTCCCCGGGCTTTTCAAGTCGAAGAAAGGCGAATCCCGCCGGTGGACGGCCCCGGGCGGAAAAATCCCCTCCGGCGGGGCCGGAGGGGTGCGGATATTTGCCTGGCGGGTCAGAACAGATCGGGATACAGGGCCGACACCTGCCGGTACCAGCTCTGATAATCGGACAGGGTGTCGCCGTCCAGGGAGTATACCTGCCATTGGGCGGCGGAGTCGGCGGTGGTCAGGGCCTGCCCCAGGGGATACTTGCCCCGCTCCAGCTCCGTGGGATAGTACATCCCCGCATAGTCGGAGCCGTCGGGGTAGGCGGTGAGGAACAGCAGATAGGGCTTGCCGGTTTCCATAGGCAGATAGCCCCCCTGGGTCCACAGGGCGTCGTCTGCGGCGTAGCACTCCTCGGTGATGACCAGCTGCTCCGGGGCCTGGCCCTTCAGCACCTGGGTCACCTGGCCGGTGGTCCGGGTATAGCCATAGGAGACGTTGCCGTCGCTGTAGCGGGAAAGGACATTTTCCTGAGTCTCCGGGGTGAACACCACGATCAGGTCGCTGACCTCCTGCAATTGGGACACCGTTGCCGCCTGGGTCACCCGGTCCGCGGGCAGCCGGTGGATGGTCTGCTGTCTGGCGCCGCAGGCGGTCAGCATCACCAGGGCCAGCGCCAGCAGACAGGAAAGCAGAACTTTTGTGCGTCTCATGGAAAAGCCTCCTTTATATAAGATACCATCATTATACCACACCCGGGGGGGAGCACAATTGGCAAATTGCAGAATTATCCGAACGGAATCTATGCCTTTTCCACAAGAACAGGCGGATATTTTGAACAAAATGTGAATTTACAGCGTGGTCACAAACCGCCGCAGGCCGTCGTCCAGCAGCTGGGCGGCCCGGTCCCCCTGTCCGGCGGCGATGAGGTCCGTGAACCGGGCCAGGGTACGCAGGCTTTCCTCCCGGCCCACAGACCGGATATAGCCGGACCAGAACTCCAGGTTCACCTGCATGAAGGCGTTGAACAGCAGGGGGGTGATGGTGTTGCCGCTTAAAAACGTCACCCCCCGGTGATAGCGGAACAGGGCCTGGGCCAGGGCGGCGGTGTCCGGGGCCTCCTCCGCCTGGCGCTGGAGGGCGCGGAGGGTGTCCAGATCGGCGGGGGTGTGGGACGCGGCCAGGTCCCGCAGGGCCGGGGCCTCCAGATAATACCGCAGGCGCAGGATGCTGCGGGCGGTTTTCTCGTCGGGAAGGCCCCCGTGATAGTCCATGATGGCCATCAGCGTCTCCAGGCTGCCGGTCTGGGCATAGTCCGCCACGGTGACGCCCCGGCGGGAGGCGATGTCCAGAAAGCCCAGGCGGTGCAGCTCCCGCAGGCCCTCATGGACCACGGTTTTGCTGATGTGCATGGTGTCGGCCAGCTCCCGCTCCGTGGGCAGCCGGTCGCCGGGCTTCAGCTGCCCGGACAGAATCGCCCCCTCCACCTGCTGGATAAACAGCTCCCGGATAGACGGGGCCACAATGGGACGGAAATCCATAGGTCGCCCTCCTTCTGGTCCGACCAGGACCATAAAATAGGATACCATAACTTTATAAGAACAGTCAATAGCTTTTTGCCCCGGAAATTGGTATCATTAGGGTGAGTTCATGCAGAAAAATCGCCCTTGAGGCGGAGATAAAGGAGATTTCACATGGGAAAGAACATCAACGGCGACCGGCCCACCGCGTTCCCCCTGGAGCAGGAGAAGCTGCCCTTTACCATCCCCGTGGTGGAGGAGCCCCGGCCCAAGATCGCCAAGCTGGTGGCCATGATCACCGACCGGGTGCCCGCCAAGCTCAAGGGCGTCAAGGGCAACGACCCGGAATACTGGGGCCTGGCGGACCTGATCAGCGACGAAATGGCGGACGTGGCCCTGAAGATGGGCGTCCGCAAGCCCAAGACCATCGGGCAGCTGATGAAGCTGACCAAGCTGGAGCGGGAGCCCCTGCAGAAGCTGCTGGACGACATGGCCTGGGTGGGCCTGATCGAGTATAACTGGGAGAATCTGGACGGGAAGAACCCCAACCACGAAAAGCGGTACGTTCTGCCCCAGTTCGTCCCCGGCAGCGCGGAGTTCTTCAATATGCGCCGCAGCCAGATGGACGAGCATCCCCAGGTGGCGGCCTTCTTCGAGCGGATGACCTTCCTGCCCCTGGAAAAGATCACCCCCATGGTGCCTCCCGGAGGCGCCGGCATCGGCATGCACGTGATCCCCGTGGAAAAGGCCATCGAAACGGAGAACGAGGCCGTGGGCCTGGAGAAGATCTCCTATTGGCTGCACAAGTACGAGGGCAAGTATGCCAAGAGCATGTGCTCCTGCCGGGCCAGCCGCCAGTATCTGAACGAGGGCTGCGGCGACGATCCGGAAAGCTGGTGCATCGCCGTGGGCGACATGGCCACCTATATCGTGGAAACCGGCCGGGGCGAGTACATCACCTATGACGAGGCCATGGCCATCTTCAAGAAGGCCGAGGACAACGGCTTCGTCCATCAGATCACCAACATCGACGGCGAACAGAAGATTTTCGGCATCTGCAACTGCAACGTCAACGTCTGCAACGCCCTGCGGACCAGCCAGCTGTTCAACACTCCCAATATGTCCCGCAGCGCCTATGTGGCCCGGGTGGAGACGGACCAGTGCGTGGCCTGCGGCCGGTGCGTGGAATACTGTCCCGCCGGTGCGGTGAAGCTGGGCCAGAAGCTGTGCACCAAGGACGGCCCCGTGGAGTATCCCCGCCAGGAGCTGCCGGATGCGGTGAAGTGGGGCCCCGAAAAGTGGGCCATCGACTACCGGGACAAGAACCGCGTCAACTGCTACGACACCGGCACCGCCCCCTGCAAGACCGCCTGCCCCGCCCACATCGCGGTGCAGGGCTATCTGAAGCTGGCGGCCCAGGGCAAGTACAAGGAGGCTTTGCAGCTCATCAAGCGGGATAACCCTTTCCCGGCGGTCTGCGGCCGCATCTGCAACCGGCGGTGCGAGGACGCCTGTACCCGCGGCACCATCGACCAGGCGGTGGCCATTGATGAGGTGAAGCGCTTTATTGCCCAGCAGGACCTGAACGCCGAGACCCGCTTTGTTCCCGAAAAGGTCATCCCCAAGGTGGATGGCGAGTTTGAGGAGAAGATCGCTATTATCGGTGGCGGCCCGGCCGGTCTTTCCTGCGCCTATTACCTGGCGGAAAAGGGCTACCGTCCCACCGTCTTTGAGAAGGAAAAACAGCCCGGCGGTATGCTGATGCACGGCATCCCCGAATTCCGGCTGGAGAAGGATGTCATTGAGGCCGAGATCGATGTGCTGCGGGCCCTGGGGGTGGAATTCCACTGCGGCGTGGAGGTAGGCAGGGATGTGACTATCCCCGAACTGCGGGAGCAGGGCTTCAAGGGCTTTTATGTGGCCATTGGACTGCAAAGCGGCGGCAAGCTGGGTGTGCCCGGCGAGGATGCCGAGGGTGTCAAGGCCGGTATTGAGCTGATGCGGGAAGTGAACCTGGAAGGGAGCTGCGGCGGACACAGCCGCTGCGCCGGCTGCGCGGGCGATTGCTCGGCCTGCGAGGGCAGGCAGAGCCAGTGAGCGCTGCCCCCATCGTCCTTCGCGGGGCGTAAAACGGGCC
>ERZ857882.1907-NODE-1907-length-23051-cov-8.529962_pt1 | contig 23051 bp, 18 predicted proteins | sample MGYA00519697_ERZ857882 | MGnify/ENA primary metagenome ERZ857882 (study PRJEB31778, sample SAMEA3449373) | human gut metagenome | biome: human gut; feature: human-associated habitat; material: faeces | place: United Kingdom | collected 2010/2012 ...
AGCACGGCATCACCGAGGTGTACATGGAATACGCCGCTCTGCCCTACGGTCATGCGAAGCGTTTTGAGCAGCTCTCCGAAGAGTGCGGCGCTAAGGCGATTTTGAATACGACCTTGGACGATGCCATCCGCAAGCAGCGCATCGTCAAGAGCGATGAGGAAGTGAAGAGAATCTGTGACGCACAGGCCATCACAGACGCTACGTTTGAGCACATCCTCCCCTATATCAAGGAAGGCGTAACGGAGCGCGAAATCGCGCTGGAGATTGAGTTCTTCATGCGCAAAGAGGGTGCAGACGGCAATGCGTTCAACCCCATCGTTGTCACCGGCGCAAACGGCTCGCAGTGCCACGGCATTCCGGGCAACACACAGATCAAAAAAGGCGATCTCATCACCATGGATACCGGCGCTATGCTCGCGGGCTATCATTCCGATATGACCCGTACCGTCGCGCTCGGCTATGTAAACGATGAGCAGAGAGCCATCTACAACACGGTTTTAAAAGCACAGCTCGCCGTTATCGACGGCGCACGCCCGGGCATGCGCTGCTGCGATGTGGATAAGATCGCGCGCGACATCATCGAGACCCCGTACCCGAACACGTTCGGTCACGGCCTCGGCCACGGCGTAGGCTTCGAGATTCACGAGTGGCCGCGCTTCAATAAGACCGATGAGACCATCTGTGAGCCGGGCATGGTCATCACCGACGAGCCGGGCATCTACATCCCGGGCAAGTGCGGCGTGCGCATTGAAGACATGCTGCTCATCACAGATGACGGCTGCCGCAGCCTCACGCATTCCCCGAAGGAGCTCATCATCCTGTAAAATTTCCGAAAAAACGGAGAAACAGAACGGTTTTTTCTTGAAAAAAGCCACTTTCTGTTATACAATAGACCTAAGAAAAATTTGGAGGTATTATCTATATGGTAACCGCAGGCGATTTCAGAAACGGCGTCACCTTTGAAATGGACGGCAACGTTTACTCGATCATTGAATTCCAGCACGTCAAGCCCGGTAAGGGCGCGGCGTTCGTCCGTGTGAAGATGAAGAACGTCATCACCGGCGCTGTCACCGAGACCAGCTTCAACCCCACCGCCAAGTTCCCCACTGCGTTCGTTGAGCGCAAGAAGATGGAGTATTCCTACAATGACGGCGCCCTGTACTACTTCATGGATCAGGAGACCTATGAGCTGGAGCCCATCGATGCTTCCGCTCTGGACGATTCCTTCAAGTTCGTCAAGGAGAACGACGTCTGCACCATTATGAGCTACAAGGGCAAGGTGTTCGGCGTGGAAGTCCCCAACTTTGCCGACCTGGTGGTCACCAAGACTGAGCCCGGTTTCGCCGGCAACACCGCAACCAACGTCACCAAGCCCGCTACCGTGGAGACCGGCGCTGAGGTGAAGGTGCCTCTCTTCATCAACGAGGGCGACAAGATTCAGATCGACACCCGCACCGGCGAGTACCTGGGTCGCTCCAAGGCTTAATCCATAAAAGCAGGGGACGTTTTTCGCCCCAATTACGTGTAAAGGAGGATCATTATGACGATTTCCGAAAAGTCCGCCTACCTCAAGGGCCTGATGGAGGGCATGAACCTGAACACCGAGTCCAACGAGGGCAAGATGATCGCCGCCATCGTCGACCTGCTGGGGGACATGGCCAAGCGCGTCACCGACATCGAGGAAACCACCATTGCCATTTCCGACGAGCTGGATGAGATCGAGGAAGATCTGGACGCCATCGAGGACTTCATCATGGATGAGGACGATGACGACTACGAGGATTACGACGACGAAGACGAGTGGGATGACGACGAGGATTCCGACGAGGGCTTCGAGTTCGGCGACGAGGAGACCACCATTTATGAGGCGGAATGCCCCAGCTGCGGCGAAGTGGTCGACTTTGACGAGGAGACGCTGGAAAAGGGAAGCATCGTCTGCCCCAACTGCGGCGAGACGCTGGAGTTTTCTCTGGAAGACGAAGAAGAGTAATTTAACACGAATCGCCTGATTTAATGGGTGGTTGTAAAGCAGTGATGGAGCGTATCGGTACAGATACGCTCCATTTCTCGTACTAACATGCTATGAGGTACAGCCCCTTGGCTCTCCCTTTGGGAGAGCTGTCACCGAAGGTGACTGATACTAGTTTTCAATAAAACGGTTAAAAACCGTTTTATTCGGCTGCTGTTTCAGCAGCCAGCGGCGTAGCCGCAAAAAACGTAAGTCCATACATTTCTCGCCGCCACCGGCGGCCTGCGAAGGATTCGCAGGATAAAATGGTGTTAACCATTTTATCGAGAAATAGTATGAGAGGGTACTGCACCGTGATATACCCTCTCCGTCTTCGCGTCGCTCAGACACCTCTCCCAAAGGGAGAGGCAAGGAATGCAGCGCATCATGCTTCCCGGTAGCGGATAAAATCCAGGGTCAGATAGTCCAGGTACACCTGCTTGTCCGGGGTTTTGCCCATGGTGACGCGGTGGCAGTTGACCTCCCAGACGGGGAACTTGTCCAGCTCGCTCTTTTTGATCTCAAAAACGTGGTTCCAGCTTCGGCCTTCCAGATAGGGGGTGTCCTGCTGGACGCGGATGAGTTCCAGCCGGCGGAACGTGTAGGTGGGAAAGGCGTTCTTGACGATGGTCTCGAACAGAAGCTCTGCGTCTCGGACGCTGCCCAGTTCAAAGGTGCTGCGAATCATTGCGCCATAGTCTTGCATACTCAATAACCTCCTTACAGCTTGCTGTATGCCTTGTCCAGAAATTTCTGACTGTTGATGACCACGCGCTGGTGGGTGCCGTGGCCGATCTCACCGGCTTCGTCGAAAGCACGGACGGCAAAGGTGACGACCTTTCCCTCCACGGCGGTGACCTCGGCCTCTGCCCGGACTTCCAGCCCCACTGGTGTTGCGGAAATGTGTTCAATGTTCAGCGCGGTGCCGACGGTGGTCTGGCCTTCCGCCAGATCTTCCGCCACGGCGTCGCACGCCGCGCCTTCCATCAGCGCGACCATGCAGGGGGTGGCGTAGACCAGCAGATCGCCGGAGCCGACCTCCTTGGCGGTATCCTCCCGCTCACAGAGCGTTTCGGCGACGCCCTTCATGCCAACGGTAATTCCCATAGGGTATCACGACCTTTCTACAATTTAATAATACTCTAACTTCCGGAAGGTGTCAACGAAAAAGGTTGCTATTTTCCGAAAGGTTTTGTATAATAGCCGCAAGTATAAGGCAACACCGCACAATTGCGTCTGCGGCCTTCGGCGGATCTTTCGTCCCAATCCCGCGGTTTGAAAAACTTGAAATACATACAGTATTCCTGCGTTTTCCAAACCTTGGCTTGTGACAAAATCTCTCGCCGAAAGCTCTTGCCGAATTGTGCGGCGCTGCCATAAAAACGAGGTGACCGAAATGGTTGTGAGCGACAAATTGAATCTGACGATGCTCTGCGATTTTTACGAGCTGACCATGGGCGCGGGGTATTTTGCCAACGGCTATGCCGACCGCATAACGTATTTTGACCTGTTTTTCCGCCGCTGCCCCGACGGGGGCGGGTTTGCCATCGCGGCCGGTCTGGAGCAGATCATCCAGTATATTCAGAAGCTGCATTTTGACACGGAGGATATCGCCTACCTGCGGAAGCGGAAGTGCTTCAGCGAGGATTTCCTGAACTATCTGGCCAATTTCAAGTTTACCGGCGATATCTGGGCGGTGCCGGAGGGAACGCCCGTTTTTCCCCGGGAGCCGATCATCACCGTCCGCGCGCCCGCCATTCAGGCACAGCTTGTTGAGACGTATCTGCTGCTGTGCGTGAACCATCAGAGCCTGATTGCCACCAAGGCCAACCGTGTTGTGCGTGCCGCCGAGGGACGCACGGTGCTGGAATTCGGTTCCCGTCGGGCGCAGGGGGCGGACGCCGCTATCCTGGGCGCGAGAGCCGCGTATATCGGCGGCTGCCACGGCACCGCCTGCACCATTTCCGACCAGCTCTACGGCGTCCATGCGGGCGGCACCATGGCTCACGCCTGGGTGCAGATGTTTGACAGTGAGTACGAGGCGTTCAAGGCCTACGTGCAGATGTTCCCCCACAACGCAACCTTGCTGGTGGACACCTACAACACCCTGAAATCCGGTGTTCCCAACGCCATCCGGGCGTTCAACGAGGTTCTCAAGCCCATGGGCATCACGAAGTGCGGCATCCGTCTGGACTCCGGCGACCTGGCCTATCTGACCCGGGAAGCCCGGAAAATGCTGGACGAGGCCGGATGGACGGACTGCAAGATTTCCGTGTCCAATTCTCTGGACGAATACATCATCCGGGACATTCTCCGGCAGGGTGCGCAGATCGACATGTTCGGCGTGGGCGAACGGCTCATCACCGCAAAGAGCGAGCCGGTATTCGGCGGCGTGTACAAGCTGGCTGCCATCGAGGAGCCGGACGGCACGGTGGTTCCTAAGATCAAGATTTCCGAAAACGTGGAGAAAATCACCAATCCCCACCACAAGAAGCTGTACCGTTTCTACGCCAAGGACACCGGCAAGGCCATTGCCGACTATCTGACGGTTTACGACGAGGTGGTGGACGACAGCAAAGACATGACGATCTTCGACCCGGACGCCACCTGGAAGACCAAGAGGGTCTACAATTTCACGGCCAGAGAATTGCAGGTTCCCGTTTTTAAGGACGGCAAGCTGGTTTACAAGCTGCCAAGCCTGGAAGAAATCCGCGCCTACTGCCTTGCCCAGGTGGACACTCTGTGGGATGAGGTCAAGCGTTTTGACAATCCCCAGACCTACTTTGTTGACCTGAGCCAGAAGCTCTGGGACATCAAGTATAGCCTGCTGAAATCCAATGGCAAGTAAGCGGACGCCTGCCTCGTCCGTGGCGCTGGGCGGGGTGCTTGCGGCGCTGGCGGTGGTCGTCATGAGCCTGGGGACGATCATCCCCATCGCAACCTATGTCTGCCCTATGCTCTGTGCGCTGCTTCTGCAAGCCGTGCTGAAAACCTGCGGCGTCCGGATTGCCTGGGCGTGGTACGGCGCGGTGGCGATTTTGTCGCTGCTGCTGGCGCCGGACAAGGAAGCCGCGACGGTGTTCGCGTTTCTGGGCTACTATCCCATTGTCAAGCCCCGGCTGGACAAGACGCGGCTTCGCTGGCTATGGAAAGGGCTGCTGTTCAACGTGTCCGTGGCGGTAATGTACTGGCTGCTGCTGCGGGTGTTCGGACTTACCCAGGTCACGGAGGATTTTGAAGAAATCGGCGCGGTTATGCTGATTATCCTCCTGATTCTGGGGAACGTGACCTTCTTTCTGCTGGATAAGCTGCTGGGAAAGCGGCTTGGAAAGCGAAAGTAGGGGGACGCGGAATGTGGTATCTGTACATTCTGCAATGCGGCGACGGCTCGCTCTACACCGGCATCACGACGGACGTGGAGAAGCGGCTGGAAGCCCACCGCAGCGGAAAGGGCGCGAAATACACCCGGGGCAGATTGCCGTTGGAACTGAAATACCGGGAAGGCTGCGGCACCCACTCCGACGCCCTGAAGCGGGAATTGGAGATCAAGCATCTTTCCAGGGAGGAAAAGCTGGCGCTGATCGGGGAAACGGAATAATGATTACGCCCTGCGGGCTGCTCAGAGCTTTCAAAAGCCTGAACTCCCCGCAGGGCGTTGTTTTTGATGTGTCAGATATTTCCGGCGGCGGTGACGAAGTCCACGCCCCACAGCACGATGCGCAGAATGCCGCAGGCGGCCAGATGGGCGGGGTAGTAGGCGTAGAACAGCTTGCCCATGCCCTTCCAGGAGCCGCGCTCACCATTGTACAGCCGCAGCAGCGGGATGGTCAGACAGGTGCCGAGCTGAATCAGCGCGTAAACCCGGTCGATAAAGAAGAAATAGACCAGCGCGTAGAGGAACGTCCAGAACATCATCCAGAGCATCTGCTTGCGGAAATTGCCCCGGTAGGTGCCGATGTACAAAATCGCCATGGAAGCGATGCAGCTCCAATCGGAGGGGAAGGTGATGACGCAGACCAGCAGAATGATGGCGGTCTTCTGCCACGATTTCAGCTTGTCGCTGCCGTTGACGCACAGCAGCACCAGCCCCCAGGCCAGCGACCAGGCCACACTGGTCTGGTTAAACACCGAGTTGCGGAAGGGAATAAAGGAAATGCCGAAGCAGAAATTGTATGCGAAATGAGAAATGAGCGCCAGCAGGAACAGCCGCCCGGCGTATTTTTTGACATCGTGGGTGTAGTGGTAGCCCTCCGCGACAAAATACCACATAATGGGTGCGGTGAGTCTGCCGACGATATGTGCCAGTATCACCCACCAGACCCTGGAATACCCCGGACAGATCGTCCAGACCAGATGGTCGAGGGTCATGGCGGCAATGGCGATGAGCTTCAGCTGATTGGAGTTAAGCGCGGCCTTTTTCATGAAATTCCGCCCCTTTCGGTCATTTTCCATATTCCTGTCAAAATTATATCATCCTGCCCAATGAAAAGCAAGCCCTCCGGAAAATATCCGGAGGGCTTGGCAGCCGATTACATATCGTAGATTCCCATGATCAGAATACCGGCGAAGGTGACCAGAATGCAGGTGTAGTGCTTCCAGCTCAGCTTTTCCTTCAGGAACAGGCGGCTCCACAGGACGGAAGCCATGCAGTAGGAAGCAATGATGGGGGCGGCCAGGGCGGACTCGCCGCTGGCAAGGGCATAGATGTAAGCCAGCTGACCGGCGGTCTCAAAGGCCGCGCCGACATACTTGGGGCCTTCCGCCTTGGGCAGCAGCTTCTGCTTCTTGATGACGACGGTGTAGATGAAGCTCACGATGCCCGCGACCAGAAAGGTCAGCTCGTAGGCGACGTTGGCGGAATCCTCGTTCAGGGTTTCCAGCACCAGATCGTCGGCGAAGGTTCCCGCCGCGTCCAGAATGCAGTAGGCAATGGGCAGAGCCAGAGCCAGCCAGGATTTTGCGTACTTGTAATTGGAAGCCTCCTGCCGGGCGGCGCGAAGCTCGTCGTCCTCGTTGGCCTCCACAAAGCCCAGACCGATGACACCGGCGCAGGCCAGGAAGATGGCAATGTACTGGGCAGCAGCCATTTTTTCGGCGGTGCCGCTGACAATGGCAATGATGGCCACGAGCGCGCCGCTGGCGTTGCAGATGGGGGAGGAGATGGACAGCTCAATGTAGCGAAGGCCAACATAGCCCAGGGTCATGGAGCCGATGTACAGCAGGGAGACGGGCAGGTACGTCCAGATGACCTGCCAGGAAATCTCTACGCCGCCGACGAAGATTTCAAAGGCGGCATGAATGCCCATGATCACGCCGACGGCCGTGACCATTTTATACTGACTGTATTTGTCGGATGCGTCCCGGCAGCCGATCTTGGAAAAGAAATCGGAACCGGACCAGCACAGCAAAGCAATAATGGAAAGCCAAAACCAACTCATTTTTCTACCTCGATTTCTAATTTATAATGTTACCAATCCGGCATCCGCCATTTTTTGCAGGCTCATGAGAATGCCGATCTTGGCATGGTTCCAGGTCAGACCGCCCTGGAAATACACGGCGTAGGGCGGACGGATGGGACCGTCCGCGGAAAGCTCGATGGAGCTGCCCTGAACAAAGGCACCGGCGGCCATGATGACCTTGTCGTTGTAGCCGGGCATGTCGGAGGGGTAGGGGGTGGCGAAGGAATCCACGGGAGCCGCCGCCTGAATGCCCTTGCAGAAAGCGACCATGCCCGCTTCGCTGCCCAGCTCCACCGCCTGAATGATGTCGTGGCGGCTTTCCTCGGCGCCGGGGACGCAGCGGAAGCCCAGGGGTTCATACAGGTTGGCGGCGAAAATCGCGCCCTTTTCCGCACCTGCCACCACCGTGGGGGCGAGGAAGAAGCCCTGATACAGCGCAGGCATCAGTCCCAGGTTCGCGCCGACCTCCTGCCCCAGACCGGGGGCGGAAAGCCGGTAGGCGCACCGGTCAACGCACGTTTTCGTGCCGCAGATATAGCCGCCAATGGGGGCAAGGCCGCCGCCGGGGTTTTTAATCAGGCTGCCCACGGTCATGTCCGCGCCTATGTCGGAGGGTTCGATGGTTTCCACAAACTCGCCGTAGCAGTTGTCCACCATGACGGTAACGTCGGGCTTGACATTTTTGCAGAAGGAAATCAGCTCGCCGATTTGCCTGACGGAGAAGGTGGGGCGGGTGGCGTAGCCCTTGGAGCGCTGAATGGTGATGAGCTTCGTCTTTTCGTTGATGGCCTTACGGATGCCGTCATAGTCAAAGCTGCCGTCGGGGAGCAGATCTACCTGCCGGTAAGCAACGCCGTATTCCGCCAGAGAGCAGGGGCTTTCCCGGATGCCGATGACCTCCTGCAAGGTGTCGTAGGGCATACCCACAGGGGAGAGCAGCTCGTCACCGGGCAGCAGATTGGCGCTGAGGGCGACGGTGAGGGCGTGGGTGCCGCAGGTGATCTGGGGGCGCACCAGCGCGGCCTCGGTGTGGAACACATCGGCATAAACCCGCTCCAGATTGTCCCGGCCAAAATCGTCATAGCCGTAGCCGGTGGTAGCGGCGAAGCAGGCGGCGGAGACCCGGTTTTTCTGCATCGCCCACAGCACCTTGGCCTGATTGTGTTCCGCAACCTGGTCAATGGCGGCGAAGCGGTCTTTCAGCTTCTCCAGCGTCCGCTCGCCGTAGGCATATACCGCGGGGGAAATCCCCATGGTTTCGTAAAGCTCCAATAATTCGTCCATATTCAATCCTCTTTTTTCACATTGTTCAGTAGTTCGTCTGCCAGATTGTTGAGAACGTCCGGGCGGGACACGATCAGCCCCGTTTCCGCCTCGCCAAGAATGAGAAGGGTGTCGCCGGGCTTGATGCCGAACAGCTCCCGTGCCTCCTTGGGGATGACGATCTGCCCCCGGTCGCCCACTTTTGCGGTGCCGAAGACCCGCTGCTGATTGATTTTACCGAGGACATGCTTGCCTCCGGGCATAAAACCGCCTCCAATCACATTTTTCATACTTTTCACACCGGCTGATTATACAAAAAACCGCCCCGGTTGTCAATACCGGGACGGAAGAATTTAGGCGTAAGGCAGCACCGCGCAATTGCGTCTGCGGGTCACAGCGAATCTTTTGCGCCAGCTCGGCAGTTTCCAAACCGGGAAATATTGCGCAACCGTTGCCAGCGCAAGCTGGCTTACGGATGCGGCATACCCCTTGCGGGTACATGCAGTATTCCTCCGGTTTGGAAACTTTGATCTGGCACAAAATCTTCTGCTGTGCCTCCTTGCCGAATTGCGCGGCGCTGCCTTAAAGTGCGGCGGCATCCTGCGCGGCACAGTATTCTTTTAACAGACAGGGAATCTCCCGGACGCTGTTTTCCACAAAGGCGTCCATTTCCGCTTCTGACAGGTAAGGGTATTCCCGATCCAGATGGTCGTTTTCCTGAAGATAGAAGCCGGTAATGTACTGACGGCGGTTGTCAAAGGCGTCAGGGGCGAATTCCTCCATGTAGGAATTGACGAAGCCCACCGCCCCCAGATAGACCCGGAAGGCGCGGAAGCCGGGATGGTCGCGGAGATATTTGTAGTCCAGATCGTACCAGTCCTCCTTCAGCTTCCAGATAAGGCCCTCGGGGTCACGGGCGCGCTCCTCGGAAAACCGAATCTTGGAGGGGTCGTAGATGTCCCGCACCCAGAGAACGTCGGTGATCAGGTGGACGAGATAACCGAGATAAAAGGAATATTGGGCAGAATTGTAGGTTTTCTGCTGAGCGGGGGTAAAATATTTGGCGGCGAAGCGCTCCGGACATGCCTTTTCACCGCCTGCCTTGAAGTGGGAAACCGTGGTGCTGGGCGAGAACTGCGACCAGTCCGCATTGGGAACGCCGCTGTCCGGGGCGACGTTGCCCACGATGAATTCCACCGGGGAAAGCCCCGGCATTGCATCCAGCAGCCTGTCCGCGATCCGCAGATGAACCATCCATGACGCCATAGTTTAGTCCCTTCTCCTGCGGCCGTTTCCGCCGAAGATCACCAGCAGGCGCAGAAGCTGTGCCAGCGCGGTGGCAGTGGCGGCGACGTAGGTCAGCGCGGCGGCGGTGAGGGTTTTCCTTGCGCCCTTCTGCTCTTCCTCCGTCAGAAGGCCGCCCTCGTCAATGGCGATCAGGGCGCGGTGACTGGCGTTGAATTCCACGGGCAGGGTCACCAGCTGGAACACCAGGGACAGGCCGAAGCAGGCAATGCCCAGATATACGAAGAAGTAGGAAACATCCGCCGCGTAGGACAGCAGCAGGCCGATGAGAATCAGCGGCATGGCAAGCTTGGAGCCGATGTTGGTGACGGGGATGATGGCGGCTCTCAGCTTGATGGGAGCGTAGCTCTGGGCGTACTGCACCGCGTGTCCGGCCTCGTGGCAGGCCACGCCGATGGCGGCGGTGGAGGTGTTGTCATACACCCCGTCGGACAGGCGGATGACGTTGGTTCTGGGGTCGTAATGGTCGGTCAGGTTCCCGCTGATGCGCTCAATGCGCACGCCGGAAACCCCGTTGGCGGACAGCACCCGCTGGGCGGCCTCGGCACCGGTAAGGCGGCGGGAGGAATACTGCCGGGAGTATTTCCGGAAAGTGGAATTGACGTTGGCGCTTGCCCAGAGGGACAGCAGCACGCAGGGAAGAACCAGGACAACATATGTCCAGTCAAAATAATAGTAGGGCATAACGAACCTCCTGACGGGATTTTGTGCTTTCTGTTATTATATCCCAACCGCAGAAAAATGGCAAGTCCGGAAGGGGAGAGCGACCGTGAGATTTTTGTGAATTTTTGTCGGGAGCAGAAGAAAAAAGGGGATTATTCACAAATTATTCATACTGGGAGGGACGAATGCTGGTATACTTTCCATAGAGTTTTATGGGGGTGGGAAAATGAAGGATCCTGTCAAGCGGCGGTACTTCTACCTGATGCTGTCCATATTCGGCGGTGTCGGTCTGAGTATTGTGCTGTTTTTTGTCGTTTACCGCTTTCGGGGCGTGGGCGATGCGCTGAATAAGCTGGGAAGCATCTTGGCGCCCTTTGCCTACGGCGGCGTTGTGGCGTATCTGCTGCGGCCAATGTGCAATTTGTACGAGTCGCTGTTTCAGAAGCATCTGCCGAAAAAGCTGCAAAAGCTGTCCAACGGACTGGCGGTGGGGCTCAGCATGATTTCCGGTATTCTGATTGTGTACGCGCTGATTATCATGATCGCGCCCCAGCTGTTTTCCAGTATTCAGACCCTGTGGCTCAGCCTTCCCGATAAGATTTCCAAGCTGTATGCCTGGGCGATGGCGACCTTTGGAGAGAACGAGAAGCTGGTGTCCCTGTTCAACACCATCTACAATACTGTAAACACCGACCTGCAAAACTGGGCGAACAACACCCTTGCGCCCTATGTTTCCAGCGTGGTGAGCATCGTCTCCGGCGTGGGCAGCAGCGTGTGGAAGGTGCTGATGTTCCTGTACAATCTGCTGATCGGCCTGATCGTGGCGGTGTATCTCCTGTACAGCAGAAAGAAGTTTGCCAGGCAAAGCGTTCTGATCATCCGCAGCGCCCTGAAGCCCAAGTGGGCGGGGCTGCTGCTGAATGAGGTCGCGTTCATTGACCGGATGTTCGGCGGATTTATTGACGGGAAAATTCTGGATTCCGCCATCATCGGCGTGCTGTGCTACATCGGCTGCACGATTTTCCGGTTCCCCAACGCACTGCTGGTTTCTGCCGTCGTGGGCATCACCAATGTGATTCCGTTCTTTGGCCCCATCATCGGCGCGGTTCCCTCCACGCTGCTGATTTTGATTGAAAGCCCCATCAAGGCGCTTTGGTTCGTGATCTTTGTTCTGGCGTTGCAGCAGTTGGACGGCAACGTTATCGGGCCGAAGATTCTGGGCGACCGCACGGGTCTGTCCAGCTTCTGGGTGCTGTTTACCATTATCCTCTTCGGCGGATTGTGGGGCGTTTTCGGCATGGTCATCGGCGTGCCGCTGTTTGCGGTCATTTACGACACCGTGAAGAAGCTGGTTCGCCGTGGTCTGGACAGAAAGGGACAGATCGAGATTTGGGAGCAGTACAAGGCCGACTATCCCGACGAAGAACCGAAGAAAACCTGATAAAATTTCACAACGCCGCCGTGAAGTGCCACGGCGGCGCTTTTGTGAGATAATGGTGGAAATCCGGGACAAGCTGTGGTATACTGATACTAGTTTTCAATAAAACGGTTAAAAACCGTTTTATTCGGCTGCTGTTTCAGCAGCCAGCGGCGTAGCCGCAAAAAACGTAAGTCCATACATTTCTCGCCGCCACCGGCGGCCTGCGAAGGATTCGCAGGATAAAATGGTGTTAACCATTTTATCGAGAAATAGTATGATACCAGGGCAGCACCGCATAATTCGGCAAAAAGGCGGCTGAGACTCTCAGACGCAATTGTGCGGTGTTGCCTAAATTGCCGCAGATCGGAGCTTTTCCGATCTGCGGCAACTATTTTATGATCTGAACTTCAGTATCCGTCCCGCGCCGCTTTATCCCTTGACAGAGCCGGCGGTCACGCCCTTGACGATATAACGCGACAGGAAAATGTACACCAGCAGTACCGGCAGGATGGCCAGCAGAATGAACATATACACTTTGCCGAGATCAAACTTGGAATAGTCCGCCGCGCGCAGCTGGGCGATCATGATGGGAACCGTCTTCATTTCCGCCTTATCCAGCAGCAGCGCCGGCAGGAAATAGTTGTTCCACGACTCAACAAACGTGAAGATCATCTGCACGGAAATGGCAGGCTTCAGCATGGGCAGCACGATGCGGTTAAAGGTGAAGAATTCCCCCGAGCCGTCCACGCGGGCGGCCTCCACAATCTCCATCGGCAGCACGCTTTTCATGTACTGGATCATGTAGAAAAATACCACCGGCGCCGCAATTCCCGGAAGAATCAGCGGAAGATAGCTGTTGGTCAGCTTCAGCTTGTAGCACAGCTGTACAAATCCGGTAGCGGAAACCTGCTTCGGGATGACCATGACGGCCATGATGAACAAAAACGCGGCGTGCTTCAATCTGAAGTTATAGGCATGCAGACCGTAGGCGGTCAGCGCGGAAAAATACGTAGACAGCACCGCCGTCGCAGCCGCCACGATAAAGCTGTTGAGCATACCCCGAGGGATATTGATGGAGCTGTCGTTCCAGGCATTGACCAGATTCTCCAGGAAATGCCCCTGGGGCAGCGCCTTGAACCCGCCCTGCAAATCCGCATTGGTACGCGAGGCGTTGACGATGAGCATGTAGAACGAAAACAGGCAAAGCACCGATAAAAAGACCAGAAGCGCGTAGACCAGTACCCGGCTGAATATCAGCATGGCGCGGGCTTTGCGGCTGTCTGCGGAATTTTTCTTCATTGCAAGCGCCTCCTTACTCTTCGTCCTGCTTCGTCAGCGACTTGAACACCACCATGCTCAGAAGACCCGTGATGATGAAGATCACAACGGAGATTGCACCGGCCATGCCGTAATTCTTGCTGGTCTTGAGGTAATTGTTGAGATACATGACCAGCGTCGTAGAGCTCCGGTTCGGCGTACCGAGTCCGTTTGTCAGAACCTGCGGCACATCGAACATCTGAAGACCGCCGATAAGCGCGGTGATGACCGTATAAACCAGAATCGGCATGAGAAGCGGCAGCGTGACTTTGAAGAAGACCTGCAAGGAGCTTGCCCCATCCATATTTGCCGCTTCAAACAGGCACTGATCGATACCCATAATGCCCGCCATCAGCAGAATCGTCGTGTTGCCGAACCACATAAGGAAGTTCATCAGGCAGATAAGCCCGCGCACGGTAAAGCGGATGTTGAAAAAGTCGATCGTCGTGTCGATCCAGCCCAGCTGGGTCAGGATCTGGTTGACCGGGCCGACGTTGGAAAACAGCATGTAGAACAGCATTGCGAACGCTGAGGCCATGATGAGGTTCGGCATATAGATGACGGTCTTGAAGAACTGCTGACCCCTGATCTTCAGGCGGTAGCTGGTAAAGAAGCAGGCGAGCATCAGGGAGATCACGACCTGGGGGATCGCGCCGCCGATCCAGAGTGCGAGCGTATTTCCCGCGTATTTCAGGATGTCGATGGTTCCGTTCTTATCGGGCGTAAAGAGCGTGATATAGTTCTTCAGGCCGACGAAGTTTGGCCCCACCTGCGTCAGACCCTCCCGGTAGTTTTCAAAAAAGCTGTTGTAGATCGTCAGCAGCTGGGGAGCGAAATGAAACAGCGCGTAGACCAGAAAGAACGGCGCGATAAAAATATAGCCCCATTTTGCGTAGCTGACCTTCGAGCGTTTCGTCTTTACCCTGGGGGCGTTTGTCGTCTGCATAAGACCTCTCCTTCCTTGTTCGGATGCAGTTTCCGGCAGGCCTTCCCGGTCTGCCCGAAACCGCAGCTGAATCCTTCTCCGGGGCAGGGCGGCTGCCCTGCCCCGGAATTTCATATGGAGTTACGGGGTAACGATGGTGGGGTACTTCTCGTTGATGTACTTGTAGAAGTTGCTCATGGCCTCGTCCTCGGTGACGGTGCCCTTGCAGTACTCTCTCCAGTTGGCCTGCAGACCCTCGTTGAGCAGCTGGTCATAGATGGTATGATTCTCGAACTTGATGTTCTTGGCCAGGTCGCAGAACAGGGCGATGTCGTTCTGACCGCCGAGGAAATCGCTGCCATAGGACGGATCCTTCGCAACGGTCTCGTTGACCTTCTGGTTGTTGGAGAACTGCGCCTCGTTCTTGACCAGGTTCGTGCAGACCTCTTCATCGTTGATGAAGGTGTTCATGATATCGGCAACCATGGTGGGGTTATCCGTGCCGGCAGGAGCCAGCAGCCACGTACCGCCCCAGAAGTGTGCCTGCGGGCCTTCGCAGATCGCCCAGTCGCCGAAGCAGCCCTTGTCCGCGTCCTGTGCGTTGCCCATGGAGAAGTTGAAGTACCAGGCCGGCCCGAAGTAGCACATGGCCTTGCCGTCTCCGAACATCTGTGCGGTGCACTCATCAGACCAGATATCGCAGTCCTGCGTGTAGCCGTTGTCGGAGAAGTCCTTGGCCTGCTGCATCCAGGTCTGGATGGCGGGATCGATCTGGAGGTTGTTGTTCGCGTCGACCCACGGCTCGGAAACGTTGTTGGAGAAGACACGGTAGGTAGCAGCCTCGGAGGCGGTCATCAGATAGCCCTTGGCCTTGGCGTCAGCCGCGACAGCATTGAACTTGTCCCAGCTGTTCAGCAGCTCCTGGACCTCGGCGGGATCGTCGGTGCCCAGAACGTCCTTGGCGATGGAGCGGCGGTAAATCAGAGCCGCCGGGCAGCACTGGAAGGATACGCCCTTAACGACGCCGGAAGCATCAGACGCAGCCTGCACGGTATATGCATAGGTGCTGGAGAAATCGGTCACGCCGAGGGCGGTGACGTCCTGCGTGACGGGAGACTCGGTATACTTCTGGATGTAGTCGGCCTCAGCGAGGAACAGGTCGACCTTGTCGTCGGCGGAAGCGTTCTCCTGATTGAGAAGAGCCTCGTCGAGCTTGTCCTGATAGGCGCCGTCCGCGCTCGGAGTGATGATCCAGTTGACGGTCACGCCTTCGGGAACGGTGTAGTACTTCTCAAAGAAGCCCTTGAACTCTTCGTTCCAGGCGTAGATGTTGAAGACCTTGCCTTCCTCGGAAGCGGGTTCCGCGGCGGGTGTCTCTTCGGCGGCGGTGTTTTCGTCGGTCTTGGCAGGCTCAGCCGTATCCGTGGAAGCGGCGGGCGTGTCGGTCGTCGTTTCCTTGCTGGCGCAGCCTGTAAACACAGCTGCGAGCATCAGAACTGCAAGAAGCAGCGCAAGATACTTTTTCATTTGAATTCCTCCTGTAAAAAATAATAGTTGACAGTTTGATCTATGTGCACTGCCTCACGGCAGAAAGCACCATACTTAAATCGCACGGACAGAGCCTCCCTCTACCAGCTTGCCCGGAATGAGGATCCGATCGACCAGCGCGGTACGCGGCTTTTCGATGAGTTCGATGAGCTTCGCGGCAGCGGTCTTGCCAAGCGCGGCCGTATCCTGACGATAGGTGGTCATCGCCGGATTCGTAACGCTTGCAAGCTGGATGCCGTCATAGCCCGCCGCGCTGACGTCTTCGGGAAAACGAAGGCCCATGCGGCGGATGGCGTTGCCGCCGCCGATGCTGGAAAAGTCGTCCGGCATCAGGATGCAGGTCGGCGGCTCCGGCAGCTGAAGCAGCTCACGCGTCAGCTCCGCGCAGCGGTCGGGGTCATGGTACACGCCCTCGCGGACGTACTCCTCCGGGATCTCCAGTCCCAGCGCGTCGCAGGCGCGATAGAATCCCGTCAGGCGGTTTTCCGTGACGGTAGTGCGTTCACCGTGGATAAACGCGATACGGCGGTGGCCCTTCGCATAGACATAGCGGACCAGCTCCTCCATGCCGCGCACATTGTCGGAAACGACGGCGGCGCGGTTATTGAAGACGTGATCGATGGTCACGACCGGAAGGCGGGAATTGACCAGCTCCAGCACCTGCGGATCGTTGAAATCGACGCAGGCGATCACCACGCCGTCGACGCCTCGGTACTGGCAGTGCTGCAGGTAGGTCGTCGCCTTTTTGCCGACGTTGCGGTTGATGAAGGTAATGTCATAGCCGTTGGCCTCGGCCTCGACCTTGAGACTTTCGAGCACGGCGGAGAAATATTCATGCGCAAGGCCGCTTCTGCGCTCATCAACGAACAGAACGCCGATATTATAGGTGCGGTTCGTTTTGAGTGCACGGGCGGCGGAGTTTGTCATGTAGCCGAGGGAGTCGGCAGTCCTGCAGATCAGCTCGCGCGTCTGTTCTCCGATATCCGGCTGTCCGGAGAGGGCTTTGCTGACGGTCGCGACCGAAACGCCGCAGGCCTTTGCAATATCCTTCATAGAAACCATGCCGGTCTGCCTCCATTCTGTCCGCGAGTTTCTTAATCGTTTTCGTAGCTTCAAAATAGCTGATTCTGCACAAAATTGCAAGGGTAATTTTTGATTTTTTAGTGTTTGAAACAAAGTTTGGCTGTTCTGCTCAATTTGTTCACGTAAATTTAGCAAATTTGACAGCTTAACTTCTCCGAAACTTGCTCTGTGCCTCTCTTCCCTTCCTGAAAATCATGTTTTTCAGAAAGAATCGCAAAATATGTCTTGCATTTTGCGCAAAAAGCCGCTATTGTAATGGTGCATATCCGTTATATTGACAACTCAAACGATTTCGAATTTTGTCGGTACGCATCAGCCTGCCGGCATAGGAAGGAGTTCCAGATGCAATTCGGCCATTTTGACGATCAGCAGCGGGAATATGTGATCACCGACCCGCGCACACCGCTTCCGTGGATCAACTATCTCGGCAGCGAGGATTTTTTCACGCTCCTGTCCAACACGGCAGGCGGCTACTGCTTCTATCGCGACGCGCGGCTGCGCCGTCTGACCCGCTACCGCTATAATAACTGCCCGGTCGACCAGGAGGGGTTTCATATTTATATCAAAGACGGCAAGACTGTCTGGAATCCCGGCTGGCAGCCCACGAAAACGGAGTTGGACCGCTATACCTGCCGCCACGGTCTCGGCTACAGCGTGATCGAGGGGCAGAAGAACGGCGTTTCGGCCGCGCAGACGCTGCTGGTTCCGCAGGGTGAAAACTGCCTGCTGATCCGGCTGTGCCTGAAAAATGAGACAGACATAAAAAAAACGCTCGATGTGTTCCCGTATGTGGAATTCTGCCTCTGGGACGCGATGGACGACAGCTCCAACTTCCAGCGGAACTTCTCGATCGGCGAGGTTGAGCTGGAACCGGAGGCCATTTATCACAAATCCGAATACCGCGAGCGGCGGAACCACTATGCCGTGCTCTGGGCAAACCGTCCGTATGACGGCTTTGACACCGCACGGGACGCCTTCATTGGCCCCTACGGCTCCCCCGCCCTGCCGGAGGCTGTCGCCGCCGGGTGCTGCACCGGTTCCATCGCGCACGGCTGGGCGCCGGTCGGCGCAATGCAGTTCCATCTGGAGCTGTACCCCGGCGAGTCGCAGGAGCTTTTCTTTGGTCTTGGCTACGTAGAAAACCCGGAGGGCGAAAAATTCTCCGCACCCGGCGTGATCAACAAGACGCGCGCACATACCATGATCGAAACGTACCGCACAGCGGCACAGTTTGACGCTGCAGCGGATGCGCTGCGCGGATACTGGGACACGCTGCTCTCCAACTACCACGCCGAGACCGGCGACGAGAAGGTCGACCGGATGGTCAACATCTGGAACCAGTATCAGTGCATGGTCACGTTCAACATGAGCCGCTCAGCCAGCTACTTCGAAAGCGGCATGGGGCGCGGCATGGGCTTCCGCGATTCGTGTCAGGACCTGCTCGGATTTGTACACATCATTCCGGAACGGGCGCGGGAGCGTATTCTGGACATTGCCGCCACGCAGTTTGCAGACGGCAGTGCCTATCATCAGTACCAGCCGCTTACAAAAAAGGGAAATCTTGCTGTCGGCAGTGGGTTCAACGATGACCCGCTGTGGCTGATCGCAGGCGTGGACGCTTACTTGCGCGAAACAGGTGACTGGTCGATATTGGATGAAAGCGTTACGTTTGACTGTGACCCGGACAATGCCGCGCCGCTCATAGAGCACCTGCGCCGCAGCTTCCGGTTCATCTGCACACACCTCGGCCCGCACGGACTGCCGCTCATCGGCAGAGCCGACTGGAACGACTGTCTGAATCTCAACTGCTTCTCCGCCCACCCCGGCGAGAGCTTCCAGATCACCGGCCCCAGCGAAGGCCCGGTCGCGGAGTCCGTGTTCATCGCTGGAATGTTTGTCAAATACGGCAGGGCTTACGCCGATATCTGCCGCCATCTCGGTCTGGACGCGGAAGCGGCAGAGGCAGCCGCTGCGGCGGATACGATGAAAAAAACGGTGCTGGACACGGGCTGGGACGGCGCATGGTTCCGCAGAGCCTACGACGCGTTCGGCGCGCCCGTCGGCAGTAAGGACTGCGCCGAGGGGCAGATCTTCATCGAGCCGCAAGGAATGTGTGTCATGGCCGGGATCGGCAGGGAAACAGGCGAAGCCGAAAAAGCGCTCCAGAGCGTCAAGGACCGGCTCGACAGCGAATTCGGCATTGTGCTGCTGCAGCCGGCCTACACAAGCTATTATCTGAATCTCGGCGAGATCAGCTCGTATCCGCCCGGATATAAGGAAAACGCGGGGATTTTCTGTCACAACAATCCCTGGATCACCTGCGCGGAGGCCGTCCTGGGGCGCGGCGCACGCGCGTTTGAGACCTATCGGAAGATCTGCCCGGCCTATCTGGAAGCCGTCAGCGAGGTTCACCGCACGGAGCCGTATGTCTACAGCCAGATGGTCGCGGGCAAGGATGCGCCGACCTTCGGCGAGGCCAAAAACAGCTGGCTGACCGGCACGGCGGCATGGACGTTCGTGTCCATTTCGCAGGCTATTCTCGGCGTACAGCCGGAGCTGGACGGTCTTCGCATCGACCCGTGCATCCCGCCGGAATGGGCACGCCTGACGCTGACCCGACGCTTCCGCGGCGCACAGTATTGCATCACGGTCGAGAATCCGGGCGGCGCGGAGCATGGCGTGCAGGAGCTCTATGTGAACGGTGTACGGCAGGATGGGAATCTGATCGCGCCGGCTGCGCCAGGCAGTGTTGTTTCGGTACGCGTGGTTCTGGGAGGCTGAGATGGCGTTTCGAGAGGATTTCGTCTGGGGCGCGGCGTCAAGCGCCTATCAGACCGAGGGCTTCCCGCGAGCGGACGGCAGCGGGGATAGCATCTGGGACGCATTCTGCCGCCAGCCCGGCGCAATTGCCAACGGTGAGGACGGTTCGGTTGCCTGCGACGGCTACCACCGCTTTGCAGAGGACATTGGGCTTTTAGCCTCGCTCGGCTTATCCGCTTACCGGTTTTCGACAAGCTGGGCGCGGATCGACCCGAACGGCGACGGCCATTGGAACGAGTCGGGGCTCCGGTACTATGACCGTGTCGTGGACTGCTGTCTTGCAAACGGCGTTACGCCATGGATGACGCTCTATCACTGGGAGCTGCCGCAGGCGCTGGAGGAAAAGGACGGCTGGCAGAATTCTGAGACAGCGGCGGCCTTTTCCCGCTTTGCAGCCATGATGGCAGCGCATTTCGAGGGCCGCGTTTCCCACTTTATCACGCTCAACGAGCCGCAGATCGTGCTCAAGCTTGGATACGCGGACGGTATTCACGCACCGGGGAAGCGGCTTTCGCTTCCGGAACTCGTTTCGTGCTGGAAAAACCTCATGCTGGCGCACGGACTTTCCTTCCGGGCCATCCGGAAAGCCGCGCCGGAAGCTTTGATTGGCATTGCCTCCACCGGCAAGCTCTGCTATCCGCACAGCCCCGCCGACGAGGACGCCGCGCGGCAGGAGACCTTCCGCCTGACAGATTCCGACTGGATGTTTACGCACGCGATCGTTTTAGACGCCGTGTGCCTTGGCCGCGATGAACCGGAGGCGGGAGCGCTTCGCAAACTTTTAAGCGAAGTTACGCCGGAGGAATGGGACACGATGCACGCTGTCCCGGATTTCATCGGCGTCAATTCGTACAACGGCAGCGAGATCGCCGCCGGGCCGGATGGCGCGCCGGTTTATCTGCCGCGGCCGCAGGGCTTTGCCTGCACGGCGCTCAAGTGGCCCATCACGCCGGAAATTATGGAGTACGGCTATGCGTTCCTCTATGAACGCTACCGGCTGCCGCTCTATGTGACGGAGTGCGGACTGAGCTGCAACGACCACATATTCCTGGACGGGCAGGTCCACGACGCGGATCGGATCGATTTTCTGCACCGCTATTTACTTGCGCTTTACAGAGGATGTGAACGGGCAGACATCCGCGGCTTTTTCCACTGGTCGCTGACCGACAATTTTGAGTGGCACAGCGGCTATGCCGAGCGCTTTGGCCTGATCTATGTCGACTATCCGACGCAAAAACGGATTTTGAAGGACAGCGCGCGCTGGTATGCGCAGACTGTCCGGGAAAACGGTAAAAATCTGCAGCGTCTGATTTCAGCAGCGCAAACGCACTGAAACGTACAAATGCCCCGCGTTCCGGATGGAACGCGGGGCGTTGGTTTTGGTTTCTTACATTCTTTCCGGTGCGGAGAAGCCGAGCAGGTCGATGCACGTCTCCAGAACGCCGCGGGTCAGGTCGATAAGCGCGGCGTAGCTGGCCTGCCTGCGCTCGTCCGGCTCTGTGAGGATCTTGACATCGTGATAGAACTTGTTCGCGGCTGTCGCAAGCTCGTAGATATACGCGCAGACGGCGTTCGGCGCGGAATCGCGGTAGGCCGTCCAGAGCGCGTCCGACATACGGCTGAGCACGAGCATGAGCTGCTTCTGCTCCGCACTCTCAGGCGGCAGGAGCTGTGCGCCCGAAACAGGCTTTCCGTATTTCGCCAGAATGGACTTGATACGCACGATGGTATACAGAATATACGGGCCGGTGTTGCCCTCGAACGACGAGAAGCGGTCGAGGTCGAACACATAATCCTTCGTCGGCAGATTGCTGAGGTCGCCGTATTTGAGCGCCGCCATGGCGATGCATTTGGCCGTCTGCGGCAGCTCCTCGTCGGATACGGTCTGGTTCTCTTTGATCTTGCTGGTCACGTAATCCGTCACGTCCGCAATGAGCGTTTCCAGACGCATGACGCCGCCCGCACGGGTCTTGAAGGGTTTGCCGTCCTTGCCGTTCATCGTGCCGAAGCCGATGTGGCCGAGCTGCGTGTCCGCGCTGACAAGCCCGGCCTTCTTCGCCACGCGGAAGACCTGCTCAAAGTGCAGGTTCTGCCGCTTGTCGGTCAGGTACATATATTTCTGCGGGTGATAATCCTGCTCACGCTGGACGATGGTGGCAAGGTCGGTCGTGGCGTAGAGCGTCGCGCCGTCGGATTTGACGAGAATGCAGGGCGGGACCTCCTTCGCGTCCGTCTCCTCCTGCACCGGCACGACCAGCGCGCCCTCGGATTCCACGCAGAGGCCCCTGGCCTTGACGGTTTCGAGCATCTGCGGGATATACTTCTGCGCGTCGCTTTCGCCGAGCCATACGTCAAAGCTCACGCCGAGATTGTCATAGTTGCGCTTGAGGTCTTCAACGGACACGCGCAGGATATGCTGCCAGAGTGCGCGCTCGCCGCGTTCGCCGTGCTGGAGGCGGAAGGTCTCCTCATGCGCGCGGGCGGCGAAGGCTTCGTCCTCCTTGCTGCGGGCGCTGGCGGCGGGGTAAATGCGTTCAAGCTCGGAGATCGTGAACGGCGCTTCGGCGGGGTATTCGCCGGTGTAGTCCGGGTCAAAGTATGGAAGGCCCGGCTTTTCATCCTGCAGCTGCGCCATGATCAGGCCCATCTGCAATCCCCAGTCGCCCAGATGGATATCGCCGATCACATGATTGCCGAAGAACCGGTAAATGCGCTTGAGCGATTCGCCGATGATGGCGCTGCGCAGATGGCCAACATGCAGGGGCTTAGCCACGTTCGGCCCGCCGTAGTCCAGCACGATGGTGCAGGCGGCGGGATCGTCCTGTGCGCCGTAGTGCGGGGTTTGTGCCATTTCGCGCAGATAGGAGGCAAGATAGTCCTCGGAGATCTTCAGGTTCAGAAAGCCCGGCATGACAGCTTCGGCGCTGGAAAACATCTCATTTTCGCCCAGCGCGTCCAGAACCGCGTTTGCGATCTGGATAGGGGCCTTGTGGTACTGCTTCGCGGCAGCCAGCGCGCCGTTGCACTGGTACTCGCAGAGGTCGGGGCGGTTGGAAAGCGTCGCCTTGCCGTAGGCCGCGTCGAATCCGGCCCGCTCAAACGCGCCCGCCAGCTGCTCAGAGATCAGATCGATCAGAAATTTCATGCGTGTCACCTTTATCCTGTCATAATTTTTTACATTATAACAGACACCGCCGCGGTTGTACAGAGGCAAAAACGGGCCGTAAAAATAACACGGAC
>ERZ857882.1910-NODE-1910-length-23018-cov-3.668467_pt1 | contig 23018 bp, 19 predicted proteins | sample MGYA00519697_ERZ857882 | MGnify/ENA primary metagenome ERZ857882 (study PRJEB31778, sample SAMEA3449373) | human gut metagenome | biome: human gut; feature: human-associated habitat; material: faeces | place: United Kingdom | collected 2010/2012 ...
TGTGCTGGACAAACGACCAAGGGGAACACATAGACTTCACCTTTGCCGACCTGAAAAAATATACCGACCAGACTGCCGCTTATTTCCAGTCGCTGGGAATCGGCCACGGTGATATGGTCATGTTGATACTGAAACGCCGTTATGAATTCTGGTTCTCGATTATCGCGTTGCATAAATTGGGAGCAGTGGTGATCCCGGCTACCCACCTGCTGACAAAGAAAGATATCGTTTATCGTGCGAATGCCGCCGATATCAAGATGATCGTCTGCGCGGGCGAGGAAGTGATCACCCAACATATCATCGACTCGCTGCCCGATTCACCCTCTATAAAGAGTGTTGTTTCGGTAGGCCCCGAAATCCCCGAAGGCTTCGAGGACTTCCACAAAGGCCTCGAAAACGCGGCTCCGTTCGTACGTCCGGAACATCCGAACAGTAACGACGACATTTCACTGATGTATTTTACTTCCGGTACAACCGGCAACCCGAAGATGGTGGCACACGATTTCACCTACCCGCTGGGGCATATCGTGACCGGAAGTTTCTGGCACAACTTGCATAAAGACAGCCTCCACCTGACGATTGCCGACACCGGTTGGGGGAAAGCCGTATGGGGAAAACTGTATGGACAGTGGATTGCCGGAGCAACCGTATTCGTGTACGACCACGAGAAATTCACACCGGCCGATATGTTACAGATGATACAGGACTACCGCATCACATCTTTGTGCGCACCTCCTACCATCTTCCGTTTCCTGATACGCGAAGACCTGACAAAATACGACCTGTCGTCCCTCCAATATTGTACCATTGCCGGCGAAGCCTTAAACCCTGCCGTATTCGACACGTTCTACAAACTGACCGGCATCAAGCTGATGGAAGGTTTCGGACAGACGGAAACAACCTTGACCGTCGCCACTTTCCCGTGGATGGAACCGAAACCCGGATCGATGGGTGTCCCTAATCCGCAATACGATGTAGACTTGTTGCGCCCGGACGGAACCCGTGCCGAAGATGGAGAACAGGGACAGATCGTGATCCACACTACAAATGGCAAACCGATCGGTCTTTTCAAGGAATATTACCGGGATGCCGAACGCACACGCGAAGCATGGCACGACGGCCTGTATTACACGGGCGATGTCGCCTGGCGTGATGAAGACGGTTACCTCTGGTTCGTGGGCCGTGCCGACGATGTTATCAAAAGTTCCGGCTACCGTATCGGCCCGTTTGAAGTAGAAAGCGCCCTGATGACGCATCCGGCGGTTGTAGAATGTGCCATCACTGGTGTTCCAGACGAAATCCGCGGACAAGTGGTAAAAGCCACCATCGTTCTGGCAAAGGACTACAAGGATAAAGCCGGAGACGCTTTGGTCAAAGAATTACAAGACCATGTCAAAAAAGTGACAGCTCCGTACAAATACCCGCGCGTCGTCGAGTTCGTAGACGAACTGCCGAAGACGATCAGCGGCAAAATACGCCGAGTCGAAATCCGAGCAACCGACAATGAAAAGAAACACACAAAATAATGGTCAATTGCCAATCATCGATTGGCAATTCAACCGTATTGCGGTCAAGATAGGCAGCAACGTGCTCACCCGCAAGGATGGCACGTTGGATATTACCCGAATGTCCGCCTTGGTGGATCAGGTGGCCAAACTACATCGGAAAGGCGTGGAAGTCGTCCTTATTTCCTCCGGTGCGGTCGCTTCTGGACGCAGTGAGATAAAGGCCAGCAAAAAGCTGGATCCCGTCTCTGCCCGCCAGCTGTATTCCGCAGTCGGGCAAGCCAAACTGATCAACCGGTATTACGAACTGTTCCGCGAACATGGCATGACCTGTGGCCAGGTGCTCACCACGAAAGAGAACTTTGGCAGCCGCACGCATTACCTCAACCAGAAACATTGTATGGAGGTAATGCTCGAAAATAAAGTGATTCCCATCGTGAACGAAAACGACACGATATCGGTTACAGAATTGATGTTCACGGACAATGACGAGCTTTCCGGACTGATCGCCACCATGATGGGAATGGATGCTTTGATTATCCTTAGCAATATCGACGGAATATATAACGGCAACCCATCCGATCCGTCCTCCACGGTTATCCGCGAGATCGACGGCAGCAAGGAAGACCTGTCGGAATATGTACAAACCAGCAAGTCGTCATTCGGTCGTGGCGGCATGCTTACCAAATGCAGCATTGCACAGAAGGTGGCCGACGAAGGCATCACGGTGATCATTGCCAACGGCAAGAAGGACAACATCCTGGTAGACCTGCTCGCCAAAGACAGCCGGACCGTTTGCACGCGTTTCATCCCGTCAAACAAACCTGTCAGCAGCGTAAAAAAATGGATCGCCCACTCCGAAGGCTTCGCCAAAGGCGAGATACACATCAACCGGGGGGCCGAAGAGGCACTGTTAGGTCCGAAGGCGACCAGTATCCTGCTGGTCGGCGTCACCCGGATCATCGGCGACTTCGAGAAAGACGATATCGTCAAGGTTATCAACGAGGAAGGCGTCCAGTTAGGAGTCGGATGCGCAGGTTACGACAGTACGGAAGCACGAGAACTGATCGGCAGCCGGGATAAAAAACCGTTGGTACATTACGATTATTTGTATCTGGATTAACAACAACGAGCATACGACCATGATTAACGAATTATTGCAACATACCCTCGCCGCTTCGCGCCAGCTTGTCACGCTGGACGATGCCACCATCAACCGCATCCTCATAGACACGGCTTCGGCTTTGCTGACACGCCAAGCCGAAGTCTTGGCTGCCAATGTCGAAGATTTGTCGCGTATGGACCCGGCAAATCCGAAATACGACCGCTTGAAACTGACGGAAGAACGTCTCGCAGGTATTGCAGGAGATATGAAGAACGTCGCCTCGCTACCGTCGCCTCTTGGGAAGCTGTTAAGCGAAATAACACGCCCGAACGGCATGGTGATCCGCAAAATGACCGTTCCCTTCGGCGTGATCGGTGTCATCTACGAAGCACGCCCGAATGTCACCTTCGACGTTTTCTCCCTTTGTTTCAAGAGCGGGAATGCCTGCGTGTTGAAAGGAGGTTCGGATGCCGACAGTTCCAACCGTGCCTTAGTGGCGATTATCCACGACGTACTGACAAGACAAGGCGTCGATCCGGCTGTCTGTACACTCCTGCCGCCCGACCGCGAGGCGACGACCGAGCTGTTGAACGCCGTCGGCCTGGTGGACCTTATCATTCCGCGGGGCAGCAGTTCACTGATCAATTACGTCCGCGACCATGCCCGCGTACCGGTCATTGAGACGGGAGCCGGTATCTGCCATATCTATTTTGACAAAGATGGAGACAAAGAAAAAGGGCGCGAGATCGTCAACAATGCCAAGACACGCCGCGTCAGCGTCTGCAACGCTTTGGATTGTCTGATCGTCCATCGCGACCGATTAGGTGACCTCCCTTATTTGTGTGGAAAACTGTCCGGTAGCAACGTCATTATCTATGCCGACGAACCCGCTTTTGCCGCTCTTTCAGGGCACTACCCTACCGCTTTGCTTCAGCCGGCTACGGCAGACAGCTTCGGCACCGAGTTCTTAGACTACAAAATGGCGATCCGTACAGTCTCCTCCTTAGATGAAGCCCTGCAACATATCGCCCGCTACAGCTCGAAACACAGCGAAAGCATCGTCAGTGAATCGACAGAAGCCATCCGCCGTTTCCAGCAAATGGTCGATGCCGCCTGCGTCTACGCCAATGTATCTACGGCTTTCACCGACGGGGCACAGTTCGGTTTCGGAGCGGAAATCGGTATCAGCACACAGAAGTTACATGCCCGCGGCCCGATGGCGTTGCCTGAACTGACGACCTACAAGTATATCATCGAAGGAGACGGACAAATACGAAAATAGTCCCTGCCTCGGTGTTAGTATTATCATATGACACTAACAATACAGATATAACGGTATTGCCATAAATCAGAAATCATTGTTTATCTTTGTAGGCAGAACAATTTTAAATGAGACATGATATGAGAAACTTCACTTGTGTACAGGATTTGGGCAACCTCAAGCAGGCACTCGCCGAGGCTTTCGAGATTAAGAAAGACCGTTACCAGTTTACCGGGCTGGGCAAGAACAAGACGTTATTGATGATATTCTTCAACTCCAGCCTCCGCACCCGCCTCTCGACACAGAAGGCCGCCATGAATTTAGGCATGAACACGATGGTGCTCGACGTGAACCAGGGAGCCTGGAAACTGGAAACCGAACGCGGCGTGATCATGGATGGCGACAAGCCCGAACACCTCCTGGAGGCTATTCCGGTGATGGGTTGCTATTGCGACGTGATCGGCATACGTTCATTCGCCCGTTTCGAAAGCAAGGAAGATGATTACAACGAAAAGATATTGAACCAGTTCATCCAATACTCCGGCCGTCCGGTATTCAGCATGGAAGCGGCTACCCGCCACCCGTTGCAGAGTTTTGCCGACCTGATTACAATTGAAGAATACAAGAAGACTGCCCGTCCGAAGGTGGTTATGACCTGGGCGCCTCATCCAAAAGCCTTACCGCAGGCCGTTCCCAACAGTTTCGCCGAATGGATGAATGCAACCGATTACGAATTTGTCATCACCCATCCCGAAGGGTATGAGCTCGACCCGAAGTTCGTCGGCAATGCCCGTGTAGAATATGATCAAAAGAAGGCCTTCGAAGGTGCCGACTTCATCTACGCCAAGAACTGGGCTGCCTATACCGACCCGAATTATGGCCAGGTATTAAGCAAAGACCGCGCCTGGACTGTCGATACGGAAAAGATGGCACTGACCAACGACGCTTATTTCATGCACTGCCTGCCGGTTCGTCGTAACATGATCGTCACCGACGACGTGATCGAAAGCCCGCAAAGCATCGTCATCCCCGAAGCAGCCAACCGGGAAATCTCAGCACAAACAGTATTGAAGAAGATATTGATGGGGTTGTAACCTGAAAGAAAACCTGTCCCCCGTGCCTGACACGGGAGCAGGTCGGTTATGTCACCTATGGGAAGTCACCACGTCTACCTACTTGGTAGGCAACGTCGACTTACCAGGTAGACAACATTCCCCTTTGAGGGTAGTTGTTTTCAACCCTCCCGAATACCTATTTAATGGTTCATTAGTATATTATTAACAAATATATGAAACATCTATACCTCCTCTCTTTATCCCTATTCTTTCTCCTGACCGGATGCAATCAGCCGAAACAGTATTACGAAGTAACCGGCATGCTTCATACTCCCTATCAAATCAAGTTCGAATATACCGAATCGCTGGAAAATGAAATCAGTGCTGAACTTCAACGCTACTACCATTGCCTTAATCCGTTCGATTCTACCTCCGTCATCTCCCAAGTAAACCAAAACAAAGATATAGAGGTCGATGATCTTTTCATCGAAGTCTTCAATAAAGCGATGGAAGTATCCGGACAGACTAATGGCATCTATGATATTACCTGTGCCCCGTTTATCAACCTTTGGGGATTCGGATTCAGCAAGAGTGACAGCGTTACGCCGGCCATGATAGATAGCATACGCCCATTTGTCGGTTATCAGAAAGTCCGTTTGGAGGGACGGAAGGTTATCAAAGACGATCCCCGCCTTCTGCTGAATTGCTCCTCTTTGGGAGACGGATGCTGTTGCGAAGTCATCGCCCGTCTCTTCGACAGTAAAGGTATCGAAAACTACCTGATCGATATAGGTGGTGAAACGACAGCCAAAGGCGTCAACCCTAAAGGTGAATGCTGGCACATTGGGATCACCAGGCCATCCGATGATCCGATGGGCACGAATAAAGAGTTGCAGGTGATCCTCCTGTTATGCGGACGCCACGGCCTTGCCACTTCCGGCGACTACCGCAACTTCTACATCAAAGACGGAAAGAAATACGCCCATACCATCGACCCGAGAACAGGCTCTCCTGCCGGATAACCGATCCTCAGCGCAACCGTTATCGCCGCCGACTGCATGACCGCCGATGCTTACGCTACCGCCTTCATGGCTATGGGCCGCGAAGAAGCCCGCAAAATCCAACAACAACATCCGGAACTGGAATATATGTTTATCTATGCAGATGAGAATGGGGACTATCGCACGGATTATACGGAAGGATTTAAACAGTATTTGTTTCAGAGACCATAATCCTTGATAACTCATCCTATAAATCAAGGCCTTCCCCCTATTCCATCCGAACATATTCCGTTTCCGATTGTTCTATTATAAAACATAACATAGAACATCATGGGCTTCAACATCGCAAAAACAAATAAGAAACGCGTAGTCATCATAGGGGGTGGCTTCGGCGGAGTAAAGCTGGCCAATAAACTGAAGGGGAGTAATTTCCAGGTTGTCCTGATAGACAAAAACAATTTCCATCAGTTCCCGCCTTTGTTGTATCAGGTAGCATCGTCCGGGCTGGAACCGGGCTCAATCATATTTCCTTTCCGGAAGATATTCCAGAAGCAGAAAGACTTCTATTTCCGGATGGCGGAAGTGAAAGCCATCATTGCCGAACGCAATCTGATTGAAACATCCATCGGTGAACTAACCTACGATTATCTGGTGATTGCCTCGGGAACTATCACCAACTTCTTCGGCAACAAGACCATCGAAGAAAAGGCTTTGCCGATGAAGACAATCCAGGAAGCTCTCGAACTCAGGAATACCCTGCTCTCAAACTTCGAGAAGGCGACAATCTGTACCGACCCGGAGGAACGGCAAGCACTAATGAACGTAGTTATAGTCGGTGGCGGTGCAACAGGTGTTGAAATATCGGGCGTATTGGCTGAAATGAAAAGATTCGTTATGCCCAAGGATTATCCGGACCTGAAACAGTCGGACATGCACATCTACCTGGTGGAAGGTTCTCCCCGGCTACTCGGAGTAATGTCGCCCGAAGCATCAGCCAATGCAGAAAAGTTCCTGAAAGGAATGGGAGTAAACATCATACTCAACAAACGCGTTACAGACTATCAGGACGGGAAAGTGATACTGGACGACAACTCCACCATCGCAACCCAAACACTCGTATGGGTTAGCGGAGTAACTGCCACCCACTTCGAACATATTGATAAAGAAGCGTTAAACCGCGGTGGACGAATAACGGTAAATGAATTTAACCAGATGCCGGGAATGGCAAACGTTTTTGCCATCGGAGATGTCTGCTTCCAAACAGAGGAAGACTACCCGAACGGCCACCCACAGGTAGCCCAGGTAGCAATCCAACAAGGTAACCTGCTTGCCGACAACCTCAAACGGCTGGAATCGGGCAAAGAATTGAAAGCCTTCCATTATCTAAATCTCGGAACACTGGCTACCGTTGGACGCAATAAAGCAGTGGCCGACCTGAAAAAGTTAAAGCTGCAAGGGTTCATTGCCTGGATGGTGTGGATGGGGGTACACCTCCGTTCTATCCTGGGTGTCAAGAACAAACTGATGGTACTGATCGAATGGATATGGAGTTACTTCACATACGACCAGTCCATTCGCCTGATATTGTATATTCCTAAAAAGAAAGTGGGGAAGAGTTAACATTCAGCCCCCCTTCCCCACCTATATAGTTTCGTTTATTACAAACTATAGGTCAATGTCAGCCAGGTCACCCGTGCATCCCGGTTGCGTACTTGCTCCATGTGCATTTTGCTTGTATCGATAAGGGTCGTCTCTTCCAGGCCGTCAAAGATATTATTGATACTCAGATTGGCACGCAGTTTACGATGCATGAAATATTGGGAAAGCCCGGCATTCACACTGCTGTGGCTTTTGATTTTACCCTGCGGAGTCAGTTGGTCCGAGATAAAGAAGCCATCCAGCTGAAACTCCGTGGTCGGGGTGATATAGATACTCACACTTCCTTTCAGGTCGGTGCAAACCATTGACTTCTTCTCCTCATAGCCAACCGTTCTGCCATCGATCTCATCTCTGTACACATTACCGGAAAAACCGATATTCAGGATACGGATAGGATTCCAGTTTCCGGAAAGTTCAAAACCCAATGCCTGGCTGTGGCCTATATTCTCTTTCTGCCAGATAGACTCCTCGTTTATCACTTCCATAATCCGGTTCGATTTATTACGGTAATAAATGGCCGGAGAGAAACGGAAACGATTTGCAACCAACAGATAAGACAATTCCAATGAATGAATGAACTCATCCTTCAAATCCGGATTTCCCTGTGACAGATGAGTCGGGTCACTGTAATTGGTGAAAGGACTCAAATCCGCTCCATTAGGACGAATCACGCGTTGCAGATAACTCAATGACAAACTGCCCGCGTTGCCGGTCTGCAAAGAAAACTTTACCCGGGGATACACATGAAAACGAGTATTGCTTTTTTGTGTTTTGAATTTCTGTGCATTGACTTCCGCCTGCAGACCGGCTTCGGCAGAGAAGCGGTCCCAGTGTCTGTCGACCGAGGCGTACAACAAATGGGTATTCCGGTTGAAAGAATAATCGTATGTTTTATCTGCAACGGGAGTCCAGTTATTATCATCCAGGCCGATGTCGTTTGTCTCCGTCCTGTAAGTTTCATCCTTGATACGTCCGATATATCCGGCTTTGAAATACCATTCATCGGCAAACAACTTACTGAAAGCAGCAGAAAAATAATAATTATGCTTGTCCTGATTGATGAACATATTGTCTTTCTTCAGGATAGTTCCGGTTCCCGGCTTCTCATTTTCATAGTAATTGTCCTCATCATAACCGAAGTCATTATAATTGAATGTTACACTCAACTGATCCAACGGATTGGAAAAATAATGGTTCCAACGGGCCTCCAAGGCATAAGCATCCTGACGCTGGTCGTTATAACGATGGCGGGTCATTTGGTTCTTTACACTTCCATCCGGGTTCAAGACCTTATTATTGATTCCCCCATAACGGCTGTAATCCATCAAATGATATAATCCGTAGACAGTCAGCAAGTCTTTTGAAGTCAGGTCATACCCCACACTCAGGTCGGCCAGATGAACATCCGGACGTGCCGATGCATTATTATTCATGATGGTTGTACCGGCATCCGTTTTTGTCGTCTTGTCAAACGAACGTTCGCGGTATTCCTTCCGATAATTATATTTCCCAATGATATGAAATTTCCCCGGATGCAGATTTACGATTGCCCCGGCATTATACCGTTCCTGCAATCCCGCTCCCAACGTCACCGTCAGCGGTGAATCCGATTTTGTATAATTAGTAGAGGAAAGGTTCAGTACACCGGCATCCCCATCAGGCACCAGCGAAATATCAGGCAAGGCAGACATTGATATCCGGTTGAAAAATAAAGCTGGCAACTGGATAAGGACATCTCCGCTATATTCCTCCAGCAATCCGTAAGGAATACCATTAATCAGCATCCCGGCTTTACCCGACCCGCGATAAGTGACTCCCCCTTCGATATCGGTCACCAGCGAAGGCATTTGCCGGAAGGCCTCCGACACCGTGCCCGTCATACTGCTCAGGTTCTTGTCTACCTGAAGACGTTTAACCTCACCGCCATTGAGACCGGCAATACGTTTACCCTGTATTTCCACATTCTGCAACTGCAAATTCATGTCAACCGGGGTCTGGGCATACATCGTATGACTCAACAATGCGACAACTGGGATAATGATTCGATTTCTTTTCATATTGAATACCGTTATAAACAAAAAAAGTCTGTATGTTTGAGCATACAGACTGTCCTTTTAACTGATTACTGAATATTATTCAGCAGGAGCAGCTTCTGTTTCAGTAGCAACAGCAGTTGAATCGCCTTCAGCAGGAGCAACTTCTTCTGTTACTGTTTCTTCTTCAACAACTGCAGGAGTAGTTTCTTCTACTGTAGTTTCTGTTTCAGCTACTTCAGCATTTGATTCTGCAGATTTGTTACCACATGATGTGAAAGAAACGGCTGCAACGATAGCAGCAAATGCAACTAACTTTTTCATTTTGTCTTTAATTTAAACGGTCTATAATATCTTCTTGTTGTTGTAAAACGATGCAAATGTATGTATTAATTATATATGTTGTACAACATAAGATGCTTTTTTTTCAATTATTTTTTGCAACAAGCGTAATAGACTGTTAATCAAGACATGGATACGTATCAGTAGTTGCTATACAAATACCTCTTGATACTCTTCTTCGGTGTTTTTTCAAACTCTGTCGGGTATAATTGTATTTCTGAAACAACTTCATAGGAAGCCAGCTGCTTATTTAACTCAACCCGGTTCTGTTCCATAATGACCGGCAGGTCGGTATGGGATATTCCGGTACCGTCTACCGTATCGTAATCCGGATAGACCAAAGCTACCAGCTTGCCGTTTTTCTCGATAACGATACTTTCCATGACGAAAGGCAGGTTATTGATTTTCGACTCAATCTCTTCCGGATAGATATTCTGTCCGCTTGCTCCCAGAATCATCGTCTTGCTACGGCCCCGGATAAAGATACGGTTATCCGCATCAATCGTTCCCAGGTCGCCGGTATGAAGCCAGCCGTCTTCGGTAAAAGCATTCTTTGTCGCTTCTTCATTTTTATAGTAGCCTTTCATTACATTCTCACCCCGGACCTGGATTTCCCCTACCTTATTATAGGGGTCATCAGAATCGATACGTACTTCCATGATTCCTTTCAGGACTTGTCCGCAGGAACCGGGCACATATTCATAATTGTGGTCGTAGCTAATCAGCGGCCCGCATTCAGTCATTCCGTAACCGATAGTAAACGGGAATTTGATTTTATACAGGAAATCGCTCACTTCCTGGTTCATGGCAGCTCCACCGACAATCACTTCACGGAAGCGTCCTCCCATAGCATCCACCAGATGTTTACGAATCTGGGCATAAATGCGCGAATCCAGCAAAGGAATATTCAACGCCAGCTTCATCGTTGTTTTGCTCAACTGCGGAAGAATCATCTTTTTGTATATCTTTTCAAGAATCAACGGAACGGTCAGAATCAGATTCGGCTTTACCTCTTCAAATGCTTTCAACAAGATTTTCGGAGAAGGAACTTTTCCCAACATATAGACATGAGCGCCTACCGCCATCGGTACGAGGAAGTTGAAAGCACAACTATAGGCATGTGCCAACGGAAGAAAGCATAATTCGCGGTCGCCACGATACATCAAATCGAGGGTCTTGGCATAAGTTACATTTCCCGCCAGATTATTTCCGGTCAGCATAACGCCTTTACTGAAACCGGTCGTACCGGAAGTATAGTTCAGCAGGACAACCTTGTCGTTATCCAGTTCGGCATATTTTATATCGCTCTTGCTGAATCCTTTCGGATACTTTTCCGCCATCTTCTCATCCATCGACTTCATCAATTTCTGAATGCTTTCGCCGTCACGCTGATGCAGGCAACGGAAATCGGAAAGAGAGAACACACCGCGTATCTCTTCTATCTTATCCTCTTCCAACGAATCCCAGATACGGTCGCTGACGAACAGGAAAACCGATTCGGAATGATTGATAATATGATGTACGTCGTTCGGATTGAAATCTTGCAAGATGGGCACTATGATTGCACCATACGTAACAGCCGCCATATAGACAATACACCAGCGGGCACTGTCTTTACCGATCAGAGCGATTTTATCTCCCCGGCGTATCTGACATTCCTCAAACAGGATGTGGATACGGGCTATTTCCTTTGCTACATCCTCAAATGTAAAAGTGACGTTCTTGCTGTAATCTGTCAGTGCGGGTAACGACCAGTTTTCCTTGAAACTGTTTTCGTATATCTTAATGAAGTTTTCTTGTATCATAGCACAGATGCTTATATTTCGTGCAAAAATACAGACTATCCGGCAGATACACAACAGACAGGCTGAGTTTAACCCTTACCCGGTCAAACTCAGCCTCTGTTTGATTTCTTTATTTCTTATGCTTTATCAGCATAATCACCGGATTCGCTTCCTCATCCAAGGTCGCTGCAATTTCTTTCAAACGGCCTTTCAGCTGTCCTTTTTCGTAAGCCTCCGTAAGGTCAGAGGCTTCTAATGACAGACTGACCGGTATTTCTTGATTTTTAGGCTTCGAGAAGAAAGAGACCTGTTTCTTATTCGAGTAATCAGCATTACATATAGTATAGTTGAAGATTGCTTTTTCCTGCTTGTCATACACCAAATCGGTACCGGGAAATCCTTTAAACGTTTTATAGTCCAATTCTTTCTTCATAGTCCGCATGAAATAATAGCGGTCGGTGATAATGGTTGGGAAAAGAAAGACTTCTACTTCCATGGATTGTATGGAGGGAGTCCTGACAATAGAAGGAGTCAGATTGCCCTTCGGCAAATAGTTGTACACAGTATCGGAAGATGTATTCACAAGCACCCAATGATCCTTGGCTGGAAATGTCATATGAAACTCAGGCGTTACAACCAATTCATCTTTCATCACAACCGGTGTCTTCATCTCTTTAAAGGGAATTGGTATTTCCTGGGTGACACTTCCGTCCTGCTTTGAAAACAGTATATGGCATGCTTGCCTGTTTTCTTCCGGCGTTCCGTAGTATTTCTTATAAGTAATCAGATGCTCCCGGTCGTAATCGAATACATCGTCATAATGACTGTTATCTGCAAATTTGAAACTTCTTTTAAAGTTTCCGGATAAGTCATATGTCAATATCTTCTTAGTATAGTCTACGACAAACAATTCGTTATTATCTTCATCCAGAATAATCCCTGAAATACCGGAATATTCCTCAGCTCCTTGCCCCAGACGGTTTATCTTTCGCAGGCCTTTACCTGTTTTCCTGTCAAAGACGAAGATATTTCCATCGTTCCGGTTTCTTACCAGCAGGAATTCCTTACCGACAGCTTCCACAATACCATGAGTGATAAACTCGTCAGTGGTTTCCAGCGGAACGTATTCCACATCCATTATATCCTGGAGAATCAGTTCCTTTTCAGGATAGCTGGCAGTGACATCGACGGTGATAATCTCGTCATTTTGGGAACCGGACTGTTGGCAACCAGTGCATCCCCCTATGAAAAAGAGGATAATTGCCAGATTTACATTTAGTTTCTTCATTTCTTTCTGTTTGTTGTGAATACTAATTACGAACGACCTTACGTTTGCACGAATAAATCGTACGAAATATACGTACTTTATGGCGAATAAACAACTTAATATGTAAAATGGCATGCAGAGAGCATCTATATCTGCCCAATCTGCATGCCATTCTACATATTTCCTCTTTATTACCTGTTAATCCGGAATAACGGTCAATTCATTCAAATCTATTTCATCCAGTTTCTTATTCACAAAGAAAGGACAATAAAACAGTAAATCATTCATACCTTTTATCTTCTCGAAGCCTAGCTTTTGAAAATAAGAAGTCAATTTGCTGAACGCTTTCTTTTCATTCTTTTCAAGTCCTTTATACCAGTTCTTGTCTTCCCAGGGATCTTCACAAATACAATGTTCTCCCTCTAACTGCAAGGGGAAAGGATAAATAACGAACAAACCACAAGCCGTGCTAAAATGGAAGATCGTATCTTTAATTACTTTCTTAGAAATTCCGTATCCCCTATATTCAGGAATAAGTACCAATCTATCCAATACGCAAACATTGTTATTCATACAACACTCCGGATATTTTTCTATTATGGACTGTTTGAAAATATCCAGGTCCGACTCTGGCTCAAGATCCAGGATCTGCCCCAGTTCTCTATTCATATCCGCTAATTCAGCAAGGTCATACTGATTTTCCAGTGCCTGACTTAATAAAATAACTTTTACACAAGATTTACCAATCAACACACTATCTCCCTCATTATCGGCATCTTCAGCATAGATATCAATAAATACAGTTTGAAAATATCTCTCACCTTCCAATTCACCAGTTCCTGAACTAAAGGAATACTTAAAACTTAAAAATAACTCTTTCATATCGTATCATTTATTAAATTGTTACAAATTTAGCAGAAAGCTTTTATAATAGACTTAGATAATCAATATTTATTATTCGCCACACCATTTATAAAACAGCGCATTTCATAAAACCCGACCCAATAACGAGATTACTGAAACCACACAAAACACCAACAATCTACATGTCAATAATTTTAATTACATTTGCGCGATAATTCAATCGCAATGATAGACAAAACCGTATTTGAAAATAAAATAGCTGCTTATTATACCCTGGGCTGTAAGCTCAACTTCGCAGAGACCTCCACCATCGGGAAGGTATTGGCAGAGCAGGGTATACGTAAAGTCCGTGCGGGTGAGAAAGCAGATATCTGTGTCGTAAACACCTGCTCGGTAACGGAACTGGCCGATAAGAAATGTCGCCAGGCCATCCGTCGCATCAGCAAACAGCATCCGGGAGCCTTTATTGTTGTGACCGGCTGTTACGCGCAGCTCAAACCGGAAGAGGTGGCCCATATCGAGGGGGTCGACCTGGTTTTGGGCGCAGAGCAAAAACTGGATATATTAATGTATCTGGATGACCTGAAAAAGAAAGAAGAAGGCGGCGCAGTCGTTGCCTCACAAACTAAAGATATACGGACCTTCTCCCCTTCCTGTTCGGCAGACGACCGTACGCGTCATTTCCTGAAAGTACAGGACGGATGCGATTACTTCTGCTCCTATTGTACCATTCCTTTTGCCCGCGGACGAAGCCGCAACGGCACAATCGCCAGTATGGTGGAGCAAGCACGGGAGGTAGCTGCCAAAGGTGGAAAAGAAATCGTGCTGACCGGAGTCAATATCGGCGACTTCGGCAAGTCGACGGGCGAGACTTTCATCGACCTGATTCGTGCACTCGACGAAGTGGAAGGTATCGTGCGTTACCGTATTTCTTCCATCGAGCCGAACCTCATTACGGACGAGGCCATCGACTTCGTAGCCTCCAGCAAACGGTTCGCCCCTCATTTCCATATCCCTTTACAGAGCGGAAGCGACGAGGTGCTGAAACTGATGAGGCGCCGTTACGACACGGCCCTTTTCCGTCATAAGATCGAGAAGATTAAGGAAATCATGCCCCACGCCTTTATCGGGGTGGACGTGATTGTCGGGACACGCGGCGAAACGGACGAGTTCTTCGAAGATGCCCGCAACTTCATCGACAGCCTGGACATCAGCCAGCTGCATGTATTCAGCTATTCGGAACGTCCGGGAACACAGGCGTTGAAGATTGCCCATTCGGTCGACCCGAAAGTAAAACATGCCCGCAGCCAGCAACTGCTGGATATTTCCGACAGGAAACTTCATGCTTTCTACGACGCCCATATCGGCAGTCAGGCGGAAGTTTTATTCGAACATACACGCAAAGACGGCCGGATGCACGGTTTCACAGAGAATTATATTAAAGTCGAGATACCTTACAACAGTTCGCTGGTAAACGAAACCCGACGGGTGACGCTGACCGGATGGAACGAAGACCGTAGCGCATTAAATTGTGAATTAGTAACTATCGGTTGATATGTGGAATAAAATTCAATACGGATTAATCTTTGCATGGGCCAAGCTGCATGCATTTTTACCGATGTCGGTACTGTATGTACTGTCTGATATCCTGTACGTGCTTATATACAGAGTGATCCATTACAGGCTACGGGTCGTACGCCGTAATATGGAAGCCTCTTTCCCCGACAAATCAGAAATAGAGCTGCGCCGGTTGGAGAAGGCCTTCTATCATCATTTCGCCGACTACATTGTCGAGACCATCAAACTGGCACATATCTCCCCCGAAGAGGTATTGCGCCGTGCCCACATCAAGAACCCGGAAGTAGCTACCCGCCTTCAGGCTGAAGGACAGAATACGGTCATGATGCTGATGGGACACTACGGCAACTGGGAATGGTTCAGCGCCTCCAGCCTCGTATACACGGACTCGCGCCTGTGGCAAATCTACCGTCCGCTAAACAACAAGGCTGTCGACCGTTTATTCATCTACCTGCGTACCCGTTTCGGTTCGTACGGGATGAAGAAGAACGACACGGTACGCGATATGATGAAATTAAAGAGAGAAGGTAGCAACAACATCGTTATCTTCATCGCTGACCAGACTCCTAGCAAGGCTAACCTGCATTACTGGACAACCTTCCTCAATCAGGATACCGCTATACTGAACGGAGCCGAACGTATCGCCCGTAAACTGGATCTCCCGATCATCTTCCTGGATGTACAAAAAGTGAAGCGTGGCTATTACACGGTAGAAATGAAACTGATGACCGCCCACGCCAAAGAGACTGCCGAAAACGAGATCACCGAATCATACGCCCGTATGACTGAAAAAATGATCCTCCGCAATCCGGCTTATTGGCTCTGGACGCATAAACGCTGGAAATACAAACGAGAAGATGCAGAGTAATACTAAAAAGGTCGCCGTCGTCATCCTCAACTGGAATGGAGCGAAGCTGATGGAAGAATTCCTGCCGTCGGTCGTGGATTACAGCCCGGCCGAACTGGCAGAAGTAATCGTTGCCGACAACGGTTCTACCGATGCGTCAGTCGATATGCTGAAAGAAAAATTTCCTTCCGTACGGATCATCCAACTGGACAAAAACTACGGATTTGCCGAAGGATATAACCAAGCATTGAAGCAGATCGACAACGAATACACCGTCCTGCTGAACAGTGATGTCGAAGTAACTCCGGGATGGCTCGACGCCCCGCTGGCCGCAATGGAAGCCGACTCTACTATCGTTGCCGCCCAGCCCAAGATCAGGGCACAGCGTAACAAGGATTATTTCGAATATGCCGGAGCTGCCGGTGGCTATATGGATATCTACGGATACCCTTATTGCCGTGGACGCGTGTTGCATATCGTAGAAAAAGACGAAGGCCAGTACGACACACCCACAGATATCCTCTGGGCTACCGGAGCCTGCCTGTTTATCCGTACCACTATCTACATGGAAGTTGGCGGACTCGATGCCGGCTTCTTCGCCCACCAGGAAGAGATCGATATGTGCTGGCGGCTGCGTTCGCGAGGGTATCGCCTGGTATGTACGCCCCAGTCGGTCGTTTACCACGTTGGCGGTGCCACTTTGCAGGTAGAAAGCCCGCGCAAGACCTTCCTCAACTTCCGTAACAACCTGTTGATGCTGTATAAGAACCTGCCGGAAAAAGACCTGAAGCCTGTGATGCATGCCCGCTTCTGGCTCGACTATATTGCAGCGACAAAGTTCCTGCTGTGCGGCCACGTTCAGAATGCCAAAGCAGTATACGAAGCAAGAAAAGCTTTCTTCGATATGAAACCTGAATATGCAGAGAAACGCCGGGAGAATCTGGCTAAGACGATGCTCAGCACTATTCCGGAGTTGATGCGCAGTAGTCTTATCCTGGCATTCTATTTAAACGGAAAGAAAAAATATTCTGATATTAATAAATAACCGGAGCAGGAAGCATGCTTCCTGCCCCCAACATATTGAACTCACTTCATTTCCGGTTTACCGCTTCGAAAAGATCTTTACCTGGCCTGAAGCGAACCGTAGTGCGCTCGCCGAGCATAACCGGAACTCCTGTTTTAGGGTTACGCACCGGACGTGCAACTTGTTTACGGGGATAAAAGCGACCGAAACGTAAAAATACAATTTCATCTTCATGTGCCAGCACTTCAGTGGTGAGCGCCAAAAAAACATCTACAAATTTACGTACTTCCGTAACCGGTTGGCCGGTACGTACAGCTAACTCTGCAATAAATGTTGTCTTGTTCATAATTTTATATTTAATAGTGTTTCTAAATACTGTCCTACCTATTTTCGAAGTATTCCCGATGACGGTTTATTTCTCCCGGCACGGTTATTTCTATACAATCGTCTCCAACCAGTATTGTCATACGCTCCGAAAGAGACAACAGATAAGTTTGCGGGAAATTGGTACAAACAAATTTCTCACTTCCGGTATTCTTGCCTTGCATCACTTCCAGTTCAGGAAAAAGCAAATTGGCATAATAAGCTGAACAGTTAAAAGCCATCAGTTGATCTTGCCATAGATACAAAAATATCTTATCCGTATTATTTTGTTCCTTTTTCAATATTGCGTCTATGCAATTCATATCGTCTGTTTTTTATTAATAATCTCTTACACATCTGTATTTATAACTGGTACTCTTTCCATACGCCCTAGACTCCGGAGCAGTAGGATTAAACTCCAGATACCATGCCTCACTCCTAGAATTCTCTGTTGCACTCCAATATTGTCCCGATAATTGTGCTGAAGGATAAATTACATTAATTCCTCCCCGAAACAACCACATAAGCATCATTTCCCGCTGGGTAGGAAGACGCCAACCACTAGGGAATTCGGTTGTAGAGTACTTGGCACATCCGGTCGTTGCAGCATCCCCGCCCGGATCCAGGTTACTATTAGCAGCCGTATTAAGTCCCATGGCTCCAGCCCAGGTAGCATTTGTCCCATCTTCCGGAGCAATAATAAATCGGAAAGGAACTTTATCATTTACATTCATATTGTCTCCGATTTCCTTTGATGAAGTATGTCGGATAGTTCTACCGTTTTTCGATAGTTTCATACCTAAAGGCCAGATGGCACTTTCAGGCATACCAGAGGAGTAGAAGACAGCATAATTTCTGCCGGAATTAGTGGGACCAGTTCCTTGAAGCATTTCTTTTTTTAACTGCTGTCCGAAGGCGGGGAAGGTGGACAATATACAGATAATGAATGTTGCTATAAATGATTTTCTTGTCATATGTTTTGTTTTTAAGTTCATATCAACGCTTTTATTGAACTATGTTATTCTAATCCAAATCTTTGACACATCGCAGATTATAAGAGTTATCAGGTCCTACTTGCATACTTAGGCCTGTCCATATTTCTGTACCCCATGCAAATGTACCATTGGCTGTAGATGACCAGTAATATGTATTAGGTAATGTTTTGAGCGTGCTTGATCCGGCTACATAAATACCGAGCGACTGGCCATAGGAAGGCATATACCAGATCATGTCAGCTATATCCCCCGGTGTACCGGCATTCAAGCCGATACATTTTTGTATAGCCGTATATGCACTATTGTCTTTTAAATTCCATGTATTCTTCCGTCCGTCCATCAAATCATTCAAAGGGGAGGGCATGCTTCCGGTTCCATTCAACCACTTCACCCCTCCTTCCTCGTTCACGTCTTTCAGATAGACTTCAATCTGTTTCTCGTATCGCCAAGTATCGGCTTCAGACGAGTTAAATACTTCAGTATCGCCTCTATACATTTTAAAAGGACCGCCAAAGTATCCGGGGACGAACTTAACAACGCGCGAGTCGTCATCGCTTTCGCCTGTTATCTTGATATTGTAAGTGTAAGAATAGTTGGGAGAAATGCTGTAGTCGTCTGTGAAGTTACTTCCCAGATGGATCTGGTAGACCACAGACTGGCTGATCACGCCTCCATTACCCATCTTCATCCCCAGAAGCTGAAGAGAGGTTGCCTTCGTAGGGGCATTGGTTACCCGCTTCTCCGGTGTTGTAAACGGTACAGGTTGTTGAAGGTTAACCGGTAAATAACGATCAAAAGAGGTTATGTCGGTGGACAATGATATCAGCTGCTGCTCATAACTAACATAATCAACTGTTTCTCCTGGGAAAGCAGCAGTGCGTCCAGTCGAATGATAAAAACTTTTTTCAGGAATATCCATGAACTGATAAGACCAGTGTGTATAACCTTTACTTTGCATATCGGATGACAGAGAAAGATTTACTTGTACTCTGGCTACTGAACGGTAAAGCATGATGTCTGCCTGTTTACCAGTTGTTACGACCATGTCTGTAACTCCGACAAAGACGGCACGAGGTGTAGAGACACCGGCTGCAAATAGAGGATAGTGTGTTTTATTGTCATTATAGAATATTCCTAAGTTATTAAACTCACTCAAAGTTTGTTCTATATAAAAATCATTAAAGGCAGCTTCTGTTGCATTCGCGATTACGATAATTCTGCTTTTATCACTCAGAGAAGTTAATTCAACATCACTTACAGTATTACTGTCAAAGAATTGTTTACGAATCAATTTACTTTCGGGGGTCGTTCCGTTAAACTGAAATACCCAAAAATTTGTTACTTCATCTTCGTAGGTCGTACTACGGGTTACCGGAGTTTCCACCAGACAAACTTCCATTCCCTTGCAAACCTCCGTAGAACTTACGATATTACCACCCGCTTTTGTGCCGAAGCTAAAAGGGGATTGGGTAGGCTGTATATTCAATCTCAGTTCTACGGGTACAGGTTCGTCGGATTCACCTGCTCCGGATAATAAGGTGTCGCTATATTTTTCATCTGTACAGGCACCCAACAGAAGTATCAGGCCTATTATTTGTATGATCTGTTTCATGTTTATTACTTTTGTATCATAGGTTTATATTGTAGGTTTAGGCTTGTCCGCATCTCTGACGCAGCGAACATAAAAAGCTTCTTTCTTGGAGGCTTTTTGGGGATAATGTAGGCGGAAAGAAGTAGTGGTGCTATAACTTGCAACATAGCTATGGTCACTATCATATTCCGTTCCAGTCCAAAAATTAACATATTTACTTCCTTCCACAGCATTAGTGGGATAAACCATAGAATAGAATTCACTTATTCTGGGTAAACGCCAGTCTTTAAATCCTCCTTCTCTGAACTCCAAACAAGCCTGTTGAGCCATAAGAATCTCTGTATTTTCATCTTTCCAAGGAACTTGAGCATTGCCTGCGGCATTGTTTTGGGCAACCATTAATTGGGGATAAAAAGGTTCAGCTTTCATAGCAGGTCCCCATCTATCGTAGATAGAACCAGTCTCAAAGATATCAAATTTCCTGTACTCACCGTTACTCTTATCGGAAACTTCTCCCAGATAAGTATGGTTGATATGGGTCGTTAATTTCTTTTCGTCAATCTCTGCTTTGTCAGCGGCATTGAAATAGTTTTTGAATTCTACTTTTTGAGGTTCCCCCCCTGCTGTCCCTTCTCCCAACTTCGTTTCTCCAATCACAGCCTCCTGCCAGTCGGATAATGAGAGAAGCATTTCCGAATTATTATAGATAATGTTGTATGTGTTGTGCTTTCCTTTTTCAAAGCCATACTGATTCGTATTTGCATTATTCAGGTGAGTTTTTCTAAGAGGAAATGAAAGAACTTCTCTGCTCCCGGAAGTCTCGGTAGTGACGCGGATCACAATATCGGAGTCTTGGACATCTGTATTCATAAATGGCGGAACAAGGAAGTTTAATTCGGCAGGTGTGTATCCATTTTCCGGTAAATTTACGTTGGGATTACAGCCTATCACAAGCGAACCGAAAGTCGTGCCTTCAACATTACCTGTCTTCGGATTCATATTTCCTTTGGTCATTATTCTTTTCAGCTTGTCATGGCTATTTTCGATGCTAACAGCTGTAACGGCAACATTGCTTTTATCTGTTAGCTTCGATAATTTAATCGTCACCCAGCAAAAGGCGTGGGAGAAAGTTAAAGGAATGATGGTTCCATCGGTTACTTGCTGAGATTCGGCTGGAGATGACAAATAAAGCAAGTCTGTCCAAGTTGATGGCTCACCGGTCAGGTCGAAAGGTACGGAGTTTGCGGCTGCATTCTCCGTCCACGGATAATAGCCTGTTATATTAATATTTTCTCCATGGTTTGCCTTAAGGGAAAGCTCTTGACCGTTTTTGTTGGCATGGGTCCATGTATCCAAAGCGCCACCCCGTGTAAGAGTCGATATCATGTTATCATTTGAACCGGTCACAACAGCTTCTCCTGCTCCACTGGTTATGAACATTCCGAACTGGTGCTCTCCATCGGGAAATGCTAGTCCTTTTATAATATTCGCTCCGTTGGTGGCTTTTGTGAACGGGCTGTCGGATATGGAGGCAGTAAAGCGGAGATCGGTATTTGCCTGGGCATGCTCATTCCCAGACAACTCTTCGTTATCGCAGGCAGTAATGTACAACCCCAAAGCGCATAAGCCGAACATCGTCCATATCCGGGCTGTTGTTTTTCTTGTGATCATATTTGTGTGCATATTATCAGTATATTATTATTTGATTTCACGAACGCATCTTACCGAAAAAAGCTTTGTTTTTCCGTTTAGACTTATCGCTCCTGCTGCATCGACGGCATAAACCTGATCATTTGGTCCTTCAGAGGCGGTCCAATAGGTTACGTTGCTATCGCCAAGCGACGTAAAACCTTTGGATTGGTTGATTGTTACTCTGTTGAGCCATAAAAGGTATAACTCCGATAATCTGGGCAATCGCCAATCGCTCTGCCCTTGTCCGCGGTAATCCCAGCAGGCCTTTTTAGCATCCAGGACACGTTGATCTTTAGGCATCCCCAAAGCTGTACTTCTCCAGCATACGGCATCTACAGCGTTATCGGGTGCAATAATCAGTTTTGCATAAGGGCCTTCTCTATCGAAAGCATTCTGTACATTTTTGTACACACCGCCATTACCTGTTCCATTGTAGGTATTGTCGGCCGCTTCTCCCAGTAAGTTGTTATAATCAAGCGTAGCCTTTGCTTTCCCGTCATCTGTTGTAAATCCAGTTCCTTTCTCTTTGACTGTGACTTCTTTTGAAGTTCCGCTCTCTGTTATTGTACCTCTCATAATCGTTCCATTTATCCCATTGAAATTCATGCGCACCAACATATCCGGATTAAGCGATCCGGTGACACCGGTCTCCCAGTCGGTCATACTGGCTGTAAAATTCAGTTCGACCGATTTGCCACTATAGGCTTTTTCGGGTGCATCATATCCGGGCTGGCTTACACTGGTGATGGAATAGCGGTAAATGTGATTGCGCAAGATGTCCTTTAAAGGAGTTCCTTCCACATTGGTAGAGGAAGTCGTGAAGTCGATACGGTAATAATTATCCTTGCCGTTGTACTTGCCGCCAATGACAAGGGCTGTGCGTTTATCATGATCATTATCATAGACGGCTCCTCCGTTGAAAGCGACTTCAGGAATGTATATTTCGGCTTTGCAAGAAGTAGCATTTGTAATAACGGCTCCTGTGTATAAAAAGTTGCCGGTACCCCATGTACCTGTCGGCGAAGGGGCGGTGACGGAGGGGATGTCGTTTA
>ERZ857882.1913-NODE-1913-length-22983-cov-6.608339_pt1 | contig 22983 bp, 24 predicted proteins | sample MGYA00519697_ERZ857882 | MGnify/ENA primary metagenome ERZ857882 (study PRJEB31778, sample SAMEA3449373) | human gut metagenome | biome: human gut; feature: human-associated habitat; material: faeces | place: United Kingdom | collected 2010/2012 ...
ACCGAAAATTCTTCAAACGAATACCAGGAGGCGCGGCAGCACCTGTCCCTCAGCGACGCCGCGTGGGCGGTGCTGCAGGATGACCGGCAGGACTTCGGCGGCGGGCGGTCGTGGGCGGGCATCCTCAACTACGTCTTTGCCATGTACCGGGACAAGGCGGACGCCTCCGTTTCCGTTGCCGTGTCCCGCCGCCGGGAACAGCTGGAGGAGCAGCTGGGCGGCGTAGTGTCCCCGGCGGCCCGGGACGCGGTGCTGGACAGGCTGATGGAGGTCTATGCCGGGGAACTTGCCGAAAAAGCGATGAGCGACGGTGCCGTCGCCCAGCAGAAGGAGGTCTTCAAGTTCCGTCTGGACAGGGACAACTACGCCTTCCGCGAGCAGTGGCTGGACAGTCCCGACGCCGCGCGGTATTACGGCAACCGCTTCAGCCGCTACCTCCGGGCGGTGCTGGAGGAGTACGCGGCCAAGACGGTGTACCAGCGGGAGGCGATCTACTTTGACCCGCAGATGCGCCTGATCCAGGCCGCCGCGGCCAACGGCGAGCTGCTCCGCATCCGGATGAAAACAGGCAGCAGCTTTGAGGTGCGGCCCTACGGCGTCCTCGGCGACCGGCAGGAGACGTATCACTATCTGGTGGGGCTTTCGCGTCCCGACGGCACCCGCGGGCCGGAAAAGGAGTTCAACTTCCGGCTGTCCAAAATCATAAAGCTTGACGTTTCCTTCCGGCGCAGCGGACGGCTGACCGAAAAGGAGCGCACCGATATCGAAAGCAGCATCCGCGGCAAGGGCGTCCAGTTCCTTGCGCAGCAGAGGGAGACGATCCGTATCCGCCTGACGGAGGAGGGGCGGCGGGATTATGGGAGCCAGATGCACCTGCGCCCGCCGGCGCAGACGCGGACGGCGGTGGACGACGGCGCGTACCGCTGGGAATATACCTTCTTCTGCACGGAGTTTCAGGCACGGGCGTATTTCCTGAAGTTCTGCGGCGAAGCGAAGGTGGTCGAGCCGCAGAGCCTGCGGGACACCCTTGCGCAGGAGTACCGGAGCGGCCTGCGGGCCTGCGGCGAGGAGCCGTGACCGCCGGGCGTATATCAGCTACCCGCCCCCAATGCCCCGGGAGCTTTCAAATTGGCTCTGTCCGTTCCGCAAGACCAGCCACATCTACAAGCTGTATCTGCACTACGACAGCAGCTTCAGGCTCCGGTATGAAGCACCCAAGGAAAAAAGAAAAAAAGCGGTGTTCCCGATGCCTTGTCGGGAACACCGCTCTGCATGGCGGCTTTTTACTTCTCAGCACATTTCCTCGCTTTGGGGCAGAGCATTTTTTAGCTTGAGGCGATTACCCGCCTCAAGCTATTTTACAATCCGGTGGGATCATAGACACCAAAGCCCTCGCCCAGGATCTCATGTGTATCACATACAATGATAAATGCGTTCGGATCAATTTGCTGCACCAGCTTTTTTACCGGGATAATGTAATTTCGGCTGAATGCACACATGACCACCTCGGTGGATTTACGATAATACGCGCCGGCGCCTTCCAGCAATGTCACGCCAAGATCCAACTCCAGTAGCCGATGGGTGATCTCCTCGTGGTGTGGACTTATGATATAGGCCAGCTTGGCCGACTTGCCGCCATAAACAACCTTGTCCATCATCGCGGTGCAGATATATAGCGCAGCGATGCTGTAAAGCACTTGTGTCAGCTGACGGAATGTAAGGGAATAGGTGGCGATCACCACAAGGTCGATGATCAGGCACAATTTCCCGATGGGGAGCTGCTGTACCTTTATTTTCAACAGCCGCGCAGCAAGCTCCGTGCCGCCTGTGGTAGCTCCCTGACGGAGCATGAGACCGAATGCCGCGCCGCACAGAATACCGCCGTAGACGACAGCCAGCACCGGATCCAAAGGCCGAAATTGATACAGGGAGTTTATTCCGTCAATCATCAGTGAGCTGACGGTCATTGCATATAGTGAACTGATCAACACCTGTTTGCCGAGAAGCTTCAGTCCTAAGACAAAAAAGGGAATGTTCATAACAAGTGTCAGCGTACCAACGGGCAGAGCGGGAAAGAAAACATTGAGCACCTGAGCAACTCCGGTCAACCCGCCAATAGAGAGATGCACCGGCAGACAGCACCAGCAGAAGCCTAAAGCATACAGGGCGCAGCCTATTGTGATGAGTGCGTATTGCTTGAGTGTATCTGTTATTTTCACAGTGTTTACTCCTCTATGATTTTATACAAATAATTATAATATTATAAAATAGAGCGGTCAAGTATTTTGAAAAAATTCGCAAAGGGTCTTTTCAACAGTCCGATCTTGTGCTATGCTTGTTTTATAATATAATTGTAATATTTTATAAATTAGGAGGCGGAATATGAATAAGACCCTGCTACGCAGTTATGCACGTCTTATCGCGGAAGTAGGCGGCAATGTTCAAAAGGGACAGGAAGTATTCATTACAGCGCAGTTGGATCAACCGGAGTTTGTCAAGATGCTGGTAGAGGAATGCTACAAGTGCGGCGCGGGACGGGTGGTCGTGGAATGGAATTACCAGCCGCTTCTGAAGGTGGACTACCGCTACCGCACAACGGCGGATCTGAGCGCAGTACGTGACTACGAGGAGGCTCGCTGGAAACACTGCGCTCAGGTGCTCCCGTGCCGGATAGGGTTGATTTCTGAGGATCCCAGCGGTCTTAACGGTATTGATGCGGGGAAATACAGCACCTCACAGCAAGCGGTCTGGCCGATTTATAAGCCTTACCGGGATGCGATGGAGCACAAGTGTCAGTGGTGCTTTGCCTGTGTGCCGGGGCCGGCGTGGGCCAAGCGGTTGTTTCCGCAGCTGCGGGTCGGTCGGGCAATGGAGAGACTGTGGGAACTGATTCTTACCGTTTGCCGCGTGGACGGCGATCCTGTTGCTGCATGGACGGCGCATAATGCGGAGCTGCAGGGCCGCTGTGACTACATCAACCGTCTGCCGCTGAAGGAGCTTCACTTCAGCAGCGGCAATGGCACAGATTTCCGTATCGGTATGATGCCGGAAGCGCGTTTTAAGGGTGTCCGGGAGACAACAAGGGGCGGGACGACCTTCACGCCGAATCTGCCGACGGAGGAGTGCCTTATCACACCGAAGAAAGGCGCGGCGGAGGGCATCGTCTATGGAACAAAGCCCCTATGCTTCCATGGGCAGTCTGCGGAGAATTTCTGGATCCGCTTCCATGAGGGCAAGGCTGTGGAGTGGGGCGCTGAGACAAATCCGGAGCTGCTGGATCAGCTGATTGGCATGGATGAAGGCAGTGCTTATCTGGGCGAATGTGCACTGGTACCGTGGGACAGCCCCATTAACCGCAGCGGTGTTTTGTTCTATAATACGTTGATTGACGAGAATGCAGCTTGCCATCTGGCGCTTGGAAAGGGATATATCAATACGATTCAGGGGTATCATGACCGCACACTGGAAGAATGCTATGCACTGGGAGTCAACGATTCACAGGTTCATGCCGACTTCATGATCGGCGCGCCGGACACGGCGGTGGATGCTGTCTGTACCGACGGGCGGAGCGTACCGATCTTCCGTGACGGCACATGGGCGTTCTGAGCCGCAGTCTCAGCAGATATAAAAGACGACGGCGTTCCGCGCTTAAGCGGAACGCCGTCGTTTGTTTACAAAATGATCTGTAATTCTTTTGGATAATGCGTCAGAACCTCGCAGCCATCGGCGGTGACAAGCACCAGATCCTCAATGCGGACTCCCGTGTCGCCGGGCAGATAAATGCCAGGCTCTATGGAGAATACCATCCCTTCCTGCGCAACCGCATCGCAGGCGGTGCTGACATCCGGCGGCTCATGCACCATCAAGCCAATACCGTGGCCGGTGCGTGTGATAAAGGCGGAGCCAAGTACAGGGATGATGTCTTCGCGCTTTTCCAGAATGGAAATGGTGTGGCGGGACGGCCAGCTTTTATCAAAGCCCACCTTGCCGGAATGTAACTCTGCGGCGATCATGCCGTATACGTCCTCGCCGTCGCGGTAAGTATGCCAGATGACGCCGGGAACCGGCGGTATGCAGAACAGCTCGTTCATAAAGGCGTGTACCTGCTCATCCTCGCGGATCAGCAGCACGCCGCAGCGCTCCTGCGCCTTAACGCGGCGTCCGATCAGATAAAAGATGCTGTCATCATCCGACACCAGTATCTGAGACAGCCCGCAGCGCCGCATATTGGCGGCCACGGTTCTCAGGCGCCCGTAATTCAGCATATGAAACCTCCCCGGACATACTTACTCCTGCTGCTGATAAAGACTGTATGCCTTCATAGCATAGGCCATATCGGTCTGCAGGTGTCGGCGCATCCTGTTGGCGGCAGCGGTATACTTTCCGTCACACACCAGCTTGTAAATAACGTTATGCCCTTCATTGATCTTGCTTATGTTTTCCTCTTTGTAGTACATGCATGACAGCAGCTCAAGTCTGGCGCGCAGACGAGCAGCGGCCTGATCCAAATAGTAGTTCTGCGCATGACGGTAGAAGATGACATGAAAGCGCTCTGAAAATTCCTTCCACTTGGATATATCGCCCTCCGCCAGGGCGGCATTGCCGTTTTCAATGATCTCCTGCAGATCAAGTACCAGTGGCATCTGATTCAGGGACGCGCTGCAGAACTGTATTGCCAGAGCATCCATCTCCGAGGCGAATTGATACAGCTCCTGAATATCCCGTTCCTCGAATTCAATCACGGTGACGCCGCAGTTGGAGTAGTACGTTACAAGACCGTTCTCCGCCAGACGCATTAATGCCTCGCGGATCGGCGTATGGCTGACATGGAAGCGCTCCTTGAGCATATTCAATGTCAGCTTTTGCCCGCAGCGCAGCTGCTGTCTCGTAATGTCGTGATACAATTCATCGTAAATCTGTTCCGAAAGCGTTTTTCCAGCCATAAGCGGTTTTCCTTTCATATTTCTTGATATCACTATATCAGAACTCCGCTGTAATGACAACAAGTGTGTAACATCTTTTGAAATTTTATATATTTCGAAAGAAAAAACCAAAGGCGGGCGGCGCTGAATCGTGCCGCCCGCCTCGGATGTTTGTGCCATTACCAGTGGAAATAGTATACGAAGTAGTTGCCCTCCAGCGGGAGGTCGTGAATGACCAGCTTGTCGTTGTGGGCGTAAAGCATGATGGGGTTATAAAGGACAGCGTATACCGCCTCGTCCTGCACCAGCGAGAAGATCTTGTCATAAATACCGGCACGTTCGGTGGCGTCCACGGCAGCGACAGCGTCTTGGAACCACTGCTCCACCTGGTCATTATACCAGCGGGCGTTGTTTGCCATACCGATATAGTCCTTGCAGATGGCCATGGCCACGTTCTGCGTATCGCCTTCCAGCGACATCTGCAGGCAGGTAACGGTGAAATCACCCTGACGCAGCTTATTCAGGTATGCGTTAAACTCCAGCACCTCCAGCTGACAGGTAAGGCCAACAGCCTTCAGCTGCTCCTGAACGGCTTGCGCCAGCAGCTTATACTGATCGGCCACAACAAGGGTACCCATATCATAGCCGTTGGCGTAACCGCACTCAGCCAGCAGGGACTTTGCCTTCTCCGCATCGTAGGTGTACTGCTTCTGCGTATCGCTGTAACCGAAGCGGCTCTTAGACAGCAGATTGGAATTTTCCTCGGCAGCACCGTCCATCACGGTGGCGATCAGAGACTGACGATCCAAAGCATAATTGACCGCCTGACGGAATTTGGCGTTGTTATAGGGCTCCTTTTCGGTGTTCATGGCGACGAAGGCAAAGGTAGTCTGCTCTGCGGTGGTGACAGTGACGCCGTCGGCGCTTTCAAGGGTAGAGCGGACAGGCGCCTCGATCTCGGCAAAATCAATACCGCCGGACTGCAGGCCGATAGACATGGAGGACATGTCAGAGATGATCTTGAAGGTCACATTCTTGATGGCGGCGGCGCCCATGTAGTAATTCTCATAGGCCTGCAGCACGACCTTGTCGCCTTCATTGTGGCTGACGAACTGATAGGGGCCGCAGCCGATAGGCTGCTGGGCAAAAGCTTCCTCACCGGCAGACTCATAGTAATCCTTGGAACCGATATGTACCAGCGTCAGGTTGTTCAGGAAGGGCGCGAAGGGAGAAGATGTGTAGATATTGATGGTGTGATCATCTACCACCTCGCAGTGGTCATAGCCTGCCACATCGCCGGACTGTGCCTCGGAGGCGGCGTACAGATCCAGACTGAACGCCACATCCTTGGCGGTCAGCGGCGTGCCGTTGTGGAAGGTAATGCCCTCACGCAGATGGAAGGTATAGCAGCAGGCGTCATCGCTGATCTCCCAGCTTTCAGCGATGACACCGTCCAGCTTGCTCTCATCCTGGAAGTTGTAGCGCACCAAAGTGTCATAGATCTGGGAATCGATGCGGTGTTCGATATTGGTTGTCCAGTTGGCGGGGTGCAGCGTTTGGTAATCAGCATCGATGGCGATGGTCAGGCTGGTGCCGTCGCCGTCAGAGGCGTTGCCGTCGTTGCCGCCGCAGGCGACCAGGCTCAGCGCCATGGCCATGGCTAACACCAGTGCAAGAAACTTTTTCATGGGGTGTCTCCTTTTCATTTTTTTATTTTGACGCCATTCCGGCGTGGAGATACGGAAAAGATCACTCAAAATTTGAATACACGGTGGGTATACTTGTCCAGCAGGTCGATACCGGCGGTCACGTCGTCCTTGGCGATGACGGAGCACTTGCTGTGGGGATAGCGATCCACCACGGCGATACCGGCCACGCGGACGCCGTCGCCGGACTGGTTCATAGAGCTGGCGTCGGTGCCGCCGCGATCCATCACGCCCCGCTGATAGCGGATGCCGTTCTCCTCACAGCAGGCCAGCATCTCGTTGACCAGCTCCTCGTCCAGCATGGCGCTGGGGTCGCCCAGTGTCACGCTGATGCCCTCGCCCACGGCGTTGCAGCCCTCAAGATCACAGGGATAGGCGTGGTCGGGGGTCACGTCCACGCTGATGCCGATGTCGGGACGGATCTGATGGGCAGCGGTAACGGCGCCGCGGCAGCCTACCTCCTCCTGCACGGAAAATACATAGTATACGTCGTTGGGGCAGTCGCCCTTGTTCCGCTTCACAGCCTCCAGCAGCATGAAGCAGCCCACCCGGTCATCGAAGGTCTTGGCGCTGATGCGGCCGTTCTGCAGCTCGTACCAGGGGCCCACAAAACCCGCGTAATCGCCTACCTTGACGTACTTTTCGGTGTCCTCCTTGCTGGTGCAGCCGATGTCGATGTACAGCTTGCCGCTGTCGTTCTTGGCGTCCTCGATCTTGCCGTCGCAGCCCACCACGCCGATGACGCCGTTCTGGAACACCACCTGATCGTTGTACAGGGCGGAGGCCCAGACCCAGCCCACGCTGCACACCTTGATGCGGCCGTCTGATTCGATCTTCTTCACCTGCAGGCCGATCTCGTCCATGTGGGCGGAGAGCATGATCTTCTTGCTGTCGGGGCTGCCCTTGCCGTGCTTGACGGCAATGATGTTGCCGATGTTGTCCACATAGGCGCTGTCCACATGGCCCTCCAACTCACGCAGCACGATGGCTCGCACGGCTTTTTCGCGGCCCGCCACGCCCCACGCCTGAGTCAGCTCCTTCAGCAGTTCAAAGTTTGCCATATGCTTTAGTTCTCCTTTCTGTTTTTCAGCAGACTGGCCTTCTCCACCCAGCGGGTCTGGTTCATCAGCGGATGGTGCAGGCTGATAGCGCCGGTGGGGCACTCCATCACGCAGCAGCCGCAGTACCAGCACTCATCGGGATAGGATATCACGGGATGGCTGCCCTTTTCGCCGGGGGTCATCACGTCGATCATGCACGCCTCCATGCAGCGGTTGCAGCCGATGCACTTCTCTGCGTCGAACCGCAGCGGCGTGGCAGGCGGCGTTTGACGGAAGCCGAATTCCTTGATCTCTTTCATGCCTGCGCCTCCTTTGCCTTTTCTGCCATATAGTCCTGATTGTGCTTCTCGTAATTTTCCCTGATATCACCGGCGTAGTCAAGAGGTACCTCGCGGGCTACCACCCTCTCGCCGTCGTTGCGGATGCAGATGAAGGGAGCCATGGCCCTGCCGTCGTCGTCGGTGCGGTAGAACTCCAGCTTGGGGCAGGTCTGGTGCCGGGCCAGACAGGCCTGCAGAATGATCTGAGCCACCGTCAGGATGTCGAATACCTCCAGCAGACGCATCAGCTCGTGGGGGTTGGCGGCGTAGGTGCGGGGCACGATCTCCTTTTCATAGCGGCTCAGCAGATCTACGCCGGACAGCAGCAGCTCGTCGCGCTTCTGCTCGCCGCAGTAGTTCTGCATGGCCTTGGCGATGGCCTCGTTCAGCTCCTTCCAGCTGACGCCGTTGACAGGGTCGCCGCCCAGCGGCGCGTAAACGCGCTCCATCTCGTTCGCCACCTGCGTCTCGCAGGGAGCGATGAAGCCCTCCTGCTTCGCGGCGTAGGCCGCGGCCTTGCGTCCGGCGTAAGCGCCGGTGGAGGCGGCATGGCCGAAGCAGTTGGAGGAGAACAGGGAGTCGCCCGCCACGAACAGGCCGGGGATGTTGGTCATCAGATCCCAGTCGTTCATGAAGCCGCCGGGCATACCGAACAGCTGGCGCTCCTGAGGCAGGAATTCAGCGCTGGTCCAGCCCACGCCGTAGCACTGCAGGACGTCCTTGGTGGGATCGAAGCCCGCCTCGGTGAAATTCTTGTACACGGGCACGTTGGTCTTCCCCTCCTGACCCACCATCATGCCCCAGATGACCTTCCGCTCCAGCTCCGGCATATTGGACAGGTCGGCGTAGAAGGGCAGCTTATAGCCCATCTCCTTCAGCTTGTCATAGGGCAGTGTCTCCGGCCCATCGTAGGCGTACTTGGCCTGCTCGATGTTGCCGCCCTTCAGGAAGTAGTGCTGCCCCTTGGCGGGCTGGAACCGCTGCTCTACGTTGGTAAGAATGTTGCCGTCACGGTCGGCGTAGGGGATCTCCTTGCCCTCAGCGTCGATAAGGGAGGCGGGATACCAGGTGTTGTGGTTATTGCCTGCGGAATAGGGCGGGAAGGAGCGTCCGGCGGAGGAGAACTCGGCCCGGACGGATTTTTCCATCATGTTGAACTCCGCGCCGGCGCGCCAGCCCATGGCGTGGCCGTCGCCAATGGTGCACATGGGGCGGAACTCGCACAGGCCGGGATAGGCGGCGGAGAACAGCCACACGCGGGCGGGACGGCTCATGGTGATGATGGCTGCCTTGCTGGAGAACACATAGAACTCGCCGGTGCGGGTGTGAACGCCAGTGGCGCCCACACACTTGGCCCCGTTCTTGCCGCCCTCAGTCAGCAGGGAGGTGACCATGACGCGATCCACGATCTTCACGCCCAGACGGCGGCATTCCTTCTCCATTGCGGGCTTGAATGTAGTTCCCCAGATGCGGATGGTGAACCTGTTCTTATAGTCATAGGCGAACATCAGCTTGGTCTTTTCGTCCCGGAAGGCCGCGCCCTTGAACTCGTCCTCGGTGTCCCGGATCTTGCCGCCCATCTTCTCGATGTCCTGCAGATGATCCCAGCCCTCGCGGCACTCTATATAATGAGAGATGCCGTTGTTGTAGCCGTCGTTGTCATCCAGCATGGCCTGCACCAGATCCTCCGGAGAAACACCGGAGCAAGGGTTGGTGGCGGCGCTCTCCCAGTGGTCGCAGCCGCTGCCGCCCGCGCCGGAACGCTTGGTCGCGCCCTTTTCCACCAGAATCACGCTCTGGCCGCGCTTGGCGGCGTTGATGGCGGCCATGCAGCCGGCGATGCCGCCGCCCAGCACGATCACATCCGCCTCCATGCGGTTGACTTGGCTCACCTTGGCAGGATAGGGCCATTTCATTTCGCTCATGCTTTCGCTCCTCCATTCATTCATTCGTGGTAAGACGGCTGCCGCGGGAAGTACTGCCTTCAGAGAAGCCGCCTCGGATAACGATGATTTTACTATACGAGCATATGTTATCAAATGTTTATAGATTTTGCAATATCTTTTTGAAAAATTTTATAAAATAATTGACAAACTTTACAAGATAGGTTATGCTTGTGAAATACAAACGAAGGGCAGCCGCGGCGCTGATGCCTCCGCGCCGTGAAACTGGTCCCTCGACAGATCCGCAAGGAGGAAGAATTATGTATAAATACGTTATCAAACGCATACTCCTAACGATTCCTGTCCTACTGGGAGCGGTGTTTCTGGTGTTTACCATTATGTACCTGACTCCCGGAGATCCCGGCACACTGATCCTTGGCATTACCGCTAAGCCGGAAGACATCGCCGCGCTGAACCATAAGCTTGGCGCAGACCTCCCGTTCTTTGAACAGTTCTTCAACTATCTGAAAGGAATTATCCTCCACTTTGACTTCGGAACATCCTACCGCAGCGGAAAGCCGGTGTTTGATTCCATCCTTTCGCGCTTTCCCACCACGTTCCAGCTGGCATTATGGTCCATGCTCCTCAGCTCTGTATTAGGCATCATGCTGGGTATTGTCTCCGCTGTGAAGCAATACTCCGTGCTGGATAACGCGCTGACTACACTGGCCATGCTCCTTTCCGCCATGCCGGGCTTCTGGCTGGGTCTGATGCTGATGGTGCTTTTTGCGCTGAAGCTTGGTTGGCTTCCGTTTGGCGGCGTGGACACTTGGCAGGGCTATATTCTTCCTGTAATCACACTGTCGTTGGGAGCGGCAGCCAGCGAGATGCGTCTGACACGTTCTACCATGCTGGAGACAATACGGCAGGATTATATTCGTACCGCCCGCAGCAAGGGTGTGCCGGAGAAAACGGTGATCTGGAAGCATGCGCTGCGCAACGCGCTGCTGCCTGTTGTCACATCCATGGGTATGAATTTTGGCGGCAGCTTGGGCGGCGCGGTCATCATCGAGACGGTGTTTGGTATGCCGGGCGTCGGCATGCTGATCGTTGAGTCCATCCGGCAGAAGGACACGCCCGTGGTTATGGCGGCCACCATGTTCTTGGCGGTGCTGTTCTGCTTTGTCATGCTGGGCGTAGACATTCTTTATGCCTACATCGATCCCCGTATCAAAGCGAAATACAAAGCCTGACAGGGAGGTGACGGAAAATGAAAGAGAAGAGAAACCGCAAGAGCAAGAAAACCAATCAGATGAAGGAAATATGGCGCCGTTTCCGCAAGAGCAAGACGGCCATGCTCGGCCTGTGCCTTTTGATTTTTGTCCTGAGCATCGCCATTTTCGCCGATGTGATTACCCCCTATGAAAACGCCATTTCGCAAAGCGCCGACCGTCTGGACAGCCCCAGTGCCGCACATATATTCGGCACAGACGAGTTGGGACGCGACCTGTTTGCCCGCATTGTCCATGGTTCCCGCTATTCGCTGCTGATCGGTGTTTCCACCAGTGTACTGGCGCTGGTCATCGGCGGCTTGCTGGGTGCTATCGCGGCCTATTACGGCGGCTGGGTAGATAATATCATCATGCGCTTGACGGACGTGGTGATGACCGTACCGCCTATTCTGCTGAGCTTGGCTGTGGTGGCCGCGTTGGGCGGAAGCCTTCGAAATCTGCTGATCGCCATCACCATCTCCTGTGTACCCAGCATGCTGCGTCTGGTTCGTTCGGTGGTGCTGGGCGTCGTAGATGAGGACTACATAGAGGCCGCCAGATCCTACGGTGCCAGCGACATGCGCATCATCCTCAAATATGTCATTCCCAATGCGCTGGGGCCCATTATTGTGACGACCACCATGAATGTCGCCAACATGATTCTCTCTGCTGCGGGACTTTCCTTCCTGTCTCTGGGCGTTCAGCCGCCTGCCCCTGAATGGGGTGCGCTGCTGTCCGATGCAAAGACCTATATGTTTACCGCACCGCACCTGCTGTATATTCCCGGCATATTTATCGTAATCGCGGCATTGAGCTTCAACTTGGCCGGCGACGGTTTGCGCGACGCGCTTGACCCGAAGCTGAAGGATTGAGGAGGGACGGAAAATGAGTGAAGTATTGCTGAAGATCCGTGACCTGCAGATCGATTATAAAACCGATCTGGAAACGGTTCATGCCGTTAACGGCGTATCCCTGACCTTGAATAAGGGAGAGACCTTGGGCTTGGTGGGCGAGACAGGCGCCGGCAAGACAACGACAGCGCTGTCCATCATGGGGCTGCTGCCGGAGCGCACGGCCCGCACGAACCGCGGCTCGATCCGGTTTGACGAACAGGACATTCTGGCGATCCGTGATAAGGACGGCACAGCTGTCTCTGAAGAGGATTACATTGCGTCCCATATGCCGGAGACTTCGGAAGGCGAGACGTTGGAGGCGCCCGCGGTGGAGGTGCCTGCTCCCGCTTATCTCAGCAACAGGCAGCTGCAGGCCATTCGCGGCGAGAAGATCTCCATGATCTTTCAGGATCCCATGACAGCGCTGAACCCCGTGCTGACGGTGGGCGACCAGATCCTTGAGGCGCTTTTGATGCACAACGAGGGACATACCCGAGCCGAGCTGGAGGCCCGTGTGGAGGAGGTGCTGGAAATGGTTGGCATCATGGCCAGCCGAAAAAAGGACTATCCCCATCAGTTCTCCGGCGGCATGAAGCAGCGTGTGGTCATCGCTATGGCTCTGGCCTGCGACCCTATGCTGCTGATTGCCGACGAACCGACTACCGCGCTGGACGTGACGATCCAGGCGCAAGTGCTGGCAATGATGATGGAGCTGAAGAAAAAGCTGAATACCGCTATGATCATGATCACGCATGATCTGGGTATCGTGGCACAGACCTGCGACCTGGTGGCTGTTATGTACGCGGGCGAGATCATAGAGTACGGCACGGTGGAGCAGGTGTTTACCGGCGATAAGCATCATCCCTACACGGTAGGTCTGTTCAACTCCATTCCCAATCTGGAATTGGATGAGCGGCGTCTGCACCCCATCGACGGTATGATGCCCGATCCAACGAATTTGCCTGAGGGCTGCGCGTTTTCGCCTCGCTGTCCTCACGCAACGGAGCGCTGCCGCCAGTGTCACCCGGAGCAGTATGACGTAAATGGACTGCGTATAAGATGCTTCCTGTACAACGGAGAGGAGGGACAAGCATGAGCCAGCCCCTGATCGAATTGAAGGAACTGACAAAATACTTTGATATCAGCAAAACCGCCAAGCTGCATGCTGTGGACGGTATTACACTGAACATCAATAAGGGCGAAACGTTAGGCGTGGTGGGCGAATCCGGCTGCGGAAAGTCCACCTTGGGACGCACCGTGCTGCGGCTTCACGAACCGACCTCCGGCACGATCCTCTTTGACGGAGAAGACATCAGTCATTGCCGTGCCCACAAGCTGGCCAAGGTGCGCCGCGATATGCAGATGATCTTTCAGGATCCCTATTCCAGCCTGAACCCCCGTATGAGTGTGCAGGAGTTGATCGCCGAGCCGCTTCTGGTAGCGGGCCAGCACAAAAATAAGGCAGACCTTTATGAAGAGGTGGCACGGCTGATGGACACAGTGGGACTGGCCTCCCGCCTGTCCGGAGCATATCCCCATGAGCTGGACGGCGGACGCCGTCAGCGCATCGGCGTAGCGCGTGCGTTGGCGCTGAATCCCCGCTTCATCGTCTGCGATGAGCCGGTGTCGGCGCTGGACGTGTCCATTCAGGCGCAGATCCTTAACCTGTTGATGGATCTTCAGGAAGAACGCGGCCTGACCTATATGTTCATTACCCATGATCTATCTGTAGTACGGCATATCTCCAATCAAATTGCAGTGATGTATCTGGGGAAATGCGTGGAGTACTGTGACAGCAAGGGCCTGTTCAAACGCCCGCTGCACCCATATACCAAGGCGCTGCTGTCCGCTATACCTGTGCCTGACATTACGATGCGCGGAAGAGAGCCGCAGCTGATACGCGGCGAGGTCACCAACCCGATCAACCCCAAGCCGGGATGCCGATTTGCTCAGCGCTGCCCCTACGCCACAGAAGCCTGTACAATGGAAGATATTCCCTTCCGAGAGATAGAGCCCGGACATTGCGTCGCCTGCCTGAGAGCGGAGGAGCTGATGTAATGATAAAGCATTTACAGGAACTTTTATCTATTGAGAGCGTAGCTAACCACGGGGAAAACGGTACCCCTTACGGCGTAGGACCCGCTAAAGCGCTGGAGTATATGCTGACTCTGTGTGAGCAGCTGGGATTCCGCACAAAGAATGCAGAAGGACGCTACGGCTACGCGGAGATCGGAGAGGGCAAAGAGATCATCGGCGTACTGGGGCATCTGGATGTAGTTCCTGCCGGAAGCGGCTGGGACTATCCGCCCTTTGGCGGAACTGTCGATAACGGACGTTTGTATGGCCGAGGCGCACTGGATGACAAAGGCCCGATGCTTATTAGTGTCTATGCGGCTCACGATCTGGCGCGGGAGTACGCTGAAAAGGGAAAGGCCATGCATAAGCGCATCCGCCTGATTTTCGGTCAGACAGAGGAAAACGGCGATTGGTATGACATGGATGCCTATGTGGCTGAAGAAGAAAAGGTCAGCTATGGCTTTACGCCGGACGGGGATTTTCCCGCCATCTACTGTGAAAAGGGAATCCTGGTGATGGATTGGGTGCTGCCGCGGAACGGCAGCGGCCTTCGCAGCGGCGAGGGTGGCGTTGCGCCCAATGTGGTGCCGGACAGCTGCTCCGTGGTAACGGAGGACGGTGCGGCTTATGAGACCACAGGCAAGACAGGGCACGGCGCCGCGCCATGGAACGGCGTAAATGCCATCACGGCTATGATGAAGCTGTTAGCGGAGAAGAATATTCCGGTGGCCAAAGCGTATATGGCGTTGATGGGCGAGGATGTGTACGGTGAAGCATTAGGCGTTGCCTGTGCCTCGGCTGCCAGCGGAAGGCTCTCCGTCAATGCGGGCATGCTCCGTGTGGAGAATGACACAGTGCGATTCACCGTGGATATCCGCTATCCTGAGGATCAGGACGCAGATGCATTGGTGGAGACGATTCGCCGGGCTGTGGCGGCTTATGGCTTCGAGATTCCCCCGGTACATCCCATGCGGCCTGTCTACTTGGATAAAAAAGGGACGGTTATGCAGCAGCTCTTGAAAGCATACAGAGACGAGACGGGCGATTTGTCGGAGCCGCTGGCCATTGGCGGCGGCACCTACGCGCGCGCTATGGATCATATTATCGCTTTCGGCCCGAACTTCCCGGGAGAGGAAAATCGGGAGCATCAGGGGAATGAGTACATCACGCTGAACAACATGGAGCGCTTACGGCGTATCTATCGCGAAGCGCTTCGCAATCTGCTGGAAATGGCGTAAAAGAACAGGGTGCGCCCTTCAAGGCGCACCCTGTTCTTTTACATGCGGAAAGGAAAAAAGATGCTGGACAAAACCTTACAGGATGCAATCGTGAATAAGGGCCGCAGCTTTTTGCGCGGCGTTGATTTGTCAGATCCTATAGGCGCGGCGTTTGTGTCCGATCAGGAGCTCCGGTTGCCTCAGCCGCCGCTGGTGAAGGCCGCGGCAGCAATGCCGGAGACACATATACGCTTGCCGGAGCCGGAGTCGACGCCGCTGGCGGAAAGTGATCTGACAGAACTGCTGCGCAGCCGCCGCAGCTGCCGCGGCTATGGAGACGCGCCGCTGACGCTTCAGCAGTTGAGCTATTTGCTCTGGGCGGGGCAAGGGATTACCGGAATAAAGGGCAAAGGCTATGCGACCATGCGTACTGTACCCAGTGGAGGAGCCCGTCATCCGTTTGAGACGTACCTCCTGTGCCGCAATGTGGCTGGTCTGGAACCGGGCGCGTACCACTACCTGCCGATGGAGCATGCGCTGGAGTACCTCGGAGCGGTAGAGGCCATGAGCGAGACGATCTCTGCCGCTCTGCTGGAGCAGAAGTGGGCGGCGCGTGCAGGAGCAGTATTTTTCTGGTCTGTAGTGCCATACCGCGCAGAATGGCGGTATGGTATCCGCGCCCACCGCACGATCCTGATGGATGTAGGGCATGTGGGGCAGGATCACTATCTCGCTGCCACGGCTTTAGGCTTGGGAACATGTGCGGTGGCCGCCTTTGATGATCCGCTTTGCAGCCGGCTGTTTGGACTGGATGGCAAGGAGGAATTCATCATCTACGCGGCTCCCGTGGGCAGTAGGCGAGGGGGTGGAGCGCCGCACTTACCCCCTGAATGCCTACAGACTAATGATGAGCAAAAATGAAAACAGGCTGAACTTCAGGAAGCCGCACAATACTGGTTTTCCGTGGCGGAGCAGAACGGCCACAAATACGCCGGGTACTTCCTTAACTGCATGGAACGGCAGGAGGAAGTGCCGCCGCCCAATATCCTGCTGTCAGCCACGCGCCTGCTGCACCACATGGGCAATATTTTCCGGGACAACGCGCCGCGTCCCACCGTTCCCGCGGGCATCCAGATCGACCATAAACGCCTACAACGCCTGCGTGAAAAGAAGATGGCAATGGGTCACAAGTGGAATGACCGTGAGAACGAGCAGAGCCACGGCATGGGCGGTATGAGCGGCATGTAAGAGGTGCAAAATCCATGCCTCAATGAACGAAGAATAGTAGAGACAAAACTGCTATAGTAAATGCCCATCCATAATATCCTTGAGTGCATCAATAATTTTTCCGTAGTATTTTTTGATTTTTTTATCTTCGGTATATACGGCATCAAAACGCACGAGACGATCTACGATATGTTCTGCGATGATGCTTTTGTAATCTTCTGCATCTTCGTATCTGCGTATTATCAAATTTCCACATGATTCCTCATCAAGAAGACGGGAATAGAGATCATTAACGGCAATCTCACGAACAACAGCGACCTCGTTTTCGCTGACAAACTCCGGACTCCACGATGTCACTCCTCGCATGAAGCCCTCATCACTAATCTCATAGATAGAGCATTTTTTGCCTTTGAAAGATAGGCGAAAAGCATCTGGATAGCACTCCATAATAACAGGAATGCCATTTTCTTCGCTGATAATAAAGTCAAAATCATCATGCGGCGCACCAAACAGAAGCCCGGTAACCACATTTTCGATGGCGTACACATACGCCTTTTTGTGTGTTGAAACCTGCGGTTTCAATATTTTCAAGCCTGCGATTTTCGATATGTGGTAAAGCATAATTATTTCTCCAATCTAAAGGTCAACCCATTCGTAGTTCTCGTCAATCATCATCAAGTGATAAACTCATGCTGCCATCGGTGAATTTCAATTCCACACAGCAGTTATCGAAGCACTTCTGTGTCGATATTGGTGAAACCGGCACGCCTCAGTTCATTAAAGACATCCTCATAGTTTGCACCCGAAAAATCCCCGGAGCTTTTAGGAACCGCGATTTCGGGGCCGTCGTTTTTGCTACCGCAAGCTGCCAGTAATAGCAATGCAATAATGGTGGCGGCAAGTATTCTGACCTTATTGCACATATGTCCCTCCTACAGCTTTTAACCATTTGGAAAGTAATTTCTGGCCTTAAAAAACATTATATCGTTAACCAATCAAACATGCAATATCTGACTTGAATTTCGACGGCGCACTAAGCGACGATATGCTAAAACCGTATCCTCGATGCTGGGCCACTACGATGCGGGCTTCACTCTCCGCACCTACACCCATGCAACCAGGCAGAAGCAAGACGAGGCCGCACAAACCATGGGCAGCTTCATGACGCAGGTGATGTGAGTCAATCTAAAAGAGATGAGCGGACGGAATATCCGTCCGCCCATCTCTTGCCCTTTCTGCGCATTTCCGCGTGTGGGTCAGGGTGTGGGTCAGGCGGTTGACCCGCATTTTGCCCCACACCTGAAAGTGCGTTTTTACAACAAAAAAGCACCGAAAACCGAAGCTTTCGATGCTTTTTGGAGCTGCTGGGCGGATTCGAACCGCCGACCTCATCCTTACCAAGTGATAAAATGCCCTCCAGCCGTTGGTATATAAGGCTTTGCGGGCATTTTTACCACAAAAAGGATGAGGTCGAAAACTCTTTGCTCCATGTACTCCGTCCGTTTGTTTCCCCGTGTGGGTCACGGTGTGGGTCAGCACCGCAGCCAGCACCGGTGTGGGGCAACTTTCGGCAGAGTGGAAATCATTGTGTTTTGCACTACTGTAGGCAATAAAAGAATACTCCTGTAAAAGCATAGAGCCACCAGCGGAGACTTGTATCCCCGTCGGATGGCTCTATCGTTTTGCGGTAAGTTTCCCGTATGGGTCAAAATGTGGGTCAAGCAGAGAATGCGGGACGGATATTCTGAGGGATACCGGATTTCTCCTCCTGTTGTTTGGCCCAAGTGACACGGGTTACTTCTTCTACGAAATAGCGCTCCTTCTTTGTCGCCGTATAGTAGTGGATGCCAAATTGCTGGCAAATATCAAACAGAAGCTCCGTGTAAGCCATACTGTCTTCGGAGGGCAGCGAGAAATACCCTCCTGCCTGTCCGGCCAAATCATCAATTTTCTTGCGTTCGGGTGACATATCAAGCATCCTCCTCTTTCAAATATTTTGAGAACAGCTTCCATGCATCTTCATCAGCTAGCATAAAGCGTTTGGGGCCGCCACTGGCAGCACTAGGGATTGGTTTTGCGCCAAAATCCATTGCGTAATGCCGAGCAAGTTCGTCGGTTTTAGCATCAAACACCACATCTCCGCGGCAGCCGGCATCTATCGAGTACTTGATACCGAAAGCAATCATTACCTCGCCGATGCCATAGTACTTCCTCTGCGCGGAAGCTGAGATTGTCGGATTGCTTGACGGGGCACTCTCGACATATAGAATATAAACATACGCCTTCCGGCCGGAGACCTGATAAGCACCCAATGCAATCAGCTCGCCATTCTCTAACTTTAAGGCAAACTTGTCAACAGATGGTTTATTCAGATACCCTGATTCCCAGTCTGTTTGCCACGCAGGTACGCCTTTTGTAGCTGTGAGATCTTCCGGCGATACAGGAAGTATCTGTGCGGGTACTTTTTCTGCATCAGTTCCGTGGATCACATAGGGAGCGAAGTACATACATCCAGCCTCCGAATAATTACGCACGATCTTATTTATTGTTCTGCTTTAGAGAAAAATCGACATTTACATCTTTGTAGTCTCCGGCGTTGAAATCTTTTATAATAACAATATACCACAGACACAGACATTTCACAAGTATTTGTGCTTGCCATATTTTGCACTGAGGGCGGATTTCGGATAATAGTAGTCTGGGATTCCGCACTCTGCTCTACGCATAAGTGTGCAGGTAAGCGGCGCAAAATTTGATACGGAGTAAACAAAGCAAGAACTGGGTGAACATAAAAAGGGGCACTGTCAAAATGACAGTGCCCCTTTTTATGCTTTGAACCGTGGGGTAAAGCCTGCGGCAGGGCCTGCCGGAACGCGATCTTACCGCACGAAATATCACAATTCTTTCGCAGAGCTGATTACTCTTGGAAACAAAAACCTTAAAATACAGTGTATAGTTTACTATACAAAAACTAAATTTGCAATAGTTTGGCGAAAACTTAAACGCGAATTTACGAAAAAAAGCGGCTGGGATTTTACAGCTTCCTTGTTATCGCGGGTGTGATCCCTCTATCGGATATCGGCTGCGCAGTCAAAGGAGCAGTCTGTCGCTTATTCACGGCCTGTTAGGAGTTGAAGGATATGGCAAAGGGTGAAAACATTTTCAAGCGCAAGGATGGGCGATGGGAAGCCCGTTATCCGAAAGGGCGAACGGATTCCGGGCGAATTCAATATGGATTCTGCTACGGAAAGACGTACAAAGAGGCGAAGGAAAAAGCCGCTGAGGCAAGGGGGGTCCTTGTAAAAGAGCCGCCAGCTGAAAGCCGAGCACCGGTCCTTTGCTTTGCCGCGTATTGCGACATATGGCTGGAGAGCAAGCGAGCCTGGTTAAAAACAGCCACATATATTAAATATGAGTCGATCCTGACCCATCATATCAAGCCTGAGCTGGGCAGCCGTTCGGCGGAGGTGATCACCACGGCAAGCATAACGGCATTTTCCCGCCGCCTGCTGGAGGAAAAGCACCTGTCACCCAAAACGGTGCGGGATATTCTGACCGTTCTGAAGCTGATCCTGCGCGATACCTCTGCCCAGCTGAGCCTGCCGCCAGTGGTTGTGCCTTCTCCAAAGCTGCCGAAAAGCAGCATCCGCGTATTGACCAGAGCGGAGCAGGCCCGGCTGGTAAGCTATCTACTCTCAGATCGGGATGCCTGCAAATTCGGCATCTTTCTGGCGCTGCTGACCGGGCTTCGCATCGGAGAGCTTTGCGCCCTGCGGTGGGAGGACATTTGCCTTGGGGAAGCTGTACCTCTCGGATGATCCTGATACACACGATCCTGCAAAAGGCCTCTACTGGCTGCAGCAGGCGGCGGACAGCGAACACGAGTACGCCGCCTACCGTTTAGGCAAGGAGTACCTGACCGGAGAAAATATCTCCAAGGATAACGCAAAAGCGGCAGCATACTTGCGGCGGGCAGTGGAACAAGCCAACCCCTACGCACAGTATCTGCTGGGAAAGCTCTGTCTCATGGGCGAGGGCGTTCCGATGGACAAAGGCGAAGCCCAATACTGGTTCTCCATGGCAGAGAAGAACGGCCACGCCTACGCCGGATATTTTCTCGACCGCATGGAGCGACAAGAGGACTTGCCGCCGCCTAATATTCTGCTGTCCGCCATGCGGCTGCTGCACCACATGGGTAACATCTTTCGGGATAACGCACCACGCCCTGCTGCTCCTACGGGTATCCAGATCGACCACAAGCGCCTGCAGCGTCTGCGGGAAAAGAAGATGGCCATGGGACACAAGTGGAACGACCATGAGGATGAGCAGAACCACGGCATGGGCGGAATGAACTTGTAAGCGGCGCAAAAACGCCGACCACCTTAAATGGTGGTCGGCGAAACGTGCAAAGTCATTTCTAAAGACTTGCTTTGCCCAAGGCGGTATCAGTTGTCAGGCTGCTCGCTGGCCAACACATTCGCAACATTCTGTTTGCTGAACACCGCCAGATCATGCAATGAAATTGGCATTTATACAGTCCAAAGCTTGGATAGGAACTGATTGGCCAGATCAAACTTTCCCTCAATTCGATCCAATTCTTCCTTTGTCTTTGCGGATAAGATGTCCTGCTTGGCGTTCCAGATCAAGGAATAAAGAACAGCAACAGGATGAGTTCGTTCACGGATTCCGTTTTGGTGTTTATAGCGTGATAAATCACCGAGTACACCTGCGCCTTTTTCCATCAGGACTTCTTGCAGCAGCGAAAACTCATATCTGCTCATAGATGTACCTCCGGGGTGTTTCTTTTAGTCTATGCAGTTTAGCATAAACTCGTCATAGATACAAGTCTATTTTGCCACAGATGCACCTATCTCCGACCACATAAAGATGCTATAAGCAGTGCAAAATCTGCGCCGCAGTAGACAAAGAGCTACCGCAATATTTTTTCTGCACTTTTTAGCCGTTTTTAGCGGTTTCCTCTCAATTCTAATTACTTTCCTGACATCTTGTGCCCCGCATCCCCCATGGGTTCCACACCTGTCTGTGGCATTTTATGTGGTCAAAAGCAAAGCCTCGCCGGAGCTGCTCCGGTGAGGGCTTTGTAGTGTCCTTGATGACCATACCCTCCGCCCGATGAAATAACAGAAAATCCACGCCGGGGCCGCCTCACGGCGTGGAATGCTATAATCAAAGAGTAAAGGCTGTGCGGAACTTTGCTGTTGACATTTCAACATCTATGTGGTATAGTCCGACCGTTGAGATTTCAACAAAAGCATTCGTGAGAGAGGTGCGCAGCCATGCAGGAGCGTTTTGAGACGTTTACGGTTTTGATCAACAGGATCAGCCGCGATATACGGAAAATCAAAAATCAGGAGATGGCCGTCTATCATCTGCGAAGCGCCCATGTGTCCTGTCTGTACTACATATATTCTCTGGATGGCGTGACCTCGGCGGAGCTGTGCGAGCACTGCGAGGAGGACAAGGCGACCATTTCCCGTGCGTTGGACTATCTGGAAACGAACGGATTTATCGTCCGGGATTCCGACCGGGTCAAACGGTACAGAAACCCTCTGCGCTTGACTGAAAAAGGGCAGGAGGTCGGCAAAAGGATCGCGGAGAAGATCGGCGCTGTCCTCGATACGGTCAGCCGTACCCTCACGGAGGACGAACGGGCGGCATTTTACCGCAGCCTTTCCGCCATCAGCAGAAGCTTGGACGCAATCGCCCAAAGCAGCGGGAAACAGGAGGCTTGAAGAAATTGAAAACAAGGATCATTGTGGATTCCACCGCGGATCTGGTTCCCGAGATCAAGGCGCGGGTCTATACGGTGCCTCTCACCGTTCATTTCGGTCAGGAGGAATACATCGACGGCGTGACCATTGACCACAGAACATTCTACGAGAAGCTCGTCGAAAGCGATGTGATGCCCACCACCAGTCAGGCGACCCCGAGCGACTTTATCGAAGAGTTTGAAAAGGCAAAACAGGAGGGAGAAGCCGCCGTTGTCATCACCCTCGCGTCGAAGTTTTCCGGCACGTATCAAAGCGCCGTGATCGCGGCGGCGGATTATGAAAACATCTGTGTGGTGGACGGCACAAGCGCAGCGATGGGAACGGGTATTCTGGCGGAGCTTGCGTTCCGGCTTCTGGACGCAGGAATGTCCGCAGAGGAGATCGCGGAGGCTCTGGAGGAGGAGAAGAAAAAGATCGTCATTGTCGCCTTGGTGGATACCCTCGAATACCTCAAGCGGGGTGGACGCATTTCCAAGACAGCCGCATTTGCCGGCGGGGTGCTGAACATCAAGCCTGTGATCTCCGTCACTGACGGGGAGATACACCTGCTGGGGAAAGCACGCGGCTCGAAAATGGGGAACAATCTGCTCGTTCAGGAGATCGACAAGGCGGGCG
>ERZ857882.1922-NODE-1922-length-22938-cov-4.063453_pt1 | contig 22938 bp, 20 predicted proteins | sample MGYA00519697_ERZ857882 | MGnify/ENA primary metagenome ERZ857882 (study PRJEB31778, sample SAMEA3449373) | human gut metagenome | biome: human gut; feature: human-associated habitat; material: faeces | place: United Kingdom | collected 2010/2012 ...
CGCCCGGAGCGGATCACAGCGGCGCTTTCCTGCGTGGGCGATGCGGAAGAGCTTCTGCCGTCGACGCAGTTCGGCTCCTGCGTGTTTGCCAACCGGCCCGGCGACGGATCGGCGCGCGAGCAGGCTGCCTCGTGCCAGCGGGTGCTGGGCGGCCTTGCAAACATCTGCTATGAGTACGCGACGAAGCGTTACCGCAGCAACTGCATCAACTGGGGCATCCTGCCCTTTACGCTCGCGCCGGATACGCCCTTCCCGTACGAACCGGGGGATTTTGTGTTCGTGCCGAACCTGCGGCAGGCGCTTGAAAGCGGCGCGGAATCGTTTGCGGCGCAGGCGATCCGGCGGGACGGTACGGTGGAGCCGATCGTGCTGTATGCCGCCGGGCTAACGGCCGACGAGCGCAATATCCTGCTCGAAGGCTGCCTGATGAACCATTATGCCGTACAGAACCGATAGGGAGGGACGTATGGAACAACGCATTGCAATGACGACGCCGCTCGTGGAGATGGACGGCGATGAGATGACCCGCATCCTGTGGCGGCAGATCAAGGATGAGCTGATCATCCCGTTTGTCGATCTCAGGACGGTATACTTTGACCTCGGCCTGCGCCACCGCGACGAGACGGCCGACCGCGTGACGCACGAGGCCGGCGAAGCGATCAAGACGTACGGCGTGGGCGTCAAATGCGCTACGATCACGCCGAACCGGCAGCGCGTGGAGGAATACGGTCTGCACGAGATGTGGAAGAGCCCCAACGGCACCATCCGCGCCATCCTCGACGGCACGGTGTTTCGCGCGCCGATCCTCATCGACAGCGTCCGTCCGGCCGTGCGCAGCTGGAAAAAACCCATCACCATCGCGCGCCACGCCTATGGCGACGTATACCGCGCGACGGAGTATCGCGTGCCGGGCAAGGGCAGGGCGGAGCTGCTGTTCACCGGTGAGGACGGGTCTTCCTTCCGTGAAACGGTGTACGACTTCGAGTGTCCCGGCGTGCTGCAGGGCATGTACAATAAGGATACGTCCATCCGCTCCTTTGCGCACGCATGCTTCCAGTATGCGCTGACGACGGGGCAGGACCTCTGGTTCGCCACAAAGGATACGATCTCCAAGCAGTACGACCAGACGTTCAAGATGATCTTTGAGGAAATCTACGAACAGGAGTACCGCCGGCAGTTTGAAGCGCGCGGCCTGACGTATTTCTATACCCTCATCGACGATGCGGTCGCCCGCGTCATCCGCAGCGAGGGCGGCTTCATCTGGGCGTGCAAGAACTACGACGGCGACGTGATGAGCGATATGGTCTCCACGGCGTTTGGCTCGCTCGCCATGATGACGAGCGTGCTCGTCAGCCCGGACGGCAAGTTTGAGTATGAGGCGGCGCACGGCACCGTGACGCGGCACTATTACCGCTACCTCAGGGCGAGGAGACGAGCACGAACCCCATGGCCACGATTTTCGCCTGGAGCGGGGCGCTCAAAAAGCGCGGGGAGCTGGACGGGCTTGCGGCGCTGACGGCCTTTGGCGAGCAGCTCGAAGCCGCCTGTCTGGAGACGCTCAACGACGGCGTCATGACGAAGGATCTCGTGGCGCTGGCCGAGGGGATTGCGCCAACCGCTGTCAATACGGCGGTTTTCATCGGCGAGGTGCGTGCGCGCCTGGCGCGGCGCCTTGCATAGGACGCCTGCAGGAAAGGCAAAAAACGGCGAAACCGGCGGGGCTGTGCATTTGCAGGCCCCGTTCCGCTTTCCACCGGTTGACTTTCCACAGGCGATGCAGTAAACTTTAATGCGGTATGGTGAAAATGGGCGCAAAACGTCATATGCTGGGCGGTCTGCTCCGCCCCGGCGATATCAACATGCTGGAGGGACCGCTGCTCGGCAAGGTCTTTGCCTTCGTCTTGCCGCTGATGATCACAAACCTGCTGCAGGTTTGCTATTCCGCGGCGGATATGATCGTCGTCGGCCTTTCCGGCGTGGACGGTGCAATCGGTTCCATCGGCACGACGAACGCGCTGATCAACCTTGTGCTCAATGTGTTCACGGGCTTTGGCGTGGGCGCCGGCGTGGTCGTCGCGCGCAACATCGGCCGGGGCGATCGGGAGGCCACGGAAAAATCGGTCCATACGGCGCTGCTGGTCGGCCTGTTTGCCGGCGTGTTATGCATGTGCATCGGCCTTGTCATCAGCCGGCCGATCCTCACGCTCATGGGCGACCAGGGCCACATCCTCGATCTGGCCACGCTCTATACGCGGGTGTATTTTGCGGGCGTTCCTTTCCTTGCGGTCGCCAATTTCATGATCGCCATTCTGCGCGCCAAGGGCGATACGCGCACGCCGCTGTACATCCTGACGTTCACGGGCCTGCTCAACGTGGGGTTGAACCTGCTGTTCGTGCTCGCGTTCGATATGTCGGTGGACGGCGTGGCTCTGGCCACCGCCATTTCCAATGCCGCGTCCGCGGCGCTGTTGGGCGTCCGGCTTTGCAACGAACAGAGCTGGTGCCGCCTGTCGTTCCACAAGCTCCGGTTCGATCGCGTCGCATTGCGCGACATCCTGCACGACGGGTTGCCCGCCGCGGTGCAGGGCGCGCTGTTCTCGCTGTCCAACATGCTCATCCAGTCCTCGATCATCGGGATTAACAACGCCGCCTGCCCCGGCGGATCGGACGTGATCGACGGCAATGCCGCCGGTTCGAGCATCGAGTCGTTCCTGTACACGGCCACCAATTCCGTTTGTCAGGCGGCCGTCACGTTCACCAGCCAGCATTACGGCGCAAGGAAATTCAAGCGCATCGGGCTGGTCATGCGCACCTGTTATCTGGTTACGGGCATCATTGCGGTGGTCGGCACGGTGCTGATCGTGTCGCTGCGCCACCCGCTGATCGGTCTATACGTCTCCTCCGACATGGCGTATGAGACGGCGCAGACGCGCATCTTCATCCTCATCATACCGTATATTACGCTTGCATTCATGGAGGTCGGTTCCGGCGTTTTGCGCGGTCTTGCGCGCTCCATGCTTTCGACGACCGTGACGCTCGTGGGTTGCTGCCTGCTGCGCATCGTATGGCTTTGGACGGTGTTCCGCATCTGGCCGACGCTGGATATCATTTACCTGTCCTATCCCGTGTCGTGGCTGGTGACGGCGCTCACGCATTTTTCCTGCTCCCAGTACGTGCGGCACAAGTGCATGCGCCGCCTGGAGGCGGAGACGGCCGCTGCGCAGGCGGCGGGCTGAGCATGCCCGCATCGGGCATGGTGTGGGCGCCGCTTGCGGTTGTGCCACTGCAAAGCCCCTGGGGACCGGTTCCGATCCCCAGGGGCTTTTTGTTGGCGGCGTCTTCGCTTTGCTTTGGGAGAACCGCCGTCGGGGGGGCGGCGATTGCGGTTGTCAAAAGGAATGCCGCGGGGGCTACGCGCCCGCATCGTCCGCCTGCGCCGCCGGCGCGTCGATCGCGCCGGCCTGTTCACGATAGGAGTAGCCGAGTTCGATCGGCCCGTCCGTTGTGGGGAATATGGTCAGCGACGGCGCGCCGGACACGGCGCGCGTCTCACGCGCGCCATCCGCCGTGCGTGAGACAAGGGCGAGCAGCGGGTCGTTGGACAGGACGGCGTCAAGCCGGATCTCCTGCCCTTCTTCCCCCAGATGCGGCCCGCACAGCACGGGCGCATCGGATACGGCAGCGCCCTGCAACAGCGTGTTCCCCTGCAATTGGCACGCACCGCTCGCTTCGTTACAGGTCAATATGCTGTACCCCAAATCGTCGCCGCAGATCCAGGCGATCAGATACCAGCCCGGCGCACCGGGATCGGTGTAATAGGCAAAGCATCGCACCGGCTGTGACAGCGAGAGCGATTCGCCAATGCTCCGCTCGATGGCGACCGTATCGAACGGAACGCCTGCGTCGTTCAGCGCGAAGAGCCAGCGCGCATGGGTCCCGTCGGCTTTAAGCGAACCGCTTGCAAGCAACAGCAGCATTTCGCCGCCATGCGTCTCCAGCAACAGCGCGTCCTGCGCGCTTCCCGCCGTCGGCGCGAGCGCCCAAACGGCCGCCACATCCGCGGCGACGACATCGGGCGAAAAGGTTTCGGGGTAGTTGGGGACCGGGAACAGCGCGGAGAACGAGACTGCATCGAAATCCGTCCGTTGCAGCGCGCCGAGCGGCACCCACTCATCAGCCTCATGCTTACCGTCCATCGAGGACAGGCCGCCCCGTTCCAGGAGCGTCCCCGTTTCGTCGACGGCGTATTGCGGCGCATCCTCAGCCGATGCGTAGGAGAAGGAATATACCGGCGCGGCGTACAGAATATCGCGCACGCCGTACGTGCCATGCGGGACGGTGGGCGCCGTCTCCTGCGCGCGGCTCGTGAGTGCGCAGGCTGCGGCGAGCAGACACACCAGCGAGGCGACGGCGGAAAGCCAGAGCGCAGGCCTGCGGTAGCGCAATACGTTTGTAATACGCGTTTTTGCGTCGCTTTCGCCAAAGGCAAGCGGCGTGCCAGGCAGGCGTGCGCGCGTGGCGGACAGGTTCAACAGCGTGTTCGCATACCCCGCGCGGATGTCCGCGCCGGAAGTGGCGAGTACGCGCTCGTCGCAGGAAAGCTCCATATCGCGCGCACTCAGCCGGAAAGCGAGCCAGACGAGCGGGTTCCACCAGTGCAGGCACAGCGCAAGATGCGCCAACAGCCGCGTGACATGGTCCAGACGGCGGATGTGCGCCCGTTCATGCGCCAGCACGTGCGCTCGCTCCGCCCCGGTCAGACCAACCGGCAGATAGATGCACGGCCGCAACAGGCCGAGCACAAACGGCGTGGGGATGCCGGCCGCCTCATAGACGCCGCTCTCCAGGCATACGGCCCCTGCAAGGCGCCGCCGGAGCCGGACCAGCGCGACCAGTCCGTGCAGCAACATGGCACAAAGGCCGGCTAGATACAGTACCGTGGCGATGGCAATGAAAATCTGCAGCGGGTTTGCGCTCGTTTGCGGTGTGCCCGCCGGCAACAGGCCGTTGACCGCGCTGTTGAACGACGAAATGCCGGTATGGATCTGCGGCGTTTCCATCAGCCCGATATCGAGCGGAATCGGATCGGCCGTGAGCGGCAGCGGGCTTGTCGGGATTTCCAGCGTAAACGGAACAAGCAGCCGCAGCAGCGGCAGCGCCCAGAGCGCATAGCAATAGCGCCTGGGCGCGCGGATAAGCAGCGCGCGGCACGCCAGCACGAGCAAAATTGCAATCCCGCCGCCGACGCTCATGTTTACAAGCTGCAAAAACATTCGCTCCCAAACGCCCGCGCCCGTCATGTCCGCGCCTCGCTTTCGGCGATCAGTTGCCGCAGCTCAGCGATCTCCGCCTCATCGAGCGGGCGGCGGGAGGCGAACGCCGCCACAAAGCGCGGCAGCGATCCGCCGAAAGCATCCTCCACGAACCGCTCGCTCTGGACCGCCCGCAGCTCCGCTTCGCTCATCTGCGCGCGTACCAGGCCGCTTTCGTTTTGAAACAGACCGCGTTCGCACAGCCGCCGCAGCATCGTGTAGGTCGTCGATTTTTTCCAGCCGAACGTCTCTGCGGCGAGATGTACCAGCTCGCCGGAACCGATCGGCTCGTGCGCCCAGATCAGCTCCGCAAAGCGCAGCTCCATTGCGCCAAGGGCATGCTCTCTCATAGCGTTCCTCCGTGTTCGCGGGATGTTGGTCTAATATCATTAAACCAAGGATAGTTTAACATCGTTAAACCGTCTTGTCAACCCGGCGGTGCGTTTCCCGTTCGATTTTACGGTTGCTTCGGGGCGGGGATGCGAAAAAAGCGCTTTTCACTGCGAACAATATATGATATAGTAAACAGGATCTTACCAAAGCGAGGAAAGAAGATATGGAACAGTTGGTGACGCTGCAGGACATCATTCGGGCCGAGCAGCGCCTCAAGAAGGTGCTCAACCGCATGCCGCTCATGCGCAATGACGTGCTCTCCGAGCAGTATGGCTGCAACGTCTATTTGAAGCGGGAGGATCTGCAGGTAGTCCGGTCGTTTAAGATTCGCGGGGCGTATAACAAGATGCATTCGCTTTCGCCGGAAGCGCTCAGCCGCGGCGTGGTCTGCGCAAGCGCCGGCAACCATGCGCAGGGCGTGGCGTTTTCCTGCCGGGAGCTCAGGGTCAGGGGCTGTATCTTTATGCCTGTGACCACGCCAAAGCAGAAGATCCGTCAGGTGCAGCGCTTTGGCGGCGAGTTTGTCGAGATCGTGCTTGCGGGCGACACGTTTGACGATTCTGCGGCTGCCGCACGCGCGTATTGCGAGGAACACGACATGGCGTTCATCCATCCGTTTGACGACGCGCAGGTCATCGCGGGGCAGGGGTCGGTCGCGCTGGAGATCCTGACCGACGACGTGCCCGAGATCGATTATATTTTCGGCACCATCGGCGGCGGCGGCCTCATGGCGCACCAGCGTATGGGCGATCCCCAGCATCAACGCAACATCGGTGCCCATGTGTGGTGCCACCCACTCCATTTTATCGCCAAAGAAATCGATGGTTTCCGATCGCATTGGATCAATGCAGATCAGCTTTTTCCCGCTGTCACGCAGTGCGGAAAAGTAAGAAAGCCCCTGCTCATCGGATGCATTCCACGCAATTTTCAGCGTATTGAGTGGGTTAGCACTCCACAGCACCACGACATCGCTATGTTCCAGCACCAGCGGCCAACTGGTTTGCTGTTGATAAACTTCGCTGCCACCCACGACATACGGCATGATCGCCTGTGCCGCGCCGGTCGAATAATCCCCCAGATGCCCGGTATAACCGCCTGCCAGCGCCATATAGCGTTGTAATAATGTCGAGGCCTTATGCAGCACGCCGTTTGAACGCCAGCCGTAGGAACCAGCAAAAATCGATGCCGGACCATAAGCCTCACGAATGCGTTTATGCTGATGGTGAATAAGCTCCAGCGCCTCATCCCAACTCACGCGAACAAATTCATCCTGCCCACGAATGCCTTGCGGATTTTCCGGTGACGCAAGAAAGCCTTTGCGCACCATTGGAAATCGCACCCGCGTATTGCTGTGAACCTGGTCGCGAACCGCGCTCTGCAAGGAGTTTTCCATTCCTGTGGCTAACGCGCCACGCGAGCTAAACACGGTTTCGCCGTCGGTTTCAACCAGCATAGGCCCCCAGTGGGCGGCAGTCAGAACGGAATATCGTGAGGATGAGTTGGCCAAACCGAAGACTCCTGAAAGGTTAGATGTATTGAGCAGTTAAATATTACTTACAAATTTCCGAGTATTCCCAGGAATAATCTTCATGCTCACGCGGCATAATCTCCCGCCACGGAACCCGTGGCAAAGAATAAAAAGGTTATTAAGGATTAACAATGAAGAAACGTGTTTATCTTATTGCCGCCGTAGTGAGTGGCGCTCTGGCGGTATCTGGCTGTACAACTAACCCTTACACCGGCGAACGCGAAGCAGGTAAATCTGCTATCGGCGCAGGTCTGGGCTCTCTCGTTGGCGCGGGTATTGGTGCGCTCTCTTCTTCGAAGAAAGATCGCGGTAAAGGCGCGCTCATTGGCGCAGCAGCAGGCGCAGCTCTGGGCGGCGGCGTTGGTTATTACATGGATGTGCAGGAAGCGAAGCTGCGTGACAAAATGCGCGGCACTGGTGTTAGCGTAACCCGCAGCGGGGATAACATTATCCTCAATATGCCGAACAATGTGACCTTCGACAGCAGCAGCGCAACCCTGAAACCGGCGGGCGCTAACACCCTGACCGGCGTGGCAATGGTACTGAAAGAGTATCCGAAAACGGCGGTTAACGTGATTGGTTATACCGACAGCACGGGGGGTCACGACCTGAACATGCGTCTCTCCCAGCAGCGTGCGGATTCCGTTGCCAGCGCGTTGATCACCCAGGGCGTGGACGCCAGCCGCATCCGTACTCAAGGCCTTGGCCCGGCTAACCCAATCGCCAGCAACAGCACCGCAGAAGGTAAAGCGCAAAACCGCCGTGTAGAAATTACCTTAAGCCCACTGTAATCCCTTTCATGTCAGGTGATGCAGAAATCACCTGGCATTCTTCAGTTTTCCTTCATCATATTTCAGGCTAAGGTGATCGCCTTATCAGTGAATGGAGAGAAGCATGAAGCCGTCCGTTATCCTCTACAAAGCCTTACCTGATGATTTACTGCAACGCCTGCAAGAACATTTCACCGTTCACCAGGTGGCAAACCTCAGCCCACAAACCGTCGAACAAAATGCAGCAATTTTTGCCGAAGCTGAAGGCTTGCTGGGTTCAAACGAGAATGTTGATGCCGCATTGCTGGAAAAAATGCCGAAACTGCGTGCCACATCAACGATCTCCGTCGGCTATGACAATTTTGATGTCGATGCGCTTACCGCCCGAAAAATTCTGCTGATGCACACACCAACCGTATTAACAGAAACCGTCGCCGATACGCTGATGGCGCTGGTGTTGTCTACCGCTCGTCGGGTTGTGGAGGTAGCAGAACGGGTAAAAGCAGGCGAATGGACCGCGAGCATAGGCCCGGACTGGTACGGCACTGACGTTCACCATAAAACACTGGGCATTGTCGGGATGGGACGGATCGGCATGGCGCTGGCACAACGTGCGCACTTTGGCTTCAACATGCCCATCCTCTATAACGCGCGTCGCCACCATAAAGAAGCAGAAGAACGCTTCAACGCCCGCTACTGCAATTTGGATACTCTGTTACAAGAGTCAGATTTCGTTTGCCTGATCCTGCCGTTAACGGATGAGACGCATCATCTGTTTGGCGCAGAACAATTCGCCAAAATGAAATCCTCCGCCATTTTCATTAATGCCGGACGTGGCCCGGTGGTTGATGAAAATGCACTGATTGCTGCATTGCAGAAAGGGGAAATTCACGCCGCCGGGCTGGATGTCTTCGAACAAGAGCCACTGTCCGTAGATTCGCCGTTGCTCTCAATGGCCAACGTCGTCGCAGTACCGCATATTGGATCTGCCACTCATGAGACGCGTTATGGCATGGCCGCCTGTGCCGTGGATAATTTGATTGATGCGTTACAAGGAAAGGTTGAGAAGAACTGTGTGAATCCGCACGTCGCGGACTAAGCCGCGACTGCGTGGAGTAAAGCCCGATAATCGCTCGGGCTTTTACTCTTTATTGGGTTGCAGTAACTGCTGTAGTCCAGGCCTGATTAAACGCCTGATGTTGTGCCGGTAATGGCGCAATCAGTTTGTTATATTCACTTGCCTGCTGTGAAGTCGGGAACTGGATGCCATTTGCGACAAAGCTCACCTGAGTACCTTGCTGAGCAATGTAGTCTCCAACCATCACCAGTTGTTGCGTGAAAGTTTGTGCCGCCGGAATCAACGGTTGCAATGCATCAGCTGGCGTCGTTACCACTTTGGTGAATGCCTGATCAAAGACCGGTTTCAGGTCATCACTCTGTTTTAACGCAGAGTGCGCAGCATCGGCCTGCAACTTCGCATTTTGCAGCTGTTGCGCCAGCACACCCAGCGAACCGTTCATTTCACGCAGCGGACCGCTTTGCGTAACGTAATCCTGCGGTACGCGAATTGCGTTAACGCTGTCTACAACCGGGCGCAGACCGGAATCCATCGCCTGATTCACCTGCTGAGAATAACCATACAGAATCGCGTAATCAGAGACAAAAGGACCAAACTGTTTTTTCTGATCGGCAGTCAGGGTTGGTAGACGTTCACCGCTACGCATCACTGTATTCTGCAGGAAGTCGATAAACGCTTTACGCTGATCGCCTTCTTTATCAAAACACCCACTCAGGCTAACTACCATTAATAACGCCGCAAGAGGCGCAAACCAGCGAGAGCAGGACTTTCCTGTCGCCATTTTCTTACTCCTTTCACCCAAAAAAAGCGCACAACGACACACGCGTGTCTGACGTGACAAGGATAGTCCAGGACAGGCTTGCAGGATACCCTTTCTACGTAATCTTCCTGGTAAAATCATGGAGAAAATGAAACAAGGTTAATTTGTTGTTTCATTGTTAAAAAATGATATTGCCGTTGCCTTTTTTGTAGCCAGAGATTTACGCCTTCGCAGAACGTTAGATTTTCGAAATCTTTACAAACCGGGAGTGGTAAGAGATATATCGGCATTTATCAGATCGTTAGGTGGCTATAAGTCACGCTAAATGACTGGCTGAATCGAATCATAGTCAGAGTATGCCCTGACTACACCCCGCTGTGTCTGTTTTTCCCGACTATTCTTAATGAGCTTCGATGCAATTCACGATCCCGCAGTGTGATTTGAGGAGTTTTCAATGGAATATAAAGATCCAATGCATGAGCTGTTGAGCAGCCTGGAACAGATTGTTTTTAAAGATGAAACGCAGAAAATTACCCTGACGCACAGAACAACGTCCTGTACCGAAATTGAGCAGTTACGAAAAGGGACAGGATTAAAAATCGATGATTTCGCCCGGGTTTTGGGCGTATCAGTCGCCATGGTAAAGGAATGGGAATCCAGACGCGTGAAGCCTTCAAGTGCCGAACTAAAACTGATGCGTTTGATTCAAGCCAACCCGGCATTAAGTAAGCAGTTGATGGAATAGACTTTTATCCACTTTATTTCTGTTTACGGTCCTGATAACAGGACCGTTTTCCAACCGATTAATCATAAATATGAAAAATAATTGTTGCATCACCCACCAATGCGTGGCTTAATGCACATCAACGGTTTGACGTACAGACCATTAAAGCAGTGTAGTAAGGCAAGTCCCTTCAAGAGTTATCGTTGATACCCCTCGTAGTGCACATTCCTTTAACGCTTCAAAATCTGTAAAGCACGCCATATCGCCGAAAGGCACACTTAATTATTAAAGGTAATACACTATGTCCGGTAAAATGACTGGTATCGTAAAATGGTTCAACGCTGACAAAGGCTTCGGCTTCATCACTCCTGACGATGGCTCTAAAGACGTGTTCGTACACTTCTCTGCTATCCAGAACGATGGTTACAAATCTCTGGACGAAGGTCAGAAAGTGTCCTTCACCATCGAAAGCGGCGCTAAAGGCCCGGCAGCTGGTAACGTAACCAGCCTGTAATCTCTGCTTAAAAGCACAGAATCTAAGATCCCTGCCATTTGGCGGGGATTTTTTTATTTGTTTTTCAGGAAATAAATAATCGATCACGTAATAAAATCTATTATTATTTTTGTGAAGAATAAATTTGGGTGCAATGAGAATGCGCAACACCGTAAGAAAGGCGGGAATAATTTCCCGCCGAAGACGCTTACTCTTTCAATTTGCAGGCTAAAAACGCCGCCAGCTCATAACTCTCCTGTTTAATATGCAATTCACACAGTGAATCTCTTATCATCCAGGTGAAAAATAAAAGCGTGAAACAAATCACTATTAAAGAAAGTAATCTATATTTCTGCGGCATTCCCAGCCCCCTGTGTTGATTTCCAACGAGTAAGAGGCTAACCTTATGGTGTCTATGCATAGAGGGGCCTCACTTTGATTTATAGTCAGGTGGGGCTTTTCTCTGTCTGCCTTTCGGTGAATACCTGAGACAAACAGTCTCAAGCACCCGTGGCTATTCCAGCTTAATAAGTTCGTTTCTTCTCCTTGATATAATCCTAAAAAAATCTCATAAAATTAATATATGAGATAATCTTTATTCAGCAGAAGATTATTAAAGGTTGCTGTATTATTTAGCGATAAAAAAAGCCTGCCAGATGGCAGGCTTTTTAATAACGGCGTTATTACTGCAACAGCGAAATATCCGCAACGCGCAGGAACAGTTCGCGCAGTTTTTCCAGCATGGTCAGACGGTTGATACGCAATTCTTTATCATCAACCATGACCATCACTTTATCGAAGAAAGCATCGACCGGTTCACGCAGCTCAGCCAGTTCGACCAGCGCATCCTGGTAACGACCTTCCGCAAAGTACGGCTCCAGCTTGTCACGTAGCACCACAACCTGCATAGCCAGCTTAATTTCTTCCGGCTCTTTCAGAGTAGAGGCATTCACGCGATCGCTCAGCACTTCGTCAGATTTCGCCAGAATGTTAGATACACGTTTGTTCGCCGCCGCCAGTGCTGCAGCTGCTTCCAGGGTACGGAAGTGCGATACCGCTTTCATACGGGCATCGAAATCAGCCGGACGAGTCGGACGACGCGCCAGTACCGCCTGGATGGTGTCAACGGTGTAACCTTCGTCCTGATACCAGGCGCGGAAGCGACCGAGCATAAAGTCGATAACATCATCAACCACGTTGGCGTTAGTCAGCTTATCGCCATACAGACGCACTGCTTCTTCGGTCAGCGTTTGCAGATCAAGGTTGAGGTTCTTCTCAACGATAATACGCAGCACGCCAAGTGCGGCACGACGCAGCGCAAACGGGTCTTTGTCGCCTTTCGGATGCTGGCCGATACCGAAGATACCCGCCAGGGTATCCATCTTGTCAGCAATCGCCAGCGCACAGGCTACCGGGTTAGACGGCAGGTCATCACCGGCAAAGCGCGGCTGATACTGCTCATTCAGCGCGACAGCTACGTCTTCCGCTTCGCCATCGTGACGCGCGTAGTGCATCCCCATAACGCCCTGGGTGTCGGTGAACTCGAAGACCATGTTGGTCATCAGGTCACACTTAGACAGCAGGCCCGCACGGGTAGCGTGGTTAACGTCAGCGCCAATCTGCTCAGCAATCCAGCCAGCCAGCGCCTGAATGCGGTCAGTTTTGTCGCGCAGCGTCCCCAACTGTTGCTGGAACAACACGGTTTGCAGGCGCGGCAGGTTATCTTCAAGACGTTTTTTACGGTCGGTATTGAAGAAGAACTCGGCATCCGCCAGACGTGGACGAACGACTTTCTCGTTACCGGAGATAATCTGCTGCGGATCTTTCGATTCGATGTTGGCAACGAAGATAAAGTTCGGCAGCAGTTTGCCGTCGTTCGCATACACCGGGAAGTACTTCTGGTCACCTTTCATGGTGTAAACCAGCGCTTCAGACGGCACCGCGAGGAATTTCTCTTCGAATTTTGCGGTCAGCACAACCGGCCATTCCACCAGCGAAGCCACTTCTTCCAGCAGACTTTCGCTTAAGTCAGCGTTACCGCCAATCTTACGTGCTGCTTCTTCAGCATCGGCTTTAATCTTCGCCTTACGTTCTTCGTAATCGGCGATGACTTTCCCGCGCTCACGCAGAATTTCCGGATACTGATCGGCATTGTCGATAGTGAATTCCGGCTCGCCCATAAAGCGGTGGCCGCGAATCACGCGATCGGACTGAATACCCAGAATGGTAGCCGGAATAACTTTGTCGCCCAGCAGCAGGGTCACGGTGTGAACCGGACGCACGAAGTGCACGTCGCTTGCGCCCCAACGCATCAGTTTCGGGATCGGCAGTTTCGCCAGCGAAGTCGCAACCATATTCGGCAGCAGTGCTTCGGTGCTTTCACCCTTCACATGGGCGCGATACAGCAGCCATTCGCCTTTATCGGTAGTCAGACGCTCAGCCTGGTCAACGGTAATACCGCAACCACGCGCCCAACCTTCTGCCGCTTTGCTCGGTTTGCCTTCAGCGTCGAACGCCTGGGCAATTGCCGGGCCGCGTTTTTCTATTTCGCGATCCGGTTGCGCCTCCGCCAGGTTAGCGACTTTCAGCGCCAGACGACGCGGAGCAGCAAACCATTGAACGGTGCCGTGTGCGAGGCCAGCGTTATCCAGCTCCGCAGTAAAGTTCGCAGCAAAGGACTCAGCCAGGCTGCGCAGTGCTTTTGGTGGCAGCTCTTCAGTGCCGATTTCCACCAGAAAAGTTTTCTCAGACATAGCCGCCTCTTACTTATCTTTGTTGCACATCGGGAAGCCGAGGGCTTCACGGGAAGCGTAGTATGCTTCTGCCACTGCTTTGGTCAGGGTGCGAATGCGCAGAATATAGCGCTGACGCTCGGTGACGGAGATGGCTTTACGCGCATCCAGCAGGTTGAAGCTGTGGGCGGCTTTCAGAATACGCTCGTAGGCTGGCAGCGGCAGCGGATTTTCCAGCGCCAGCAGTTGCTGCGCTTCTTTCTCGTACTGCTCGAAGCAGGTGAACAGGAAGTCCACATCCGCGTATTCGAAGTTGTAAGTGGACTGCTCCACTTCGTTCTGATGGAACACGTCGCCGTAGGTGGTTTTACCCAGCGGGCCGTCGCTCCAGACCAGGTCGTAAACGCTGTCTACGCCCTGAATGTACATGGCCAGACGTTCCAGACCGTAGGTGATCTCACCGGTAACCGGTTTACATTCCAGACCACCAACCTGCTGGAAGTAAGTGAACTGCGTCACTTCCATGCCGTTTAGCCACACTTCCCAGCCCAGCCCCCAGGCACCCAGCGTCGGGTTTTCCCAGTTATCTTCCACGAAACGGATGTCGTGGATGGTCGGGTCCATGCCCAGCTCTTTCAGAGAACCGAGGTACAGCTCCTGAATATTGTCCGGCGATGGCTTAATGACCACCTGGAACTGATAGTAGTGCTGTAAACGGTTGGGGTTTTCGCCGTAGCGACCATCGGTCGGGCGACGAGAAGGCTGAACATAAGCAGCCGCCATCGGTTCTGGCCCCAGCGCGCGCAGACAGGTCATTGGGTGAGAGGTTCCCGCGCCGACTTCCATGTCCAATGGTTGAACAATGGTGCAGCCCTGGCGAGCCCAGTAATCCTGTAAGGTCAGGATCAAGCCCTGGAAGGTCCTGGTATCAAACTTTTGCATATTATTTCGTGCTGGATACGTGTGGATTTAAAGGAAGGGATCAGTATACCCGCTGGATGGAAGATATACAGTACGAAACGGGAAAAAGCAGGGCTTAACGCATGGAAAGATGCAAAAAATGGCCATCCGCGTCAAAAGAACAGACAAACTGCTCTTTCCGGAAGGTATAACCGCGCATTTCATAGCTTCCCTGGAACTGTTCGAAGGCGGTGACGTCGATTTTTTGCTCGCCGGTGTTATAACGTTTTGCCGCCTGATCCTTGCATAACGCTTCCATATTCAACGAACGCAGAGGATCAACCTTTACCCGTTGTGCTTTCTGCACGGGTGGCGGTGTAGAACAACCCACTAGCACAATAAGCGCCATTGCTGGAAAGAAAGCGTTCATCATCATTAAATTACCGTCTGGTTTGCAGGTGAGTCTTATTATTTATATCGGTATAGTGGCTGATATCTTACGAATTTCCTTAAGCCTCTATAAGCTGTAGTGATAAAACTCAGATTATTCCAGTGCGCCAACTGAATGATTTATCGGTCAGACTTTTTTTAACCAGATACAGAGACACAGATGCAGCCCAAAATTTACTGGATTGATAACCTGCGAGGGATAGCGTGTTTAATGGTGGTGATGATTCACACCACTACCTGGTATGTGACCAATGCTCATAGTGTTAGCCCCATCACCTGGGATATCGCCAATGTTCTGAATTCTGCCTCTCGTGTCAGCGTGCCGCTATTTTTCATGATTTCCGGCTATCTCTTTTTTGGCGAACGCAGCGCCCAGTCGCGCCATTTCTTGCGTATCGGCTTATGCCTGTTTTTTTATAGCGCAATCGCGCTGCTCTACATTGCGCTGTTTACCTCCATCAATGTGGAGTTAGCGCTGAAAAACCTGCTGCAAAAGCCAGTGTTTTACCATTTATGGTTTTTCTTCGCGATTGCAGTGATTTATCTGGTTTCACCGCTGATTCAGGTGAAGAACGTCGGCGGAAAAATGTTGCTGGTGCTAATGGTGGTGATTGGTGTCATCGCTAACCCAAACACCGTGCCGCAGAAAATCGACGGTTTTGAATGGCTGCCAATTAACTTATATATCAATGGCGATACTTTTTACTACATCCTTTATGGCATGTTGGGCCGCGCTATAGGGATGATGGACACACAGCATAAAGCACTGTCGTGGGTGAGCGCCGCACTGTTTGCGACGGGGGTTTTTATTATCTCTCGCGGGACATTATATGAATTACAGTGGCGCGGAAATTTTGCCGATACCTGGTATCTTTACTGTGGGCCGATGGTTTTTATCTGCGCAATCGCGTTATTGACTCTGGTTAAAAACACGCTGTATACGCGTACTATTTGCGGACTTGGCTTAATCTCCCGCCATTCGTTAGGTATATACGGGTTCCATGCATTGATTATCCATGCACTGCGCACCCGGGGGATTGAGCTTAAAAACTGGCCAATACTCGATATTATTTGGATCTTTTGCGCGACCCTGGCAGTGAGTTTATTACTTTCTATGCTGGTACAACGAATCGACAGAAACAGATTAGTGAGTTAAGTAGAAGCCCGGTCACATTGGACTGACCGGGCTTATGTGAATTATTCGCTGTATTCTTCCTGGGTAACCTGTGTTTCTTTTGGTGGGTTTATTCCGGCATCACGAATATTCTTCTGCACCGCTACTGCACCAAACAAGCTTAAGAAGAAAGCCAGCCCATAAAAGCCTTTTTCGCTGAGTAATAACGTTGCATTCCATAGACCTACCAGCAACAACGCAACAGAGATAATAAAGACCGTCAGGCAAGTCATATAATAAATGGGGGTGGTAGGTATGCCTTCATACTTGTCCCGAACGGTCTTTTGATAAGACGCCGCGGAAAACAAACCTAATACCAGTACGGCAAAATAATACCCTTTTTCATTTAACTGCATCTCTGCATTCCATAGTCCTAACAGATAGGTAACAATACCGCCAATAAGGGCTACCCATGAAACAATACTAAATGCCGGAGAATAGGTTGATATTTTGTTGTCCATCACAGTATTCCTTTCATTCCTGAATGTGTAAGAACTTTATGTTGCTCATGCCGAGCGAAACAAACGCATTTGACCAAACAAGCAGACAAAAAAGGCGATGGGGTAGATCACCATTTCATAAGCATTGATAGGTGCGTTTAAAACACCGATAAACAAGAGACCGATAGTGATTAACGCTACCAACTGACAGACGTGGATAAAAAAATCATCCAGTTGCCCAAGTTTTTCTGCGCGAAGATATGCATAGTTGCCAAAAGTTGCCGTCATTAACACGCCAAGAAAATAACCTTTTCCACTTAACAATGGGCATGAGATCCATAGCCCAACCAGATAAACCAGCGCCCCGACAACAAATAATAGTTTTGCCACAGTCTTTGAGGTTTTCATAACGATCTCCATATCTACCAGCGATACATTACGAGTAACCAACGAAAGACAAAACTGAAAAATGCCATTAACAAATGATTTTCAGAATAAATTCATACTAAATATTAATTAATTATTTATATATATAGATGTGAATTATCCCCCACCCGGTCAGGCAGGGGATAACGTTTACGCCATTAATGGCAGAAGTTGCTGATAGAGGCGACGGAACGTTTCTCGTCGTGGCTGATAAGCGGCATAACACTGCGCATCTGGTAGATGCGACTGTTCTAACGGTAGTTGCGGCAACAACTCAATGAGCGATTTCTCTGGATTCGCCGCAATCTGCGCCAGCCTTGCTGCGCCCAGTGCTGGCCCCACATCGCCACCCGTGCGGTAATCCAGTTGCTGACCGCTGATGTCCGCCAGCATTTGACGCCAGTACTCACTACGCGCCCCGCCACCAATCAACGTAACACTTTGCGGTTTAATGCCGCAGGCATGCACGACATCCATGCCATCTGCCAGCGCATAACCCACGCCTTCCAGCACTGCTCGCGCCAGTTCATTGGGGCCATGTTGATGAGTCAAACCAAAGAAAACCCCTTTCGCCTGGGGATTATTGTGTGGTGTACGCTCGCCGGAAAGATAAGGCAGAAACCAAACTGGCTCGGCACTTTCATCAGCCTGTCGAGCTGCAGTGATTAAAGCAGGGACATTGCTCAGGCCGGTTAATTTCGCGGCCCAATCCAGACACGAAGCCGCACTCAGCATTACAGACATTAAATGCCAACGTTGCGGTAACGCATGGCAAAAGCTATGTACGGCGCTTTCTGGCTTGCTTAAGAACCCTTCGCTGACAGCAAAATAGACCCCCGACGTCCCCAGCGATAACATTGCCTGATTAGCATCAACCATTCCCACACCAACCGCACCAGCTGCATTGTCGCCACCGCCTGCGATAACTGGCACCGCCGCCATACCCCACGCTTTCGCAACTTCAGGTAACAAAGCACCAGTAATTTCGCTGCCTTCGTATAATGCGGGCATCTGGTCACGAGATAAGTGGCAAGCCTGCAGCATGAGATCGCTCCAGTCACGCTTTGCGACATCCAGCCACATAGTGCCAGCTGCGTCAGACATATCGCTGGCAAACTCCCCCGTCATACGCAGACGCAAGTAATCTTTCGGTAATAATACTTTATCGATTTGACGGAATATCTCCGGCTCATGCCGCTGAACCCATAGCAATTTAGGCGCAGTAAATCCGGGCATCATCAGGTTGCCGGTAATCACCCGCGATTGCGGAACTCGCGCTTCCAGCAAAGTGCACTCTTGCGCACAGCGCCCGTCGTTCCACAAAATGGCAGGGCGTAACACCCGTTGCTGAGCATCCAGTAAGGTTGCACCGTGCATCTGTCCGGCAATACCTAATGCTTTAACGTCTTGCAGAGAATGCTGAACGCCCAGAGCTTTCATTGCGCGATCAGTTGCCTGCCACCACTGTTCCGGGTCTTGTTCCGACCAGAGTGGATGCGGGCGCGAAACGGTCAGCTTTTCCGTTTGCGCAGCAACCACCTCACCCTGCTCGTTGAGCAAAATAACTTTTACGCCCGAGGTGCCAAGATCTATCCCGATATACATATCGATCGTTCCTTAAAAAAATGCCCGGTATCGCTACTGATAACCGGGCCAACGGACTGCACAGTTAGCCGTTATTTGTCGAACAGATAATGATTTACCAGATTTTCCAGTTGCTCCTGGCGACCACTCTGATGCACCGGAGACAAATTATGTTCCTGAGCATATTTGGCTAAATCTGCCAGTGACATTTGGCCTTTCAGGATTTGCTGGCCTAATTCACTATTCCAGCCGGAATAACGCTGCGCGATGCGTTTATCCAGCTCGCCATCTTCAATCATGCGCGCTGCAATTTTCAGCGCCAACGCCATCGTATCCATCGCGCCGATATGACCGTAAAACAGATCATATTTATCAGTACTTTGACGACGTACTTTGGCATCGAAGTTCAGACCACCGGTGGTGAAACCGCCTGCTTTGAGAATTTCATACATCACCAGCGCATTCTCTTCCACACTGTTCGGGAACTGGTCGGTGTCCCAGCCCAGTTGCGCATCGCCACGGTTGGCGTCGACAGAACCGAACAGGCCAAGCGCAATGGCGGTGGCTATTTCATGATGGAAAGAGTGACCTGCCAGCGTCGCGTGGTTAGCTTCAATATTCAGTTTAATCTCTTTTTCCAGACCAAACTGTTTCAGGAAGCCATAGACCGTCGCAGCATCGTAATCATATTGATGTTTGGTCGGTTCTTGCGGTTTCGGTTCGATAAGCAACGTGCCCTGGAAACCGATTTTATGTTTATGCTCAACCACCATCTGCATAAAGCGGCCCAGCTGTTCACGCTCCTGGCGCAAGTCGGTATTTAACAGCGTTTCGTAACCTTCACGACCACCCCACAGGACATAGTTTTCACCGCCCAATTTATGGGTTGCTTCCATCGCTGTAACAACTTGCGTTGCCGCCCAACTGAAGACTTCAGGATCTGGGTTCGTCGCCGCACCCGCGCCATAGCGAGGGTTTGTAAAGCAGTTAGCAGTTCCCCACAGCAGCTTCACGCCGCTCTCTTCTTGCTTGCCTGCCAGGACATCAACCATTTGCGCAAAATTATTGATGTACTCTTTTAACGACGCGCCCTCAGGGGAAACATCCACATCGTGGAAGCAATAAAATGGCACATGTAACTTGTGGAAAAACTCAAATGCGACATCTGCTTTACGCTTCGCCAACGCCAGTGCCTCACCAGGCTGCTGCCACGGACGATTAAACGCTCCCACACCAAACATATCCGCCCCGTTCCAGCAGAAGGTGTGCCAGTAGCAGGCGGCAAAACGCAAGTGCTCTTCCATACGCTTGCCCAACACCAGTTCGTCGGGATTGTAGTGACGGAATGCTAACGGGTTTGAGGATTTTGAGCCTTCATAACGAACGCGATCGAGCTGGTCAAAATAGGCTTGCATATTGAACTCCATAATCAGGTAATGCCGCGGGTGATGGATGATGTCGTAATATTGGGCACTCCCTTTCAGTTGCTCAATTATGTTATTTCACACTGCTATTGAGATAATTCACAAGTGTGCGCTCGCTCGCAAAATAAAATGGGATGATGAAACTGGGTAATTCCTCGAAGAGAAAAATGCAATAAGTACAATTGCGCAACAAAAGTAAGATCTCGGTCATAAATCAAGAAATAAACCAAAAATCGTAATCGAAAGATAAAAATCTGTAATTGTTTTCCCCTGTTTAGTTGCTAAAAATTGGTTACGTTTATCGCGGTGATTGTTACTTATTAAAGCTGTCCTCTAACTACAGAAGGCCCTACACCATGAAAATAAAGAACATTCTACTCACCCTTTGCACCTCACTTCTGCTTACCAACGTTGCGGCACACGCCAAAGAAGTCAAAATAGGTATGGCGATTGATGATCTCCGTCTTGAACGCTGGCAAAAAGATCGAGATATTTTTGTGAAAAAAGCAGAATCTCTCGGCGCGAAAGTATTTGTACAGTCTGCAAATGGCAATGAAGAAACACAAATGTCGCAGATTGAAAACATGATTAACCGGGGTGTCGATGTTCTTGTCATTATTCCTTATAACGGTCAGGTATTAAGTAACGTTGTAAAAGAAGCCAAACAAGAAGGTATTAAAGTATTAGCTTACGACCGTATGATTAACGATGCGGATATCGATTTTTATATTTCTTTCGATAATGAAAAAGTCGGTGAACTGCAGGCAAAAGCCCTGGTCGATATTGTTCCGCAAGGTAATTACTTCCTGATGGGCGGCTCGCCGGTAGATAACAACGCCAAGCTGTTCCGCGCCGGGCAAATGAAAGTATTAAAACCTTATGTTGATTCCGGAAAAATTAAAGTCGTTGGTGACCAATGGGTTGATGGCTGGTTACCGGAAAACGCATTGAAAATTATGGAAAACGCGCTAACCGCCAATAATAACAAAATTGATGCTGTAGTTGCCTCAAACGATGCCACCGCAGGAGGGGCAATTCAGGCATTAAGCGCGCAAGGTTTATCAGGGAAAGTAGCAATTTCCGGCCAGGATGCGGATCTTGCAGGTATTAAACGTATTGCTGCCGGTACGCAAACTATGACGGTGTATAAACCTATTACATTGTTGGCAAATACTGCCGCAGAAATTGCCGTTGAGTTGGGCAATGGTCAGGAGCCAAAAGCGGATACCACACTGAATAATGGCCTGAAAGATGTTCCCTCCCGCCTGCTGACACCGATCAATGTGAATAAAAACAACATCAAAGATACGGTAGTTAAAGACGGATTCCACAAAGAGAGCGAGCTGTAAGCGTTACGCCCCGGCGCGGAGCGGGGGCGTGATTTCTCTCCATGCCGCGTGAATTGATTGGCTTAGGTGGAGTCGTTATGCCTTATCTACTTGAAATGAAGAACATTACCAAAACCTTCGGCAGTGTGAAGGCGATTGATAACGTCAGCTTGCGGTTGAATGCTGGCGAAATCGTCTCACTCTGTGGGGAAAATGGGTCAGGTAAATCAACGCTGATGAAAGTGCTGTGTGGTATTTATCCCCATGGTTCCTACGAAGGCGAAATTATTTTTGCGGGAGAAGAGATTCAGGCGAGTCACATCCGCGATACCGAACGCAAAGGTATCGCCATTATTCACCAGGAATTGGCGCTGGTGAAAGAACTGACCGTGCTGGAAAATATCTTCCTGGGTAACGAAATAACCCATAATGGCATTATGGATTATGACCTGATGACGCTACGCTGTCAGAAGCTGCTCGCACAGGTCAGTTTATCCATTTCACCTGATACCCGCGTTGGCGATTTAGGACTTGGGCAACAACAACTGGTTGAAATTGCCAAGGCACTTAATAAACAGGTGCGTTTGTTAATTCTCGATGAGCCGACAGCCTCATTAACTGAGCAGGAAACGTCGGTTTTACTGGATATTATTCGCGATCTACAACAGCACGGTATCGCCTGTATTTATATTTCGCACAAACTCAACGAAGTCAAAGCGATTTCCGATACGATTTGCGTTATTCGCGACGGTCAGCACATTGGCACGCGTGATGCTGCTGGAATGAGTGAAGACGATATTATCACCATGATGGTCGGGCGAGAGTTAACCGCGCTTTACCCTAATGAACCACATACCACCGGAGATGAAATATTACGTATTGAACATCTGACGGCATGGCATCCGGTTAATCGTCATATTAAACGAGTTAATGATGTCTCGTTTTCCCTGAAACGTGGCGAAATACTGGGTATCGCCGGACTCGTTGGTGCCGGACGTACCGAGACTATTCAGTGCCTGTTTGGTGTGTGGCCCGGACAATGGGAAGGGAAAATTTATATTGACGGCAAACAGGTAGATATTCGTAACTGTCAGCAAGCCATCGCCCAGGGGATTGCGATGGTACCCGAAGACAGAAAGCGCGACGGCATCGTTCCGGTAATGGCGGTTGGTAAAAATATTACCCTCGCCGCACTCAAAAAATTTACCGGTAGTATTAGCCAGCTTGATGACGCGGCAGAGCAAAAATGTATTCTGGAATCAATCCAGCAACTCAAAGTTAAAACGTCGTCCCCCGACCTTGCTATTGGACGTTTGAGCGGCGGCAATCAACAAAAAGCGATCCTCGCTCGCTGTCTGTTACTTAACCCGCGCATTCTCATTCTTGATGAACCCACCAGGGGTATCGATATTGGCGCGAAAT
>ERZ857882.1923-NODE-1923-length-22933-cov-5.430676_pt1 | contig 22933 bp, 26 predicted proteins | sample MGYA00519697_ERZ857882 | MGnify/ENA primary metagenome ERZ857882 (study PRJEB31778, sample SAMEA3449373) | human gut metagenome | biome: human gut; feature: human-associated habitat; material: faeces | place: United Kingdom | collected 2010/2012 ...
TATGTGGATCGCTATTTTAATTGTTATTATTCTGCTGCTCTTGGCAGAGATATTCGCCCTGCTGACTATGTGCCGCCGGGGCCATTCCTACTGGAAGCTGCTGCGGAAGTATCGCTATGCCCACCGGGGCTACCACGGAAAGGATCTGGCCCCGGAAAACTCGATCCTTGCCTACAAGGAGGCCATCCGCCGGGGCTTCGGCGTGGAGCTGGATGTGCATCTGATGCAGGACGGAAATCTGGCCGTTATCCACGATGCAAGCCTTTTGCGTACCGCCGGGGCCGATGTACTGGTGGAAGACCTGACGGCCCGGGAGCTGAAAGCCTACCGCCTGGAGGGCACCGACGAGGAAATTCCCCTTTTGGAGGAGGTGCTGCCCCTGTTTGAGCAGAGCGGCCTGCCCCTGGTGGTGGAGCTGAAGGCGGAGCGGGGGAACCACGATGCCCTGGCCGCCGCCACCTGCGCCATGCTGGATAAGTATAAGGTGCTGTACTGCATCGAGTCCTTCGACCCCCGGTGCATCCGGTGGCTGAAAAAGAATCGCCCGGAGATCGTCCGGGGCCAGCTCAGCGAAAACTTTCTCCGCCACGGTGACGGCGGCAATATGCCCAAGGCGCTGCTGTGGGCCCTGGGAAACCTGCTGACCAATTGCCTGGCCAAGCCTGACTTCATCGCCTATCGGTTTTCTGATCGGGATAATTTCTGCCTGCGCTGGTGCCGGTGGTTCTATCATGTCCAGGAGATCAACTGGACCATTATCACAAAAGAGGAGATGCGCGCGGCGGAGTCTGCCGGAAATCTGGTGATTTTCCAGGACTTCGATCCTCGCCTGTAAAGCTATGAGAGTTATCACAGGATCTGCCCGGGGCAGACGGCTAAGGGAGCTGGAGGGCCTGGAGACCCGCCCTACCACGGGGAAGGTCAAGGAGGCCCTGTTCTCCGTTATTCAGTTTGATATTGAGGGCCGCCGGGTGCTGGATCTATTTGCAGGCACCGGTCAGCTGGGCATTGAGGCCCTGAGCCGGGGCGCTGAAAGCGCCGTGTTCGTGGAGCGGCGCAAGGACGCCCTCCAGGCTGTCCGGGAAAACCTGGAGGCCTGCGGCTTTTCGGACCGGGCCCGGTTGGTAAACGGCGATGCCATGAGCTACCTGAAGTCCGGCGAGAAGTTCGACCTGATCTTCCTGGATCCCCCCTACGCCTCCGGCCTGCTGGTCAAGGCGCTGGAGGACATCGCGGCATTTGACATTTGCCGCGAACATGGTATAATTGTGGCGGAAAGTGCCGTGGAGACGGAATTGCCGGCACTGGCACCCCCCTACGCGCTGTATCGTCAGTACCGGTATGGCAAGATCAAGCTGAGCGTCTATCACCGCAGCGGAAACGAGGACACCCTATGAAGATCGCCATCTATCCCGGCAGCTTTGACCCCATTACGCTGGGCCATCTGGACATTCTCAGCCGGGCCGCCCGGTGCTTTGACAAGGTATACATGTGCGTGATGGTCAACTGCGAGAAGAAGCAGCCCATGTTTACCCAGGAGAAGCGCCTGGAGCTGATCCGCAAGTCCATCGCCCACATCCCCAACGCGGAGGTGGAGCTGTTCTCCGGCCTGCTGGCGGACTACGCCCGGCTGAAGGGCGCCCACATCATCGTCAAGGGCGTGCGCAACATGACGGACTATGACGCGGAGCTGCAGATGGCCCGCATCAACCAGGGCATCGACCCGGAGTTGGAGACGCTGCTGCTGCCTGCCCGGGCGGAGTTCGAGCATTTCAGCTCCACCATGGCCCGGGAGATGATCCGCTACGGCCAGCCCCTTACCAAATATGTACCCGCACCGGTGGCGGAGGAATTGATGAAAGGATGTGACCACTGACATGGAGGAAAAGGACGTACAGCGATTGATCGACATGCTCTATAACATGATCGACGAGGCCAAAAGCGCCGCCTTCAGCGCCGAAAAATGCACCATCAACCGGGACGAGGCCCTGGATATTCTGGACGAGATGCGCTCGAAGCTGCCCCTGGAGCTGAAAAAGGCCAAGGAGCTTATCGCCGCCCGCAACGACTATGTGGCAGGCGCCAAGAAGGAAGTGGAGAAGATGATGCGCCAGGCCGAGCTGGACGCCAAGACCATCGTCTCCGAGAGCGAGGTCATCCAGCAGGCGCGGCAGAAGAGCGCCGACATCATCCACCGGGCCGAGGAGCGCAGTCGTGAGCTGTACCGCGTGGCCAACACCTACACCGAGGACGCCCTGCGCCGCACGGAGGAGGCCATCCAGGCCGCCCTGGCGGAGGTGCAGACCTCCCGCAGCCAGTTCCGCGCCGCCTCTCAGGAGCAGATGCAGGCCGCCCAGGAGCATCTGAAGAAGGACGAGACCGCCGCCCCCCAGAAGCCCGCGGAGAAATAAACGCTGACCCTGCCAAAAGAAAAACAAAAACGAGACTGCAGCTGCAGTCTCGTTTTTATTAGGTCAGGAGACAATCAATCGTCAAACGCGGGGTAGCCGTTCTTCAGGCTCTCGTCATAGATGGCTCTCTCGCCGCCGATGAACTTGGGGCGGACACGGGCGGCCAGCACGATGGCCTGACCAATGTGGTTCTGCTGGAGACGGACGGGGACGGCCACCTTCTTCAAATGCATGCCGATCAGCGTGCCGCCGATGTCGAGGCCCGCATCGGCCTTGATCTCCTCCAGCGCCACGGGATGGCGGAAGCTGTGATAGGCGGCGGTGGCAAAGGAGCTGCCGGCCTTGGGCTGGGGCATCACATTGACGATCTCGCCATTGGGGACGGCCTCGTGCTCCACGATCAGGGCGCGGTTCAGATGCTCGCAGCACTGGGCGGCGATGTAGACGCCCATGGAGGCGAACACGCTGTTCAAGCCCTCGAAGATGGCATTGGCCACCTCGGGGGTGGACCAACTGCCCACGTTGTGGCCCACCACCTCGCTGGTGGAGCAGCCCACCACCACGATCTGGCCCTTGTGGAGTCTGGCGACCTCGGCCAACTGACGGGCGGCGTTGGCGGCTTCTTCCTTCACCTGTACCAGAAGGTTCTTATTCTCTACGTCATGAACGGTTCCTGCCATAAAAAACACCTCATTTCAACGTATTGGAAAGCGCTTTGCGGACTCGCTGCCAAATCCGGCAGCGAGTCCGACTCATTGACAGTATTATATCACAGTTACACCTTTTCTGCAATACGGGTCTTTTGGGTGACCTTCAGCAGCACGAAGCCGATGACCAGCCCCATGGCGGCCTGCACCAGATTGCCGGGGATGCTGGCGGCGGCGCCGATACCCTTGCCCAGCAGAAGAGCGGCATAGCCAAAGTAACCCACCACCATGATGATCTCACCCACCAGACCGCTGACGATGGCGGCCACACTGGTACGTCCCATGGCCTTGAAGATAAGGGCGGCCACCAGCGCGTCAAGACCCTTGATGACAAAGGTGCCGGGCGCATAGTAGCCATAGCCGGACAGCAGGTCGGTCAGCATGGAGCCGATACCGGCGGCGGCACCGCCATACCACGGGCCGAGCAGCCAACCGGACAGCAGCACAAAGCAATCGCCCAGATTTACATAGCCATCCATGGGGGAGGGAATCCGAATCACCATGGTGGCCACATAGGTCAACGCGGCCATCAGGGCGCTGACGACCAGCTTGCGGACTTTTTTATCGCTCATGATTGAATATCTCCTTGCTATTCTTGATGAGTTGTATTATAGTATGAATTGGTATTATTAAAATATCCAAAAATAAAAGAAATGTGCATACCAGATAGGAGGGAAGGGATGCTGACCTATACCTTTGAAAAAAGCGGCGTGAGCCTGTATGAACAGCTTTACCGCCAAATAAAGGAAGATATTCTCTCCGGTATGCTGAAGGCAGGGGAGAAGCTGCCCAGCAAGCGAGCGCTGGCTGCTCATCTGGAGGTCAGTGTGATCACGGTGAAAAATGCCTATGAGCAGCTGATCGCCGAGGGGTACATCTGCGGGGTGGAAAAGCGGGGTTACTATGTCATGCGTATCGACCAGCCGCTGACGGCACCGGTAACAACGGAGGAACCTGCCTGCGAGCCGGAGGAACCGACATGGTTTATGGATTTTGTGACAAACTCCACGGCGGCGGAGTATTTCCCCTTTGCCACATGGTCCAAGCTGATGCGTCAGACCATACTGGAGCAGGATACCAATCTCCTGCGGCCAACGCCGTCCACCGGCGCCGCGGAGCTGCGGAGGGCCATCGCGGAGTATCTGCACCAGTTTCGGGGAATGACGGTATCGCCGCGGCAGATTATTGTGGGGGCGGGGACGGAAACGCTGTATAATCTGTTGATCCAGCTGTTGGGACGGGACAAATGCTACGCCGTAGAGGATCCGGGATACAGCAAGATCGGCCGCATTTATCAGGGAAATCAGGTGCCGCTGCGGTATATCGCCATGGACAGCGGCGGAGTGTCCTATGAAGCGCTGCGCCGCACGGACGCCGACGTGGTGCACATTTCCCCCAGCCACCACTATCCCACCGGCATTGTCATGCCTGCTGCCCGCCGCCATGAACTGCTGCGCTGGGCGGATGAGCAGGAGGGGCGGTATATACTGGAGGACGATTATGACAGTGAGTTCCGCTTTGTGGGACGGCCAATCCCAACGCTGTTCTCTGACGACGAGCACCAGCATGTGATTTATCTCAACACATTTTCCAAGACCATCGCGCCGTCGATCCGCATCAGCTACATGCTGCTGCCGCCGCGGCTGCTGGAGGACTATCGGGAAAAGCTGGGGTTCTATGCCTGCACGGTATCCAGCTTTGAGCAATACACGCTGGCGGAGTTTTTGTCGCGCGGACATTATGAGCAGCATCTGAACCGTATGCGGAAGCGCTATCACCAGAAGCGGGACGCAGTGATCCGCGCCATCCGCGCAGGAGCGCTGGGCGGCATGGCGGAGATCATGGAGCAGGATGCAGGACTGCATTTTCTGGCGCGGCTGGACACGGAGCTGCCGGATGGGGAATTGCGGCGGCGCGCGGCAGAGCGTGGATTACGGCTGGCGCTGCTGTCGGATTACTATCGGAAGCCGGAGGAGGCGCCCCACCACGTGCTGGTGGTGAACTATTCCGGCATCGAATTGGAAAAATTACCCCAGGCGCTGGCGCGTCTGGCGGAAATCATCAAGGAGTGATAGTATGTACAACGAACTGACGAAGCAGGACATTCAGAAGATGCAGGAGGAGATCGACTATCGGGTGCAGGAGCTGCGGCCCAAGCTGATCGAGGACGTGCAGACGGCGCGGGCCTTCGGCGATCTCAGCGAGAATTTTGAGTATAAGTGCGCCAAGCAGGAGAAGAACCGCAACGACAGCCGCATCCGCTATCTGCAGCGGATGATCAAGACCGCCAAGGTCATCGGCGACAAGTCCACGGCGGACACGGCGGGGCTTTACGACACGGTGGAGATCCTGATGGAGAACACCGGCCGCAGCCGTACCATCCAGCTTGTGACCACCCTGCGGCAGGACGCCCTGAAGGGCTGGATCAGCAAGGAATCCCCCGTGGGCCGGGCCGTTATGGGCCACAAGGCGGGGGAGCGGGTCTATGTGGAGATGGAGAACGGACGGGGGTACTATCTGACCATCCAGTCCATCACCAAGGGCAGCGACGACGGGTCTATCCCCATCGGCAGCTTTTAAGGGGGGACGGCCATGACCTTGCAGCAATTACGGTATGTCACCACGGTGGCGGAGACCGGTACCATCAGCGGCGCGGCCAAGGCGCTGTTTATCTCCCAGCCCAGTCTGACCGCCGCCATCCAGGAGCTGGAAAAGGAGATGGGCATTACCATCTTCCTGCGCACCAATCGCGGCGTGGTGCTGAGCCGGGAGGGGGACGAGTTCCTGGGCTATGCCCGGCAGGTGCTGATGCAGGCGGAGCTGCTGGAGGACCGGTACAGCGTCCGGTCCAGCCACCGGCAGCAGTTCGCCGTGTCCGCCCAGCACTATAACTTTGCGGCCCGCGTGTTTGCCCGTGTGGTGCGGGACATGGGCGGCGAGAAATACAGCATGGCCTTCCGGGAGACCACCACCTATGAGGTGATCGAGGACGTGGGGCTGATGCGCAGCGAGGTGGGCGTGCTGCTGATGACGGAGCAGAACGGCGAGGTACTGCGGCGGCTGTTCCGGGAGTACGAGCTGACCTATACGGAGCTGGTGCGGAAGGATGCCACCGTGTATGTGGACAAAAATCACCCGCTGGCGGGCCGGGGAGAGGTGACGGAGGAGGAGCTGGCGCCCTATCCCTGCGTGACCTTTGAGCAGGGGACGCACAACGCGGTGTTCTTCTCGGAGGATATCTCCATGCCAGCGGTGACGCCCCGGCACATTCTGGTGCGGGACCGGGCCACCGCCAACGACCTGACCCGCGAGATCAACGCCTATCAGCCGGGTATCGGACTGGACGACGAGGTGTCCCGCACCGTCTATCAGTCCAGCATGCTGTATCTCAAGCCACGCAAGCAGGTGAGTTTGGGGTATATCGTGCGAAATCACATGCTGCGCAGTCCTATGGCGCAGGCGTATATCCAGGCTATGGAGGACTATGCGGAGAAGTACAAGCGGTCACACGGAGTATAGCTTCAAACTATAACAAACTTAGTTTTCACGTATTTTACAAATGGCAAAAGCTGTAGTATCATCATACCTGTAAAGAGCAAAACGCAACAATACAACAATACAGAATGATGAAAGGAGTTTTTGCTATGAAAAAGACAACTGCTGTGGTACTGGCCCTGCTCCTGACATTGGTGGTGCTGGGCACATTCGTTTCCATCGTGACGGGCTGGTTCAATCCTGTGGTGAAGGTCACGGGCCTTCTGCTGGGCTATCTGATGTTCGCCGATCTGGCGGTCATCTGCGGCCTGATGGCAGGCGCCTATAAGGCATAATATATCTTACTGCTTACCATTTATTTTCTCTCTCAACCTCTTCCAAAGCGAAAAGCGGCTGTGCACTGCACAGCCGCTTTTCGCGTGGGGGATGGGAATATCCGTGTGACGAGGTGCCGTCAAGATTTATGCGCAAATTTATTTGCAGGCTCCGGCGGGGTGTAGTCACCCCGCCCTACGCAGCGTTACCGCTAGACCTTCGTAGGGCGACATGACCTCATGCCGCCGTGGGTAACCATACATGTACCCGCTTACACCAGCTCCGCAAAGCTGCGGATGCAGCGGTGGCACACCGTCTGCATCTCTTCCCATGAAACATGGAAAAATTCGTCGTATACGCCTACCACCGTCATTCCGGCGGCGCGGGCGCTGCGGCAGGCGGCGATGGAGTCGTCAAAGATGGTGCACTCCGCCACGTCTACGCCCAGCAGCTCCGCCGTTTTGCGGTAGATGGCGGGTTCCTTCTTGTCCATGCCCAGCTTCTGGGCAAAGTAGATGTGCTCGAAATAGGGCTTCAGACCCAGGTGATCCAGCGCCGCGTGACAGTGGGCCGGGACGCTGGAGGTCAGGACGGCCATCCGCTCTCCGGCGGCTTTGCATTTCTCCAGATAGGCCACCACGCCGGGCTTTACCGGCACGCTGGTGGTATAGAGATCACCGGCCATCTCCATCCACTCGGCCATGATCTCGTCGGTGGATTCCGTGAGATGGCAGTACTCCTTGGTGAAGACGGCGGCCTTGGGGAACACGGTGTGGGCCACGCCCTCGTAATACTCATGGGTATAGGGCAGGCCCCGCTTGGCCAGAAACGCGGTGTCCACGTCCCGCCAGATGCCGTTGGAGTCGATGAGGGTGCCGTCCATGTCAAAAATCAGCATAGGTTTTCTCCTTATAGGTCGGTGGTATAGAAGCGCCAGGGGAAGTCCACGGCCTCCTGGGCGTAGTCGATGCCGATGCGCTTTCCGGTTTGAATGGTGAAGGGGCGGGGCGGCCGGTCGGGCAGGCCCGCGTCGGACAGGGCGGTGCAGAGAAACAGCTCGTCGCCGGTGGTCAGGTCGAGGCCGTTCTGGCGGCGGTCAAGCCCCAGGGCGCGGCAGCATTTGCCGGGGCCATTCAGCAGGTTCTTCCGCTGATAGGCCGTTAGCTGGTCGGGGGCTTTTCCGTACCGCAGGCGGCAGATGGCGTCCAGCCCGTGTACCGGCGTCAGACCCCGCAGCAGCACGGCGGAGGGCTCGCCCTCCGGCTCGGTGACAAAGTTCAGGCAGCAGTGCATGCCGTAGATGAGATAGATGTAGGCGTGGCCCGGCGGGCCGAACATGGTGGCGTTGCGGGCGGTCTTGTGGTAGCCGTAGGAGTGGGCGGCCTTGTCGATGGCGCCCACATAGGCCTCCGTCTCCGTGATGCGGCAGACCAGCAGCTCTCCCTCATAGCGCCGCACCAAATAGCAGCCCACCAGACTGCGGGCGATATCCACCGTATTTCCTGTATAAAAATTCCGACAGAGTATTGCCATTTTCGCCCTCCAGTGGTATGCTGATTGATGTTTTTATGTATTTTATCACGATTTCTGTGAAATGACAAGAAAAAGGAAGTGTTGCCGCGATGCCTGTGTACAACTATAAAAAGGGCCTGACCGCCATGCTGGGGTGCTTCTTCATCTGGGGGTTCCAGCCGTTATACTGGTATCTGTGCAGCGGCATGGACACCTTCTTCCTGATGGCCAGCCGTATCGTGTGGGCGGCGGTGTGCTGCGTGCTGATCCTGTGGATCCAGGGCAAGCTGCCCCAACTGGCGGCGGCCTTCAAGGACAAGCAGGTGCTGAAGCGGGAGATCCCGGCGGCGGTGTTCCTGTTCGGCGACTGGATCGTGTACCTGTGGGCGGTGCAGAACGGCCGCGTGCTGGAGTGCTCGCTGGGCTACTACATCCAGCCGCTGGTGGTGTTCGCCTTCGGCGCGGTGATCTTCAAGGAGAAGATCTCGTGGCGGCACTTCGTCATCATCGCCATCGTGGTGGTGGGCATCGTGCTGAGCACCAGCGGCTTCGGCGGCGTGCCCTATGTGACCATTGCCCTGGCCACTATGTTTGCCATCTACGCCGCCATCAAGAAGAGCCTGACCATCGACTCCATCGTCAGTACCACCATGGAGATCATCATGATGGTGCCGGTGGCCGTTATATTCGTGCTGTGCTGCCGCATGGGCGACAACGGCATGGGCTGCCTGACGGTGGTGCGGCAGCTTCTGCTGATAGGCTCCGGCGTGGTGACGGCGGTTCCCATGCTGTTCTACGCCATCGGCGTGCGGAACCTGCCGCTGATGACCACCGGCATCTGCCAGTATCTCAGCCCCACGCTGGCCATCTTCTGCGGCATGATCATGGGCGAGAGCCTGACGAAGGAGAAGCTGGTGAGCTTCTGCTTTATCTGGGCGGGCGTGATCCTGTACACCCTCAACAGCATCTATGAGGAGAAGAAGCGCGGCAAAACGGCGGCGTAAGGAGGAGAACCAATGAATATCACAGTCTATCTGGGCGCCAACGAGGGCAACGACCCGGCACTGGGCCGGGCAGTTCACGAGTTGGGACAGTGGATCGGCGGAAACGGCCACACACTGGTCTACGGCGGATCAAAGACCGGGCTGATGGGCGAGATCGCAAAAAGCGTTCTGGATGCCGGCGGGAATGTGACCGGCGTGGAACCGCAGTTCTTTATGGATGAAGGCTTCCAGTATGACGGCCTGACGGAGCTGATCGTCACAAAGGATATGGCAGAGCGCAAGACGAAGATGATCCAGCTGGGCGATGCTTTTATCGCCTTTCCCGGCGGCACCGGAACGCTGGAGGAGATCGCGGAGGTCATGTCTAAGGTGTCGCTGAAGCAGCTGGACGCGCCATGCATCCTCTATAACCTGAACGGCTACTATGACGACCTGAGGGCGCTGCTGGGGCATATGATCGAAAAGGGCCTTTCCTCGCCGGAGCGGCAGGAGGGGATCTACTTTGCGGAGGATCTTGCACAGATCCGGGCGATATTGGAGAAATAACAGATATAGCAGGGCGCGGCGTTTGCTGCGCTCTGCCGCGTTATGGGACGGGAAAACAGTGAAACACGCGTTGCAGCAACAGGCGGTTGCTTGCCGGGCGAGGATCTCTGTGCTATACTGACGGCAAGGAGGTGTTCTTTATGGAGACGAAGGAGATTTTACATCATCTGAGAGAGGAGCGCGGGCTGTCCCAGGATGAGCTGGCGGAAAAGCTGTTTGTGACGCGGCAGGCGGTGTCCCGCTGGGAAAACGGCGAGACCACGCCGAATCCGGAGACGCTGAAGCGGCTGTCCCGGGTGTTTGATGTGTCCATCAACACGCTGCTGGGCTCCCCGCGGCAGTTGATCTGCCAGTGCTGCGGGATGCCGCTGGACGATTCCACCATCAGCAAGGAGCCGGACGGCGATTTCAACGAGGAATACTGCAAGTGGTGCTATGACGGCGGTACGTTCAAGTACAGCAGCATGGAGCAGCTGATCGACTTCTGCGTGACCCACATGGCAAGCGAGCAGTGGCCGGCGGAGCAGGTCAGGGCCCACATGGAGACCGTGGTGCCGGGCCTGGCCCACTGGAAGAAATAACGGGATTATACAGCAGAGCGCGGCAAACGCCGCGCTCTGCTGTTGCGTCGTGGGGTGAGGGATGGTATAATAAAAAAAAGCACAAAACGACAGACAGGAGGGACGGTATGCGAAAAATGAAGGTGAAAACCGCCAGAAAGGTGAGAGATACTCTGATGCTTACCGGCGTGGTGATCATGTTGGCAGGGAGTGCTTGGGGACCTTTTGCATATATTGGCGCTGCCGTCGCGTTTTCTGGGCTGATCCCCCATTTTCTTTATAATAAGTGCCCCTATTGCGGTCACCAGCTGGGAAGAAACGAGGGGGATTATTGCCAATATTGCGGAAAGCGAACGGATAAGGAGGAGACAGTATGAGGCGATATTTTTCCTGAATCCTGGTGATCGTGCTGGCGCTGGCGGCGGTGGCCATGGGGGTGCTGTGGCAGCGGGCGCTGCGGGACGATTCGGACATGGCGGCGCTGCTGGCGGCGGACGTGCGGGATGAAAACGGCTATCTGCGCCTGGCCGACCTGCGGAACACGCTGCAGGAGTGATGGAAGGAGAGAATATGGCGAAAGTATGGGAGACGGAGCGTCTGGTGATCCGGGAGAGCGCGGCGGTGACGGCCCGGGAGATCGCGGATTTCCACCGGCGCAACCGGGAATTTATGAAGGTCTATGCCCCGGCGCGGGAGGACGCCTACTATACGGAGGCGTTCTGGCAGCAGGAGCTGTGGGACGAGCTGGCGGAGGAGGCCGATGGGCGGAGCTGCCGCTTTTACCTGTACCGCAAGACGGAGCCGGGGGTGCTGTGCGGCTATGTGGCGCTGTCCAACATCGTCCGGCGGGCGTTCCAGTCCTGCTTTATAGGCTATCAGATGGACGAGCGCTGGGTGGATCAGGGGTATATGACCGAGGCGGTGGCGCGTGTGGCGCGCATCGCCTTTCAGGAGCTGCGCCTGCACCGAATCGAGGCCAACATCATGCCGTGGAACAAGCGGTCGCTGCGGGTGGCGGAGAAGTGCGGCTTCGTCGGCGAGGGGGTGTCGCCCATCAGCTCCATCCCCTATGCCATGACCTGCATCTGGGGCATCGAGATGGGTAAGGCAACCATCATTCTGCACTGCGCGCTGGTGCTGCTGCAGATCCTGCTGCTGCGGAAGCGTTTCAAGCCGGTGAACCTGCTGCAGGTGGTGGTGGGCATCGTGTTCGGGTACTTCACCACCTTCTGCAACTGGTGCGTGTCCTTCCTGCCCGACACGGACAGCATGGTGCTGCGGGTCGTCTTACTGCTGCTGAGCGTGGTGTGCATCGCCCTGGGTATCTTTCTGTACATGCCGCCGGACATCATGGCCCTGGCGGGCGAGGGCACCATCAAGGCCATCTCCGACGTCAGCAGCATGGCCTTTGCCAAGGTGAAGGTGCTGTTTGATTCGTCGCTGGTGGCCATATCCCTGGCGGCGTGCCTGCTGTGCATCGGCAGCTTCGGCAGCGTGGGCGTGGGAACGGTGATCGCCGCCGTGCTGGTGGGCACGGTGCTGGGCTTTCTCACCAAGTGGTTCGCACCCCAACGGGACAGGTGGCTGTTCCGGGAGAATACGCGGACATTGTAAGCAAAAAAACGAGACGGCATTGCCGTCTCGTTTTTTGCTTATTCCGCTTCACCGGTCACGATGCCATACATGGTCACCAGCAGTTCCTCCGTGACGTTCTCCGTCATGCCCAGCGTGTAGCTGATGCCGTCGGTGTGCCACAGGGCCATGCCCTGCCCCTCGTCGGTGAAATAGCAGGTATAGGGCACATCCTCCGAGTCGTTGGTGGTCTTTGTCCAGGTATAGTACATACCGGAGATGTCCTGCACCGTCTGGGTCTTCTGTCCCCGGTAGGTGTAGGTCTGCCCCTGATAGACGAAGCTCACCTGGGCCAGCGGCTCCTTGTCGCCGTCGATATAGCTGTACGTCACATCCACCGCCGTGATGGGCACGTTCAGGGTGATGCCGGTCTTCTCCGCCAGCTCCTCTGCGGTACACTCGTGCACCGGGTTGGGGATCTGGCTGATGTCGCCGCTCTCCTGAGGGTTTTTCACCGTGCAGGCGGCCAGCGCCAGCACGCAGCAGACAGCCGCCGACAATACAAGCAGTTTCTTCATAATGATGCTTCCTTTCTCTGGAATGACACTCCTTAGACGTATCTCTCCCGCAAAAGGTTCCCCAAAGGGGAAGATTTTTTCAACACATAGATCTTACAGCAGCTCCACCAGACGGTGGGGCTGCTCCTGGCCCGCCAGCACGCGGCACGCACCTGCCGCCAGGGCCTCCATCTCAAATTCACCGGCCATGATCTCCACCGGCGCGATGAAGGACAGCTTCCTCGTCAGATAGTCCGCCACATACTGGGAGTGGGCGATGCCGCCGGTGAGGATGATCCGGTCGATCTGCCCGTCGGCAGCCGCCGCCAGCGCGCCTAGGGACTTGGCGCAGGTGTACAGCATGGCGTCGTACACCAGCTTGGCCTTCTCGTCGCCTGCGGCGATCCGCTGCTCCACCTCACGGGCGTCGCTGGTGCCCAGATGGGCCTTCAGTCCGCCTGCGCCCCGGACGAACTTCATCAGCTCCTTCTCCGTGTACTCGCCGGAGAAGCACAGATGGATCAGGCTCTGGCAGTCCTCGCCGCCGCTGCGCTCCGGGGCGAACATGATCTCGTCGTCCCGGACGCCGTCCACCATTTTGCCGCCGATGAACAGCCGCGCCGAAGCGCCGCCGCCCAGGTGCAGCACGATGAAGCGGCACTCCTCCAGGGGCTTGTGCATGACCTCCTTGGCGCAGCGGATGGCCATGGCCCGGCAGTTCAGGGCGTGGCCCAGCATCCGGCGCTGCAGCATGGGCATGCCGGTGATGCGGGTGACGGGCGTCATCTCGTCCACCGCCACAGGATCGTACACATAGGCAGGGATGCCCTGCTTTTCAGCGATGTGCAGGGCGATCACGGCACCCAGATTGGAGGCATGGGCCGCCTCCTTCACGCCGTACAGATAGTCGCACATCTGCTTGTCCACCACGAACGCACCGGATGGGCAGGGCGGGATCTGGCCGCCCCGGGCGCACACGGCGCTCAGGCTCTCGGGGGCGATGCCCTTCTCCTCCAGCACCTTCTCCACCAGCGCGCGGCGGAAGTCCACCTGATCCATGATCTGGGCGAAGGGGGCAAGCTCCTGGGCGCTGTGGCGCAGCGTCTCCTGAAAGACGCACTGCTCGCCGTCAAAGACGCCCATCTTGGTGGAGGTGGAGCCGGGATTGATGACAAGGACGCGATAGTTCATTGACATGTTCTCCTTTCGTTGGCGCTTATTGGCCGGTCATGGTCTTCATGACCTGGAATTCCTCCTGGTTCAGGGTCTTCATCATGGCCAGGCCCTCGTCGATGTCCAGATCGGACACCTGGTCGCTGTGGATGACGATGACCCGGTTGGTGCCGCCCTCGGCCAGCACCCGCACCGCCTCATAGCCCATGCGGGTGGCGATGACCCGGTCCTTGGCGGTGGGGCTGCCGCCCCGCTGGATGTGGCCCAGAATGGTGACGCGGGGGTCGAGACCCAGCTCGTTTTTGATCTGTTCGCCCACCTTCATGGCGCTGACGCAGCCCTCGGCCACCACGATCATGAAATTGGTCTTGCCCATCAGCCGGGCCTGGCGGATCTTCTCGGCCACATGGGCCTCGAAGTCGTATTCCGTCTCCGGCACCAGCACCGCCGTAGCGCCCACGGCCAGACCCACATACAGCGCCAGATATCCGGCGTGGCGGCCCATGACCTCCACCACGGAGCAGCGCTCGTGGGACTGCATGGTGTCCCGCAGCTTGTCGATGCACTCCACCGCCGTGTTGGCGGCGGTATCGAAGCCGATGGTATAGTCGGTGCAGACGATGTCGTTGTCGATGGTGCCGGGAATGCCCACCACGGAGATGCCCCACTTGCTCAGATCCTGTGCGCCCCGGAAGGTGCCGTCGCCGCCGATGGCCACGATGCCGTCCAGGCCCAGCAGCTTGCAGGTGTTATAGGCCTTCTCCTGGCCCTCCCTGGTGCGGAATTCGTCGCTGCGGGCGGTATACAGGATGGTGCCGCCCCGGTTGATGATCCGGCTGACGCTGGAATTGTCCATTTCCACGAAGTCCCCGGCGATCAGACCGGCATAGCCTCTGCGGATGCCCACGCACTCGATGCCGCGGGCCAGAGAGCTGCGTACCACCGCACGGATGCAGGCGTTCATGCCCGGTGCGTCGCCGCCGCTGGTCAGTACGCCGATACGCTTGACTGCATTGTTCATAAAAGCTTACCTCTTTCCTGTTTTGCGGCACGCCGCAGGCGATACCCCATCATTTTCTTGCCTCGCATTGTACCATACGTTTGGTCTGTTTGCAATAAGTATTTGTGAAAACTTCTTGGACAAACACCGGCTTTTGTGGTATGCTGTCTGTCGGAGCGGACGCACACACCGCCGGTTTCCCGCGCCCGCTTAGCTTTCCGGAAAGGATGGATCTCCATGCACCCTCAGTTTGCCGAGCTTACGCCCCGCTGGTTCAAGCGGGCCTTTGTCTACACCGGCTCCATCGGTGAGTTCCGCTATCGCTTCGCCACCGATAAGGACGCCGGTCTGCTTCACGCCGCCGTGTACTCCCAGCTCTGCTATGAGCTGGCGCGGGATGTGGAGGAGCAGGACTTCCCGTGGGACGACGACGGGGTCCAGCAGCTGCAAGGCTGGCTCCAGTCCCGCTACGACGCCTATTGCGCCGCCCACGCCTGATCGACCCCCATACAGCAGAACGGACGCAGCCTCATGGCCGCGTCCGTTTTTTTATTCAGCGATCACGCCACACACTGCGGCTCAGCAGCGCCAGCATGGGCATCAGCTCCAGACGGCCCGTCAGCATCTCCAGCGACAGCACCACCTTGCTCAGCGGCGAGAGGATGGAGAAGTTTTCCATGGGTCCCAGAATACCCAGACCCGGCCCCACGTTGCTGATGCAGGTCAGGGACGCGGCAAAGGACTCCTGAAAGCCGTAGTTGTCCCAGCTCACCACCAGCGCACCGGCCAGCAGCACCACCATATACGCCATGATGTAGGCGCCGGTGGACGACACCACCCGCTCCTCCACCGGCTGACCGTCCACCTTGATGACGCTGACATGGTTGGGGTGTACCATCCGCTTCAGCTCGCGCACCAGCGACTTCCACAGGATCAGCACACGGGACACCTTCATGCCGCCGGCGGTGGAGCCGGCACAGCCGCCGGAGAACATCAGCACCAGCAGTGCCATACGGCAGAAGGTGGGCCACATAGCGAAGTCCACCGTGGCAAAGCCGGTGGTGGTGATGATGGTCACGGTCTGGAATGCCGCGTCCGTGATGGAGCCGCTCAACGGTATCCCGGCCTGCAACCGCAGACACAGGCAGATCAGCAGCGTCATACCCACCACCACGGCCGTATAGACCCGCAGCTCCTCGCTGTGCAGGGCGGCGCGGAGCTTGCCGGTGACCGCCAGAAACAGCAGAGAGAAGTTGACGCCCGCCAGAAAGGAGAAGATCGTCACGATCCACATCACCGCCGGGCTGCTGCCCGACAGAGAGGTATTGTTGATGGAAAAGCCGCCGGTGGCCATGGTGGTAAAGGCGTGGTTGACGGCGGAGAACCATGTCAGACCCGCCAGACGCAGGCACAGCATCTCCAGCGCGGTCAGCGCCAGATAGATGGTGTAGAGGATCTTGGCGGTGCTGCCCACCTTTGGCACCAGCTTGGACTTGATGGGGCCGGGGCTCTCCGCCCGCATCAGGTACACCGCGCCGTCACCCAGCTTGGGCATCAGCGCCAGAAACAGCACCAGCACGCCCATGCCGCCCATCCACTGGGTCAGGGAGCGCCATAAAAGCACGCTGCGGTGCAGGTGCTCCACCTCGGGAAACACCGTGGAGCCGGTGGTGGTCAGGCCGGACACTGTTTCAAATATGGCGTCCACATAGTCGTTCAGCGCGCCGCTGAACACATAGGGCAGCGCGCCGGTCAGCGACAGGGCTATCCAGCCCAGCGCCACGACCATAAAGCCGTCCCGGCTGTGCATCTGCGCCTTCTTCACCGGCACCAGCTGCAAAATAAAGCCGATCAGGATGCACAGCACCGCCGTGGCGAAAAACGGCATCCACGGCTCGCCGTACAGGACGGACACCAGCAGCGGCAGCAGCAGAAAGCCCGCCTCCACCCACAGCACGTAGCTGGTGGTATTTGCGATCAATCGAAAGTTCATGTCATTACCTCAGATATACTGCGTCCCTCGCGGCAAAAACAGGCACCCCCATTCTGGCCGCACAGCCGGCGGGGATGCCCTACTTACATACATAGGGATTATATATCTCCAGCGCGGCACTGTCAAGCACACCTGTCGGTACGGGATTTTTGCAAAAAGCTGTATTCTCGGTAAATAATTTCGTCAGAATACATCTTTTAGACACACGGGGCGCGGGTATGTGAAAATTATTGCAGATAGGAACGCGCCGTTTTTCAAGTTTTTTACATCACTTTGATAACTTTTTATTTTTGATTGACATTTTTCGTTTTTTGTGGCATTCTTGTCTCAATCTAAGCGATTGTCCCGCGTCGGAAGAACGATGTCCGCACGGAACGGACGAAAGGAGGAATCTGCCTTGAGCAGACTTGATATCAAAAGTCCCAGCCGCGCACAGACGGTGGTGGATAACCTCTACCGTGATGTAGAGCGCCGTATCGCCGCCAGTCCGCCGGGTCTATGCCCCGTGGATATGTCGCTGTCGTTTTTGCAGCTGTGCCACGCCCAGTCCTGCGGCAAGTGCGTACCCTGCCGTATCGGTCTGGGACAGCTGAGTAAGCTCATCGCCACGGTGCTGGACGGCACCGCCGACATGAGCACCATCGCCATCATCGAAAAGACGGCCCGCACCATCGTGAACACTGCCGACTGTGCTATCGGCCGGGATGCGGCCCGGCTGGTGCTGGACGGTCTGGACGGCTTCCGGGACGACTATGAGGAGCATATCATACACCACCGGTGTCTGGCCGGCCTGCAGCTGCCCGTGCCGTGCGTGGCGCTGTGTCCCGCCGGTGTGGACGTGCCGGGCTACATGGCGCTGGTGGGCGAGGGACGCTGCGCCGACGCCGTGCGCCTGATCCGCAAGGATAACCCCTTCCCCGTTGCCTGCGCCTATATATGCGAGCATCCCTGCGAGGCTCGCTGCCGCCGAAATATGATCGACGATGCCATCAATATCCGCGGGCTCAAGCGCTATGCCGTGGATCATGCCGGGGATGTGCCCCAGCCTGCGTGCGCCCCGGCCACGGGTAAGACCGTTGCCATTGTGGGCGGCGGCCCCAGCGGCCTTAGCTGCGCCTACTATTTGGCCCTCATGGGCCACAAGGTCACCGTTTTTGAGGAGGCCAAGCAGCTGGGCGGGATGCTCCGCTACGGCATCCCCAGCTACCGTTTCCCCCGGCACCTGTTGGATGCCGAGATCGCATCCATCCTGTCTCTGGGGATCGAGGTACATACCGGCGTCACTGTGGGCAAGGATATCTGGATGGAGGACCTGCAAAAGCAGTATGACTGCCTGTATATTGCCATCGGTGCCCACCAGGATAAAAAGACCGGCATTCCCGGGGAAGACAGTGAAAACGTCATGTCTGCCGTGGAGATGCTCCGCGCCATTGGCGATGATATCATGCCTGATTTCACCGGCAAGAAGGTGGTGGTCATCGGTGGCGGCAACGTGGCCATGGATGTTACCCGCAGCTCTATCCGCTTGGGGGCCGAAAAGGTTACCTGCGTGTATCGCCGCCGTATCGAGGATATGACGGCCCTGCCCGATGAGGTTACCGGCGCCATGGCTGAGGGGGCCGAGATCATGGCGCTGGCCGCTCCGGTCCGCATCGAGGCGGACGAGGACGGCGTGGCCAAGGCCCTGTGGGTCCAGCCCCAGCTCATTGGCGAGGCGGATAAGGCCGGCCGGCCCCGGCCCCACAACGCTGATTTGGACGAGGTCCGCATCGAGGCGGACATTGTCGTGGTGGCCATTGGCCAGGGCGTTGAAATCAGCGGCTTTGACTCCGCCGGCGTGCCCATTAAGCGCGGCGCCTTTGTGGCCGGCCTTTCCGGCCAGGTGGGTGATATGGATAACGTCTTTGCCGGGAGCGATTGCGTTACCGGCCCCGCCACTGCCATCCGCGCCATTGCCGCCGGCAAGGTGGCCGCCGCCAATATTGACGAGCACCTGGGCTATCGCCATGAGATCACCGTGGACATTGACATCCCCAGCCCCATGCTGAATAACCGTCCGCCCCACGGCCGTATCAACACCACGGAGCGGGAAGCCTGCCAGCGCAAGTGCGATTTTGAGGACATCGAGTGCGGCCTGACCCACGAGGGCGCCGTTACCGAGGCCTCTCGCTGCCTGCGGTGCGATCATTACGGCTATGGTATCTTCAAAGGAGGTCGAGTTGACAGATGGTAAAGCTTATCATTGACAGAAAGCCGGTCTCCGTGCCGGAGGGTACCACCATTTTGGAGGCGGCCCGCTCTGTGAACATCGAAATCCCCACCCTCTGCTATCTCAAAGGCATCAACGAAATTGCAGCTTGCCGACTGTGCATGGTGGAGATCGAGGGGTATCCGCGCCTGGTCCCCTCCTGCGATAACGTGGTGGCCGAGGGCATGGTGGTGCATACCAATTCTCCCCGGGCCCGGGAGGCCCGGCGGGTGAATATGCGTCTGCTGCTCAGCCAGCACGACACCCACTGCACCAAGTGTACCCGCAGCGGCAATTGCAAGCTGCAAAAGCTTACCAACGACTATAACCTCCTGGGTGACCACTACATCAAGGATCTGAAAACGACGGAGGACGATTTTTCCAACCCCGTGGTGCGCATTGAGAATCGCTGCGTGCGCTGTATGCGCTGCGTGCAGGTGTGCGACAAGATCCAGAGCATGAACATCTGGGATCTGATGGGCACCGGCTCCCGCACCACCATCGGCGTGGGCAAGACCCGCCGCCTGGGGGATTCCGATTGCACCTTCTGCGGACAGTGCATCATCCACTGCCCGGTGGGCGCCCTGCAGGAGCGGGACGACACCGGCAGGGTTTTCGACGCCCTGGCCGATCCCAAGAAGATCACCGTGGTGCAGATTGCCCCGGCGGTTCGGGCTGCCTGGGCGGAGTATTATCATCTGGATCCCAAATTTGCCACGGCCCAGCGCATGGTTACGGCCTTGAAGCAGATCGGCTTTGACTATGTGTTTGATACCAATTTCAGTGCTGACCTCACCATCATGGAGGAGGGCAGCGAGTTTCTTGAGCGCTTCACGCACAAAAAGGACTACCGCTGGCCGATGTTCACCTCCTGCTGCCCGGGCTGGGTGCGCTTTCTCAAGTCGCAGTACCCCGAGCGGACGGAGGAGCTTTCCACCGCGAAATCCCCGCAGCAGATGTTCGGCGCCATTGCCAAGACCTACTTTGCCGAGAAGATCGGCATTGATCCCAAGCGGCTGTTCGTCGTGTCCATCATGCCGTGCGTCGCAAAGAAGAGCGAGTGTACGCTTCCGACCATGCGCGGCGAGGACGGCATTCCCGATGTCGATGTGAGCATCACCACGCGCGAGCTGGACATCATGCTCCGCGCGAACCACATTTCCCCCGTCCATCTGCCGGAGGAGGAGTTCGACTCCCCGCTCGGCAGCGGCACGGGCGCGGCGGTCGTGTTCGGCGCGACCGGCGGCGTGATGGACGCCGCGCTCCGCTCGGCGTACTACCTCGTGACCGGCGAGAACCCCGATCCCGACGCCTTCACCGCCGTGCGCGGCATGGATGGCTGGAAGGAGGCAAGCTTTACCATTCCTACGGCGGGCGAGGTAAAGGTCGCGGTGGTGAGCGGACTCGGCAACGCGCGGAAGCTGCTCTATGCCCTTGAGCGGGGCGAGGTCAGCTATGACTTTGTCGAGGTCATGGCCTGTCCCGGCGGCTGCGCGGGCGGCGGCGGTCAGCCCATTCATGACGGGCAGGAGCTGGCGGAGACACGCGGCGGCGTGCTCTGGCGGCTCGACAAGGGCGAAGCGCTGCGCTTCTCGCACGAAAATCCCGACGTGCAGGCGCTCTATCGCGACTATCTCGGCAAGCCCCTCGGAGAAAAATCGCATCATCTGCTCCACACCGACCATCTGGCATGGGAGATGCCGCAGGCGCAGAGAGGACAATAAGCAAGCGAAAAGCGCGGCGAACGCCGCGCTTTTCCGAATTTTTATCTTTTTGCAAATAACAGTAGCTTTTTGCGGATTTTGTGGTACAATAAATGCACACTTGATCATCCTGCACGAAAGAGGCATTTTTTCATGGAATTTGTTGCAAATGAGTCCAAAAAGGTTGAGATCGAGACCTCGACCGGCGTCTATCAGCGCCACGCCATTCAGACGCATTTCGTCCAGATCGGCGAGAACTATATCGACCTGATCGAGCGCTACGTCAAGCCGCTCTATGAGGAGGGCGACCTGCTGAGCATCAGCGAGAAGGTCATCGCTCTGTGCCAGAAGCGCATCGTCTACCGCAAGGACATCCACCCCGGCTTCTGGGCAAAGCTGCTGTGCCGCTTCGTACACGTCACGCCCGCAGGTCCCGGCGCGGGCACGCCGCACAAGATGCAGCTCATCATTATGATCTGCGGCCTGCCGCGCGTGCTGCTGGCGGCCTTCTGCTCGGCGGTGACAAAGCTCTTCGGCAAGAAGGGCGTGTTCTACAAGGTCTGCGGACACGAGGTGGACGGCATCGACGGTCTGATCGACTACGATATTTCGTTCAAGGAGTATGTGGACTACGGTATTCTCAATCCCGAAAACCCCTCCGGCGTCTGCGATGAGATCTACGAAAAGACCGGCGTGAAGGCCATGATCATCGATGCGAGCGACATCGACTGCGTGATCCTCGGCAAGTGCCGCGACGTCACGCTGACGGACGAGCAGCTCTGTGAGATCGTGCGCGACAATCCCGCAGGACAGGAGGGGCAATGCACCCCGTTCATCCTCATCCGCAAAAAGGCTTAAGGCAACACCGCACAATGAAAGCTGCGGCGTTTTGCGAGCAAATCGCTCTTGTTCCATTATGCGGTATTGCCGTAACAAGCAAAAAGAAAGGACCTGCGCCGCGCGGCGCAGGTCCTTTCTCATTCGCTGGTGAGCAGCGCCCGGAACACCTCGACGGTCGGCTCCAGAAGCGTGTCGGGGTATTCGTAGTGCTCGGTGTGGATCTGCGGGTGATCCTCGCCCGCGCCCACGCCGAAGAACGCGCCGCGGCAGCGGTGCAGATAATGGCCGAAATCCTCGCTCCAGCGCATCGGGTCGTGCAGGAGCGTGCCGCGGCACACGCGCATGACGCGGCTGGCGCAGAGCGCGTCGTTTTCCGTGGCGGGAAAAATGTCCTGTTCTTCAAAGGAAAACTCCAGATGGTTCTTGTGGGCCAGCTCCTGCGCGCGGGTGAGCACACTGCGGCGGAGCCGCGCAAGATCGTCGTCGTGCTCGCCGCGAAGCGTCAGCCACAGCTCGGCAGACTCCGCCGCCGCGCCGAAGGCCTTTTCGCCCATCTGCGCGCCGATGACGGTGCAGAGCGTGATGCCGCGGTACTGCTCGGGCGCGGCGAGCGCGGGCAGATCGACCAACAGCTGTCCGACTGCGGGAGCGGGGGAGATGCCGGTCTCGGGATAGGCGGCGTGGGCGGGCTTACCAACAAAATGAATAGTCACGCCGCGGCTGGCGCAGGCAAAGGTGCCCGCGCGGGTGAGCACCGCGCCGAACGGAAAGCCCGGCAGGTTGTGCGCGCCGTAGATCTCGCCGACCTTCTCGCGGTCAAAAAGCTCACAGCACAGCGCCGCGCCCGCACCGGTCTCCTCCGCGCCCTGAAAGAGCAGAAACACGCTGCGCCCGATGGACTGCCCCTCGAGCATCAGCGCGACGCCGCACAGCGCCGCGGCATGTCCGTCGTGACCGCACAGGTGCGCCGCGCCGCCCTCGGGCGTCGCCAGCGCGTCGTAATCCGCGCGCAGCGCGACCGTGGGCTTTGTGCCCTCCGGCTCACGGTGCGCGGCGTAGAAGCCGCCCGCAAGCTCATGAAGCTCCAGCGAGGTATGCTCGCGCAGGAAGGTCAGCAGGGTGTGCTTTGTCACGACCTCGCGGCCGGAGACCTCCGCGCAGGCATGGAGCTGTGCGCGCAGGGCGATGATCTGATCCAGCAGGACTTGTTCCATGATCGTTCTCCTTTGCTCTCCGCGCGGCGCGGAGCGTGGTGTCGGGCGCGCAAAGGGGGGAGCCGCCGGAAGGCGGTCCCCCG
>ERZ857882.1925-NODE-1925-length-22923-cov-3.454697_pt1 | contig 22923 bp, 18 predicted proteins | sample MGYA00519697_ERZ857882 | MGnify/ENA primary metagenome ERZ857882 (study PRJEB31778, sample SAMEA3449373) | human gut metagenome | biome: human gut; feature: human-associated habitat; material: faeces | place: United Kingdom | collected 2010/2012 ...
CCGATATGGTATGTTTCATCCACCGTCCCGAATATTATAAGATTACGGAAGATGAACGCGGTAACTCGCTGGTCGGTCTGGCGGAGATCATCATAGCCAAGCATCGTAACGGTGCGACGGGTGATGTGCGTCTGCGATTTAAGGGCGATTATGCGAAGTTCATGAATATTGATGAAGATGTGGCTGTCCGTGAGTTTTCATCGAATATGAACAGTGACGATTCGTTACCTCCGATACCGCCTGCCGGTGCAGATTTCCTGAACCAGGGCAGTAGTAACGAGGTCCCGTTCTAAATTAAAGCAAATATAATGATATGCGGCCTGTTCCCGGATTTGAGGGGGCAGGCCGTATTTAATTGATGAAAAAGTGGCAATCCAATTAAAACCGAGCCGGAGTCTTATTGAAAAAATCAATAGATCGAAAAAACGACATAGTCCATACAGAACTCTATTTTTTACGGATTCAAAGGTATAAAATAATCTGATATGATCTAATTGTAAGCTTTATTTTATAAACTGAGTTATTAATTATCTTTTCTCTCTCTTTTCTCCTCTTATTTGTAAGTCTATTAGCCGCGGTATCATTCCAGTGATAAATAATTCGTACTAATAACATTGCCATCTTTTTATACTTACTTCATTTTATATTATAAACAGATTTTTTTTCCGGGTTTTTAACTGTCTTTCAATCCAAATCGAGTATCTATTTAATTGAACCATAGTTCTGTATGGACTATGAATTTTTCGCATTGTAAGATGTAAGTTGTTGTAAGCCAGTGGTTATATATAATCCTTGTTTTACAAGTTTACTTGTCAGATCAACTACTTTAAAACAAAAAACCGAAGAATTTTATAGAAAAGCTACCGAATTTCTACTGAAATGCCGAAAAATGACAAGTATTGGACAAATTAGAAAATGAGAAATAGTAAATTTAGATACATATGGAAGAGATTAATCGATTTAGAACACTTTTCGATACTTTATTTTGTAATAAACAGAAACAGGATAGACAAGAAGGACAAGAAAGCGAAAAAGAAGTAAAACTCAGACTAGAGAATGAAGAGTTGAAGCGCATTGTTGATACGCTGACTACCAAAAATCGTGAGATACAACAACTTATGGTAGATAAAATAAAAGAGACCGATAAGTATTGTCTAGAACATGAAATTAAGTGTAATGATGCTATCCGGAAAGTAGAAGAATTGGAAAAACTTCATAACTCTTTCTTTATTGAAGCTGTACATGAGATGCGTACGCCTCTTTCTCTTATCATGGGATATCTGGGGCAATTGGTTCAGAATCGCGAACTTGACGGACTTGTCTCTACCCAGGTTCTTTCGGCTTATCGTAATACATTGGCTTTACAGGATATGATGTATCAATTGCAGGAAGTACGCCATGGAGATGATGTGGCAAACCATATGCGGATAGCCCGTTATGATCTGATTGATATAACGAAACAGATATGTGACCTATTTGTCGATTGGGTTGCCATGAATAATATTGATTTTAAGATCAATACACAAACTTCTGTTTTATGGGTTTGGGTAGATCGCCGAAAGATGGAATATGTTTTGCGTACATTATTATCTAATTCTCTAAAGAATACATTTATGTATGGTAAGATTACGATCGATATTGCAGTAGTCAAAATTGATGGTAAATCTTATTGCTCTCTGAGTATACAGGATGATGGTCTTGATGTACAAGATAGTGTTCGTATCGGTTTGAAGCAGATCGCTGATATGATAGAGTCAGTACATGCAAAGTTTATTCAAGAAACGATGGAAGGGCAGAGTGGTACCCGTTGTACGATCCAAATTCCGCTGGGTAAACAGGCTTTGATGGAATTGCCCGTTGAATTTGTGGAACCGGATAGTGACTTGGTTAACCTGAACGAACTTCAGAAGGAAGAAATAGCTGGCTTTGTGCAGTTGATTCCACAGAAAAAAGAGACTGGAAAGAAGCTCTTGGTCATTGATGACAGCGATCAGATACGTTGGTTCCTGAAATTGGCCTTGGGTAAAGAATATCGGATATTGGAAGCTCGCAATGGTGAGGAAGGTGTCATAATGGCAAAAAAGGAACATCCTGATGGCATTTTATGCGATGTGATGATGCCTGTAAAAGACGGATTCACAACTTGCCGGGAGATAAAGACAAATCCGGCAACCAGCCAGACAGTAGTGATTATGCTGACCGCAAAAGTGGAGAACGAAGATGTGATAGCTGGCATTGAAGCCGGGGCAGACGATTATATCACTAAGCCGTTTGATCTGGAGGTATTGCGCAGTAAATTGATCAGTCAACTTAAGCGTCGCGACCAGATGAGAGAGTTTTATACGCAATCGGCACCGGAAACGGAAGAGACAGTTGTTGCTGTACCAGCTCCTCTCAATGAGATTGAAGCAGCGGGAAATGTTTTTATGAATAAAATAGTAAAAACTATCGAGGAGCATTTGGATGATCCTTGCTTTGATGCAAAATTCCTGGCGGATGAAATGAATATGAGTATTCCAACGCTTTATCGTAGAGTAAAAGCGTTTTCTAATTGTAGTATTCTGGAACTGACACGGAGCGTTCGTATCAAACGTGCTGCCGAATTGATTTTACAGCAGCGGTATTCTATTATAGAGGTATGCGAAATGGTCGGATTTAATGATATGGCGACATTCCGTAAACGTTTTACCGAGCAATATGGTGTAAATCCTTCTCAATACGGTCAACCGATGAAGATGTAAAGCGTGGTATTCATTAAAATAAATGTAAATAGTCATAGGAATTTTTATCATTTAAAGATTACCGCACATGGGTGATAAATATACCAACAGACTTAAAAAATAAGGATTTCTACATTTGCACTATCAACATAAGACGACAAAACAGTTAGAGTCTTTGGATAGATAGAGGAAATTTAAGTGTAGGGTAGTAAAAAGATGATTTATCACTATTTAAATATAAAGTTATGAAATTGCAAAATTTAATTTATGCAACTATGGTTGCTTGCGCATTCAGCGCTTGTTCAAATGATGACGATCCGAATATTCCGGATCCGGCACAGGAGTTGGATGCTACGTTGACGGTTGAGTTTAATTCAATTGGAAACTCAGGTTCTTCTTTGAAAAGCTTAACGAAATCTTCAACTAGTAGTGAAGTGGATAAAATTGGTATTGCTGTCTTTAATAATGGAGCAATGGGGGGTACCATGGATAATGGTGCTTTGATTAATTATAAAGAAAGAAGTGCAGATTCTGGCGTTGATACGACTGCTTGTATTGATGCAAAAGCAGGAAAGGTTAACGTTTTAGTTGTTGTGAATCCACCAACAAAAGTGTTTGAAGGAAAGACGGATCTTGATGGATTTAAAGAAGCAATATCAAAAGCTCCACTAAATTCAATTCAACCATTGATGGCTAGTGCAGTTATACCTTATGAATTAAAAAAAGGTAGAAATGTTGCTTCGACAAATTCTACAACAATCTTTCCTGTAGCGGATAATCGTTTTTCAGATAATATTAAAGTATTTAGAAATATTGCAAATCTTGATTTAGAAAGTATCACATTAAAACCACGTGAGGATTTTGCAGTGGATGCAAAGTTAACCGTTAGCAAAGTTTTCATTATGCATTATCGTAATAATGTAAAAGTGTTTGGTGCTGCTACTCCGTGGTGTCCTGTTGTAAATGATACGGATGATAAAAATATTGTTCCTAATACGGTTGGTGATGCAGGTATTTATACTCATTCTTTTACTCAGGAAATTACAAAAACAGCTCTAGCAAAAGTTAGTGCAGAAAATGGAGAGTTCTTTGTATATGATAATAGTTCAAGTACTCAAATAGCTACACCAGCACATGCAACGGCTTTAGTTATTCAGGGAACTTACACTTATACAGCTGGCAACGGTCAAACTGTAACATCAAAGGATGCTTACTGGACTGTATACATTAATAATAATGAAACAGCAAGTAATGTTACAAATGATAGTGGCTATACAAATTTATCACACTTCGGTGTTCTTCGTAATGTGAAGTATAAAATCAATGCAACTATTACAGGTCCGGGTAGTAGTGATCCGGAAACTCCGACAGGAGCTGCATCATTAACATCAAATATTGAAATCGTTCCTTGGGGTACAGTAGCTCTTGATCCTAGTATCGATTAACAATCAACCATATCAGTTTCGTTCAAATTTTTTCGAGAGTCTAATGAGCCAACCCGGAATAGTACCGGGTTGGTTTTGCTCTCAAAAATATTCCGGTTTGATGATCTATAAAACAATATAATTTATGAATAGTAGGGTTTTATTTTACGGTGTATTCCTGTTTCTCGCTTTGTTATCCTGTTCCCATGACGGAAATCCGGAGATAGAAGAGACCGGAGATGCAACACTTTCATTACGCATCACGATCCCACAGATCGGAACAAAGGCTGTCGGTAATTCCGGAATAGGAAGACTTTATGTGGCTATTTTCGGCACTTCCGGTGAGAATACAGATAAATTGATCGTCTCCCGCGAAGTTATACAAACAGACATTGTTGAAGACATCGCTCCGCTGAAAGCCGGAACTATCCGTATGCTTCTGGTCGCCAATGCACCCGAAGGAGCTTTTGATGGTTTAACCACACTGGACCAATTTCTGGCCCTTACCAAGACGATTGAAAATGAAGATACAAACCCGACAATGAGTTCGGGAGTACATTCCTATGTTTTGAAACCCGGCAGAAACACGATCGGGTTACAAAAAGAGGGAGCAAACCAGATCACCGCCTCTCCGGTGACGGTCTACCGCACGATTGCCCGTGTCTACCTGAATCAGTTGTTTCTGCGTCCCCTGGAAGAATATGGCGATGAAGCCAGTTTCAAACTGGAATCCGTATTTATGGCAAATGTCAAAAACTATTCCCATTATATCAGTATGGAAGATTGGGGAGCCGTAGAAGTAACCGACCGCAAACTTCCGGATTTCTTTCTTACAGGTGCTGATCCCGATCTTGAAGGTATTTACAAGGGAGGCGCCTCCAAACTGTCTGATAAATTGCGTACAGTCTATAATTATGATTTCCGTACAGCTACCGATGGCACCGGTCTTATAGCAAACTGTGCTGCTAATACTTACACGGTTTTCGAAAACATGCAGGAAATAATCTGGCATACGTTGTTGATTCTTCACGGAACTTATCATTATAAGGATAAGAACGGCATCACTCATGACGTGGATACCTATTATCCTATTATTGTAAACCGGCAGCATGACGAAATATCCAATGTAACGGAACACTTGTTTGTACGCCGCAATGTGATTTACTCTATTGATGTCATTATCAAAGGGCCGGGTTCGGATTCTCCGTATGAACCATCTGACGGAACCACCTTGACAAGCATGATCGAAGTGCAGGCATGGGGAGAGATTGTAGAGAATCCTTCAATTGATTAATACAGCTAAAATAATACAGATATGAAACGAAATAAAATATATCTATTCCTCTTATCCGGCTTGCTGTTAGCTGCTTGTTCGAAGGAGGATGAACCGGTTCCGACACCTGGTGGTGAGGATGCATTTGTCACTGTTTCCGTAGCGGTTGACGGCATTGCCGGAACGAAGACGATGAAAGCGGATGCTACGCAGCCTGGTACTGATGCAGAAAACAAGATTAAAAACCTGACCGTCGTCTTCATTGATGAGAGTAAGAATGAAGTAATAGCCCACGGTTATCGGGAAATAGGAGAGGGCGATTCGAATCCAAATACGACCGCCCGTGTCGGTTTGAAAACCGGAACTTATAAAATGCTGTTGCTGGCTAATACGAAAGAGATTTCTTCTTTCAAACCATCTGACTATTATGGGATGATTGCCAACCTGGCGGAACAGGGAGGTAAAAACGGATTTGTCATGAGTAACATCGTCGAGGAAATAAAAATAGAAGCCGGGGAAAATGAGATTAAAGAAAAAAAAGTCAAACGTCTGGTCGGCCGTGTCGACCTTTCAAAGCTGACTGTCGATTTTAAATATAATAAAGGAGAAACTGAGGGAAATAAGGATAATGATTTGCAAGATATAGCAGGACTCAACTTTCATCTAAAACGAGTTTTCCTGGCAAATGTCCGTCCTGAATCTTATTTGTTCGATACGGGTACGGGGGCAGAAGGACATTCTATAGAAAAAGAGGATGATTCTTATTTACGCGGTATCGAAGACAATGCTTTTTATGAAGGAGATGATTCTGAAATAACTAAAAAAAGCACCTATGCACCTTATTTGAGTGAGAATAAAGAACCAGTCATTGAAATAACGGAAGATAAAACCCATGAAAACGCTGCTTCTCTCTACGCAATGACAAATTCAGCAACGAAAAAAAGCGGTAGCTATCCTGTTATTCTTTATATCAAAGGCGATTTATATGATAGTGTAAACAACAAGCCTGTCCTCTCTAACCGCTATTTCCGTATTAAACTGGCCAAAGGCGTTCAGCGTAATACTCTTTACAAGGTCGAAGCAACCATCCAGGGTAAAGGCTCACCCGAACCTGGAGACAACAAGGAGAATATTGACCTGTCAGTCACTATCACAGTACAGTCATGGGATGGAGTTACACTTGATAAATATACCATAAATAAAGAAATCGAAATATAATATGAAACAGATCAATCATCCCCGTCAATGGCTGCTGGCCGCTGTTTGTTCCGGTGCCCTGATATTGACCGGCTGCATCCAGGAGAACCTGGTAGCCTGTTATAAACTGACCTTAAAGGCAGAAAACGCAAAAGGCGATGACGTTACGGGAACTGCTCTGGCAGATGCTTCCCTCTATGTTTTTGATGAAAATTATAACTATTTGCAAACCGTCCGCATGACGGAAGGACAAATACGCAATCGCGAAGAAATCAGACTGAATTATCCGGAAGATCGTAACCTGCATGTGATAGCCTGGGGAAATCTGTCCGGAGAAAACCAGACTGTTACGGAAAGCGAGTTGATTGAAGAACTGAAAATCAAACTCAAAAGCCGTGACGGTCTGGCTCAGAAACCCGACGATCTGTTCTACGGAAACCGCCTGGTGCAGACCAAAGCTGGAGGCAGCCTTTACAAGAACGATACGATCGTGGTCCGTCCCAAATTGGCGGAGGTGAATATCATAACACAAAATATCAAATATGCCTTGAAAAAATATGACTCGCCGACCGATGCCAACTGTAATTACTACGTTAACCGTACATTGGATGCATATGATTATCAGGGACAGTCGACCGGCGACAGTGTCTATTACCATCCCAGTGCCGATTGGGATGAAAATAAGGAATATTTCGCTCCCAACTACCGGATGTGTGCCGGCGAAAATCTGAATGTGCAGTTGACGGCTGATGCCAATACATTAGCAATAGCCACTCATGATGATTACGGCAAACCACTGGTTGCCCCCGAAGCTGCCATACTCTATGTCGTTTTACGTTTCGGTGAGGATGGTGCCCTGCTTTCCGTCCGCCAGGCAGTTCGTCCCTGGGGCACGGTGGACGACCATATCGAGTTTTAAATAAACCAACAACAATTAAATCAGTCTTGAAAGATGACTCTAAATAAATTATTTTTATCCATGGTTGCCTGCATTATGTTGGCATCTTGTTCGAAAGATGATGAGCCTGTAATTCCATCGAACGAACAGGCAAAGCTTTCCGTCGGGTTGCAATTGCGCAGCCAGACGGGAAGCAAGGCTACAAATGACGACCCGAACGCGTTGCCCGGCGAAAGCGACATACATAATCTGAGTGCTTTTGTCTTTAACAGCGACGGCTCTGCACTGATAGGCTACGGATATGCGGAGAATCCTGATCCCGATAAGTTGGTCATTACCGATATAGAGACTACTCCGGAGCGTGTTATGCTGGTCGTGCTGGCTAACCTTCCCGAAAATATTGACAGTTCGATCGATAATTATGCCGGATTGCAGTCGTGTCTGGCAGACCTTTCTTCTCAGACACAGGAGTCATTGACTTTCAGTACACAGGTGATCCGCACGGAACAAGCACTGGTGAAAGGCGAGGATAACTTGATCGGCTATACAGCCGGAACGAACATCGACAATATTTCCACTCCGCTGTTGCTCACCCGCATCGCAGCCCGTGTGGAAATGAATACGATCGAAACCCGTTTTGCCGGTTCCCCGCTGGATGGTAAAACAGTGCGGATCGACCATATTACTCTGGCTAATGTAAAAAGCAATTCATATTATTTCAGTGAAGGCGATTGGGGAAAAGTGGAAGCTCCTTCCGGACAGGCCAATTTGCTCTATGGGGCGGGGGTTACAGAAGCCGCTTCCCTTTTTGCTCCCGGTTCTCATCCGTCCGATTATCTTGGAAGCGATTTTAGCTTGGTTGTAAACGACAATACTCCCCGTCTGACCCCCGTTTTCGAAACCTATGCTTTTGAAAACAGTTCGTCCGACACTGATCCGACATTACTGGTCGTAAAGGCAACCCTGGTGGAAACGAACCAGACCCGTATTTTCACTTCGCCGATCAACCGCAACGGTGTGCTGAACGGTTACGATCATAACTTTGTAAAGCGCAATTATATCTATCGTCTTCATGTGACTTTTACAGAAACAAGTTTCGATCCTGATGAGAATGACGATGCCTCGCTCGATGTTCGTGTCGAAGTGGCAGGCTGGGGATATGTACATCAAACCGAAGAAGTATAATAAAAAAAGAACGATATGAAAACAATCAAAATAACTCCTTTCCTGTTGGCTTTAAGCCTTCTGGTATCCTGTTCGTCTGATGGCGACGATGGTCCCGATATGACCGGACCGCAGGATGCTACGCTGACATTGGCGATCGCACCGGGTTCGATACTAACGAAAGCCACGGTAGCCAAAGTAGGGGAGACACAGGAGGGAGAAGCAAAAATTAATAATATTTTCGGTGCCTTGTTCAAAGAGGACGGCAGTTTGCTGACGACTGCTTATGTAGATTATAAAAATCAGACAGAGAAAACTCCCGACACGATACGGATCAGTGCTAAAAGCGATACGCCGTATAAATATGTGGTGCTTGTCAATGCCGGAAACATTAATTGCTCAAACATGGATGATCTACTGAAAAAATCTTATAACCTGACAGATGTAAAAGTAGATAACCAGCCTATGGGAAGTAATTTTCTGGATATTACAGGCCTGAAGCCGGGAACTAATTATTACGGTGAAGAAAATGCATTCACGAATAAGCCTGTTGGGTATTCTTTCTATAATAAAAATAACGTCAAAGTTTACCGTATTTTCAGTCGTATCGACTTTGAAAAGATTAGCATCAACTGGAACGAAGATAATGCAGCTGACCTTTTGAAAGAAAAGGCTCGTTTCCGTTTGAATCGTGTGTATGTGGTGGATGCAAAAAGTGCCGTTTACTTGGCGGATCATCAGCAGGATGAAAATAACAATTCGGTAGAAATAATAACCCAACCGACCTATTTGCATGGAAGGGCGGAAGGGGATGGCTATTTTGTATCCCTGAATTTGTTCCCTCGAAATGATGAAAGTTCTTCTTCGGCGATAATTAATTCCGGTGGAGAATGGGATATCACGGCCAATCCGTTAAGATGTTACATAACCGAAAATACAGAAGCCACAAATCCAACAATGTTGGTCCTGAAAGGAGATATACTTCATCAAAAAAATGATGTCCCGATCCTCTCAGACCGTTATTTCTTCATTGAGTTGAAAGACATGAAAGACACAGCAGGGAAAGAACTGAGCGGCATACTTCGTAATTACGTGATTCGTATCAGTGCCACGATCACCGGAAAAGGCTCCGGCGATGAAGAGTATCACGAGAATGCCTATGCAACCGTGACAGTTATACCTGATGATTGGTCTGTCGAGACGCAAAAAGAGAATGTAAACTGATAAAGCCTCCTGAAGCTCTGCAAACCCTTCGCGCTGTCTCGCCGGAGGTCTTGCAGAGCTTCAAGGCGTCCGCGCTGACGGTTTGAATGTTTTGTAATCTGTCAGAACTCCCAGGCCGGTAGCGCGAACGTTTTGTAGTTTATTTTTTTGTTCAGCGGGACAGCGCGGAGTTTCTGAAGTTCTACAATATTGAATATTCACTTAAATACATAATAACATGGAAATCGACAAAATTAGCGTATCCCGTATGAATAATGGGGCGCATTATCTTTACAACACCGATTTTTATACCCGTATTAATGCTGATACGGCGGTGAAGGGAAAACTGACAGATGTTCTGTCTCGTTACAAACAGGCCATTGATAGGGAAGACGAAGCATTGAAAATTTCGCAGAAGAGCCTGAATACCGACAAGATTATCGAGTTCGATGGAAAACGCGACTCCCTGCTCTCTGCTATAAAAGCGATTGTTAAGGCCCAACAGGCTGTTTCGGATATGAGTGTTCACAAGGCTGCAATCACAGTCGAACAATTATTGAAAGATTATAATATTAATACGAAAGACCAGTTGGATAAAGAAACCGGTCTGTTAGTGAACCTGATCTATGATCTGGAGAATAAATATGCCGATGAAGTTGAAAAACTTGCTTTAGGCATGTTTCTCACTCAACTGAAAGAAGCTAACGACAATGTTCGCAAATATACTGATAGCCGTAATAAGGAATTACTGGACAAACCTGCTTACAAACTGCTTGAAACTCGTAAAGCAACAGATGCGGTCTATCAGGATGTTGTCAAACAGATCAATGCACATGCGGTTTTGGAAGGCGATGCCCTTTACAAAAACCTGATTATATTACAGAATCAGGAGATTGTGCATTACAAACAACAAGTATTGAAGCAAACCGTTTCGTCATCGACAGGCGAAACAGTAGTTCCCTCCGAACCCGAAATACCCTCCGAGCCGGAAAACCCGGGAGGAAGCGATCGTCCGGAAATCGAATAGGAGTTGAAATAAATACCACCCCTGGGAAGGCATTTATAAAAAACATAGCTTTTTTTTAAATGCCGGGGTGTTTTTATCATTCTCATGAGAATGAATTTTTTTCGATTTTTTTTAGTCGTTATTTTTCACCTGAATACTCTGTTTATAGGGTAAACCTATCGTTTTCGCAAGGTGTGTTTATCAAAATAAAGGCTTTAAAAAATACCCTGCCCGGCTGTAATATTTGCCTATCATCAGCTATTTGGCATTGCAGTACATTTGCATCGTAATCGTAAGGGTAAAATTGTAATTCGAAAAAAATTCATTTCTATGAACGCAAAAAATATCATTCTGACAATTTTAATGGTGCTGTCATTCACAGCTTGTTCTTCTGAAATAGAAGGTATCGATAATAATATGGCAAGTAACACAGCTAATCCGGCAACGGCTTCTACATCTATAGTAGTAAACTTTTCTGCCGGCGAATTAATAACGAAAAGCGGGGTTTCAGACGGAACAGCTAAAGCTTCGGACGAAGAAATGAGTATTGATGAATATGTTATTGCTGTTTTTGAAAAGCAGACAGGCGACCGTGTCGGATTTACTACCGGTAAAAATGAGGGAAATAAAGTTTCTTCCCAGACTATCCAAAATATAGACTGTAAAGAAGGTGAAGCAATTGTATATGTTGTTGCAAATGCACCGGCAGTACAATTCACAAGTCTGTATACACTTGCTGATTTTGAGGCTGTGACAGTCGAAAATCCCAATAACCTGGTGAAAGTCGGCAAGCAAGAGACGAAACTTGAACAAGGCAAGACGAATTCTTTGGAAATAGAACTTTCGCAGTTGACTGCACGGGTAAAGGTTAATTTTGTAGTTACAGTACAATCAGATGAAAAGGTTACATTCGAAGCAAATAATTACGTTGCAACGATCGCTACATCTTCCGCTATCCAGAATGTTAAAGCAATAGCTGGTACGTCTTCAACAGTAAATATTTCCAGCAAATCTTTAAATATTTCCAGTGAATCTTTCACTTATTATACTTATGCAGTAACAAATCCGACACTGGCTTTAAACGGAACACTTACTGTTACAGATAAGCAAAAAAATAATACGAAAGAGGTAACAATCGAGATCCCGTTTAAAAAAGAAGACCAAACATTATCCAGCCTGAAAGACGGCGTATCTTACGAAATAACAGTTGAAGCAACATTAACTGTCGGAATAAATGCTACTCCGGAAATATCCTATCAGATTCACAACATTGAAACGATTGATCAGGGTATAACATTCAATTAAGCCGTTTACATAAGTATTGGACGAATATAAAAATAGCATATGATACACTTCAATAAATTTTTCACGATTCTTTTAGCGATTTCTGCTTTGCTGATATCATGTTCAGATGAAGAGTTGCTGGAAAAAAAAATCAAAGTAACCGAAGGTGTTCCGGTGGCAGTCAGCCTCCCTTTTGGAACACACGAAACGACAAAGATCGAAACAAGAGCAACAGATATTGAAGGTAAAAACGTAAATACGCTGGCTGTTATCGTGTTTAGAAAACAATCGGACGGAACGATAAAAAAGGAGGGTGAAACATTATTCATTGAAAATCCATCAGGTGGAAAGATCACTCTAAAGACTAAATCCGGGTATAATTATATTTATGCTGTTGCAAATTATACAAGTTCTCTGTTCGACCTGAAAGAACAACTGGAAAAAGCATCTACGGTTGAAGATATCAAAAATTTAGAAATCCGGTTGCCTGAAAATAATATCTCCGTACTCGACGATTACTTTTTGATGAGTGGCTGGTTTGTTGCAGATGAGGAGACAATCCGAAAGGAAGAAGGACAGTGTGTAATCGATGTGAATGGTACGATAAGCAGCGGGCATATAGATTTGAAGCATGTTATGGCATCGATCACCTTTAATATAAAAAAAGGTGAGTCAGTGGAGAGTTTTGTCGCTGACACCTGGCAAGTCATGAGTATTCCAGAATCTTCATACCTGATGGAACGGGAGAATGATAACGAAGGAGATATAGATAAGGACTACTTTAACTCAAAAGAAAATTCGACATTCAAATTAGATATGGAGAAAGGCATTTATAATTTCTCTTTCCTGATGATGGAAAATCGGAAAGAAACTATTACAAATACTCCTCCAACGTCTTATGATGAACGGGAGGAAATGAAGAATGAAGCCGGTTCTCCCAAGAATTTCATTCATGCAGATCCCAGATCGACTTATGTCGTTTTGAAAGGAACTTACAAGGGCAAGACTAATTATGACATCGGTGATAATAAAAATGATATAAAGGATGTATTGGCTTATACTACTTATTATATTCATTTGGGAGATTGGAAAAACAATGATTATGGTAACTTTAAAATATTTCGTAATAACCGTTATATCTATACAGTTACTATCCTGGGGGTTGATGATTTATTAGTAGAGGTTTTAACAGACGAGCAGGCTTGGGGTAGTGATGGCGAAATGTATCTGTCTTCATCAAAGGCTGAAACTTTTGATGCTCATTATGGTACGACTGTGATTTCGTTTAAGAAAGCTGAGATGGCTGCTTTGGCCAAAGAATGCGGGTCGGAAGATCAGTTCGTAAAAACATTTAAGATATTGGCGGCTACACCCAAAAACTCATTTATTGCAGGCGAAACAGATTTGGACTGGGTTACTTATCGTAGAAATTCGAATGATGATGATAGAAAAAAGTATGCAAAATATAAAGATTCCGGTAATTCGGGTTATGATGATAAACTTTTAGATGCAGAATCTTTTAAAAGAGATTTATATCAGTCTGTAACTACGAATAATGTGCCTGATCCTTATGACTCGGATGGATTGATTTATTATACTTGTTTTATCGATGAGTATTTCTACTATAAGGATAAAGAAAAAGAGGAACCGGAAGAATATTCCATGTTTATTAACCAGTCGCCCCGAACTATACAGATCTCTTCAAATTATTATAAGAATGACAAATTCCCGTCAGGAGAGAGTTCGATCAATTTGGCAACTTATGTTTTTACCCAAAAATCGATCTGGACAATCTATAATTTAGAAAATGCACATGAGATCAATGCATGGGGAACAGAGTCTGTAATGGAAGGGGGGAGAGTGAAATCGACACCAACAGGGAAAAATTACAACAATGATGATCCGCTGCAAGGACGTAATAATATAATAAATTTTTATAATGAAACTTCTTTTCAATTTGACTGGAATGAGGTAGTGAATTATCAAACGAATGAAATGAAAGAAGACTTTACTACTTCTTTTTATGCTTGTATGAATCGTAACAGAGATTTGAATGGAAATGGAACGATCGATGAAGATGAGATACGTTGGTACTTGCCTGCACTTAATCAATATATGGGATTTTGGATGGGGGTTGACGTTTTGCCGGAAGAAGTTCGTTTGTATAATGGTAATAAAAGATTGCCTGATGATCAAAATGAATATATTTATTTAAGTAGTACAAATAGTGAAATTAAAAAAAAATGGAGTGCAATGCTATTTTGGGCGAGTGCTGGGTCTTCAACCAGTAGTTATCATCAGGCGACAGAAGAGTATTCAACTAAAACTTACAAGGAGTTATCTTATCGTTGTGTCCGCAATTTGAAAAGTATAACTAGTGAAATCAACGATTTTTTAAAAGCCGAAGGTTCTTTGTCTAATACTGGGTATGAAGCGAATACATATGAATATTTTACAAATACATATTTGAATCCTAAGGCAATTCGTGCAAACGTTACTTTACCTCTTGGTTCCAATCATACACATTTGGATGAAGAAAATCGTTTACCGATAAGGTTTCAGGTAGGTACTCGTAGTACTACTGATGTTGTTTGGGGGAGTCAAGTAAAGTGTCCTTCCGGTTGGAGATTGCCTAATCAAAGGGAACTTTCTATAATCGTATTTCATAGACGGGATAATAATTCGGAAGGGGGGAGTTTGCATTCTGCAACAAAGTCAGGATTGTATGATCAGAGCGGTCTTGAAGACAGACGTGCATATTATGTTAGTGGCAGTAATGTTGTATTGAGGCCATTGGGAGTAAATGCTAAATATCGTTGTGTAAAAGATGAAATTGAAAAATAAATTATGAATCGATCAACTTTAATAAAAAAAATAGCCGGCCGGTTTAACGCAAAAGAAAAGGATGTTCAGCACTTTATCAAAGCATGGGAAGAAGAAGTGGAGAATGCCTTGATTCAGGAAGGTGAAGTCGTTTTAATGGGATTCGGAACATTCACTATTTGGAAACAGGTAGGGAGGCCGGGACGCAATCCAAGAGAAAATACAGTTTGTATGATTGCTCCTCGCAACAGTGTAAAATTTAAACCAGGTAAACTTCTTTTGAGACATCTGAATGGGCCGACGGAAACTACAGATGAGAACAACAAGGATAAATCTAAGTAATAGGAACATGCAAATCGGAAAAAATAGTATAACTCAACTTCATAATATGAAACAAGCATCTGATGTAGAATCAATTTTACTCAATGAAGTTGATAATAAGAAGTACGTTTACCTCTATCTTGAAGGAGATACCTGGTGTGCTTATGAACGTTCGGCTTATTATCTGGCAATGGAATTTCCTGTCGTTCTCGATAAGGAAATTGTGCACGATGGTTACGAAGTCATTCTGATGAAGGCTTCTTTCAACGTGGATAAAATGCAGCTACCCCTGTTCCGCACGGCTGTCCTGCGGACGGTGGCAGACGACCGCCTTCTCTTTCAGATGACCCGTACCATTGAAGGATTCGTGGAATGGAAAGAACAACAATTAAGAAGTTTGCCTACTTAATCGGCAGGTGTCTCTTCCTTGGGGATCGTTGAGGCATTCCCGTTCCTGAACGCCGTATAGTGGGGGGACAGAATCTCGACGCCGGCTTTATCGAAATAGTCCTGGATATTCTGATGCAGGTCCGAATAGATGCTTGTCATCTTGTCCGCATCCTGAATATAAGCGTTGATCTGATAAACGGGGTAGAAGTCGCTCAGGGACGTTTCGAGGACGAAAGGAGCCGGTTCAGGCATCACTCCGGACGTTGCCTTGGCTGCATCGATCAAAAGCTGGTGCACTTGCCGCCATGGTGTGTCATAGCCGATCGTCACTTCGGAATGGATGATAAGCCCGTAACTTCTTGCCGACGAACTGTAATTTACTGTCTGTGAAGACATGATGAATGAGTTCGGTATCGTCACGATCTCGTTCTTTATCGTGCGGAGGCGGGTGACGAAAGCTGTCTTTTCGATCACATTACCCACCGTATCGTTCAGTTTTATGCGGTCGCCTTGTTTGAAAGCGCGCATATAAGTGATAACGAACCCGGCAATAATATTTCCGATCACCGTACTCGACCCCAGCGAAACGATCAATCCGACAAAAACCGATACTCCCTGGAACACGCCCGAATTGGCGCCCGGCAAATAAGGATAAATCATAGCGATCATAAATGCATACAGCAGGAATCGGACGATATGGTAGGTCGGCATCGCCCAGTCTGCATAAAAGCCGTTAATCTTCAGCCTTCCCGCATCTATTTCCGTTGCCAGGTAACGGATTCCCCGGATAATGTATTTTATAGCGAGGCAGATCACGATGATTGTGAACAGGTTGGGGATATAATCCAAAATACCTACCAGGATGCTTTTTACCGGGTTCCAGATGTAATAAGCGATCTTGTAGGCAAGTTCTTTGGTCTGCGGGAAGATCGAGAAGAGGATAGGGATCGTCAGCACCAGCAGGATGAATAGCAGCAGGTAGCGTATGATGCTTGCCACGAAGACCAGCAGTTTGACCTGTTTTTGCGTATCCAGTAACTCGTAGTTCTGGATGGAGATTGGTTTTAACTTGGTGTCTTTCAGTTGTTGGATGCGTGCTTTGGCTTTTTGGTAGAGCCAGGAAGAAAGGCGGAACAGCAGGTATTGGCCCAGCAGCACCAGCATGAAATAGAGGGCGTGTTTTCCCGTTTCCCACCAATTTTCATGGAGTTTGCTACCCCTTAATTGTGCAACTGTTTCCTGGTGTAACGAATCCAGTTTCTGGATTTGCCCGGCTTTCAGTTTGAAGGCGGCGTCTGTCTTTTGTATGGCGGACGAGTCGGTATGCGTCAGAGCCGTATCGGTCGAGAAAATATCCTTGATTACTTTTTGCAGTTGGGCGTTTGCCGTTGTGTGCAGGAATAATAAGAGCAGGAAAATGTATAAAGTTTTGTGCCGTTTCATTTTGACGTTCATTTTTATTGTTGATTTACATACAACAAAAAGAAACGGGATAGGTTAAGTGAAAAAAAATTATAAAAGGCGGCTGCCGGAGATTAGAATCTTCCAGGCAGCCGCCTTCCGCGTCATCAGATAATCTGATTTATTATGATTTTACCAGGGAGTGATCGTCACATTGCGGAACTCCACTTCCTTACCTTCGCTCTGCAAGCCGATATAACCGTCTTTCTGCTTGTTCCATCCGGTGTTCTGATAAACGCCGTTGATGTAGACGTTGATCTTTCCGTCTTTCACATAGATGTTGGCCTCGTTCCATTCGCCGGCAGGCTTTTCGCTGCTCGGAGCGTTCTTTTTTACCACCGGGAAACCAGGACGGGGTTCACCCGGCTTGCCCTGGTATTGCATCAGGTCGGAGCCGCCCAGAAGGACAAAGTCACCCGCATTACCCAGCATCAGGTTACATTCTATTCCGTTCGGGAACGGATTCTTCGGATCGGCGATCAATAGGAAAATACCACTGTTCGCATTCTGGTCACCGTTTGGCCAGCGCCATTCCACGTGCAGCTTGTAGTTATCGTACTTTTCTTTCGTGTACATATAACCGAAAGGCTGGCCTTTGATCTTGATCACACCGTCGCTTACGGAATAAACCTGTTCAGGCGGAACGGAATTTTTGTCAACGACAAAGTTCCAGTTTGACAGGTCTTTTCCGTTGAATAACTTGGTTGTCTTCTGTGCATTTGCGTCGCTTCCGAAGCACAAAAATGCTGCGGCTATGGCCGCCATGCAGAGCATTCTTTTTTTCATGGTTCTAAATGAATTATGAATAATAAAATAGTAATTAGTCAATAATAAGTTTGCGGTAACGTACACGCTTAGGTTCAGTGTCGCCACCCTGTTTGCGTTTGTATTCTTCGTATTCGGAATAAGTTCCTTCATAGAAGACCACATTCGAATCGCCTTCGAACGACAGGATATGTGTACAGATACGGTCGAGGAACCAGCGGTCGTGCGAAACGACAACAGCGCATCCGGCGAAGTTCTCCAGACCTTCTTCCAGGGCACGCAGCGTGTTCACGTCGATGTCGTTGGTCGGTTCGTCGAGTAACAGCACATTGGCTTCGGCCTTCAGTGTGATGGCAAGGTGCAGGCGGTTACGTTCTCCACCCGACAAGACGCCGCAAAGTTTTTCCTGGTCGGCTCCTGCAAAATTGAAACGTGACAAGTAAGCACGCGAGTTGATCTCTTTTCCTCCTACGCGGATAAATTCCTGTCCGCCGGAAATAACCTGGTAAACTGTTTTATTCGGGTCGATGTCTTTATGTGTCTGGTCGGCATAACCTACTTTTACGGTTTCACCCACTTCGAACGTACCTTTGTCGATGCTTTCCATGCCCATGATCATCTTGAACAGTGTTGTTTTACCTGCACCGTTCGGACCGATCACACCCACGATGCCGTTTGGAGGAAGCATGAAGTTCAGGTCGTCGAACAATAGTTTTTCACCGAATGCCTTGGCTACATGTTGCGCTTCGATCACCTTGTTACCCAGACGGGGGCCGTTCGGGATAAAGATTTCCAGTTTGGATTCGCGCTCTTTCTGGTCTTCATTCAGCAAGGCTTCGTAAGAGTTCAGACGAGCTTTACCTTTAGCCTGGCGGGCTTTCGGAGCCATGTTGATCCATTCCAGCTCGCGTTCCAACGTCTTGCGGCGTTTGCTGGCCTGCTTTTCTTCCTGAGCCATTTTCTTAGTCTTCTGATCCAGCCAGGAAGAGTAATTACCTTTCCAGGGAATACCTTCGCCACGGTCGAGTTCAAGAATCCAACCGGCCACGTGATCAAGGAAGTAACGGTCGTGTGTGATACAGATGACTGTTCCGGCATACTGCTGCAAATGTTGTTCCAGCCAGTCGATAGACTCGGCATCCAGGTGGTTGGTCGGCTCATCAAGCAGCAACACGTCCGGCTGTTGAAGTAACAGACGGCAAAGAGCTACACGGCGGCGCTCGCCTCCGGACAGCGTATCCACGATCTGGTCTTCAGGCGGGCAGCGCAGGGCATCCATTGCACGTTCGAGGCGGCTGTCGAGGTTCCAGGCGTCGGTCGCATCGATCTTATCCTGCAATTCGGCCTGACGGGCGATCAGCGCATCCATCTTGTCCGGGTCTTCCAGCACTTCGGGATCGCCGAACTTTTCGTTTACCTCTTCGTATTCTTTTAATGTATCAACGATTTCCTGTACTCCTTCCTGTACGATCTCCTTTACGGTTTTGCCCGGTTCCAGTTTCGGTTCCTGCTCTAGATATCCGACGGAATATCCGGGTGAGAATACTACTTCTCCTTGGTATTCTTTTTCGACGCCGGCAATAATTTTTAGCAATGTAGATTTACCAGAACCATTCAAACCAATGATCCCGATCTTTGCTCCATAGAAAAAGGACAGGTAAATATTTTTCAATACTTGTTTTTGAGGCGGAAAGACTTTACTCACGCCTACCATCGAGAAAATAATTTTCTTGTCGTCTGCCATGTTTCAAATTGTGTGTATTTATATGATCATTTTTCTTCGTGGACAAACTTACACAAATATCTTCATAGTTTATATATGTCCGGATGAAAATAGCGTGTATTTTTATCTTTCTTGCGTTCCTTCGTCTGCAATCTTAAGGGGCATGATTACTTGTTATGTATCGGCTTACTGCAAAACGCAAATGCATATCCTCCCCCCAGAGTGTCTCCAAAAAACGTTTTCAAAGGGATTATTAAGTAATTTTCCTGTCTCAAAACGCTTTTTCTTTCCGGCATATTTTTCTCGGAGGATAACTCGTCATTTACAGTCGTTTTCATCAATTGCTTATCCATAAGAGTTTCCAAAGTTTTACCGATGACATCGAAACGCAAAGCGATAGAATTTGTTACCCGTATCATGGGATTCAGTTGTTCTTCCTCATAGTGACGGATGAATCGGATAATATCATCCTGTCCCTTATTTATTTTCGCCAGTTCCGATTTTACGGATTTAGGGACTTCGGATGGGTTGGATAGACTGTTTGCTTATCTCCGATGCGAGGATATATTTTTGTCATCATAACTTGATTCGCTTTAATAGTGTTTACTTTTTAGATGAATGATAGATTGAAGTGCCAGCAGAATCACAAACAGGTATTCTGCCGTCAAGTAGAGGGATAAAGATGCTTTTATACAGAAGCTCAACCAATAGAGGTACACTAAATACACACAGGTGGTTGTTACCTGAAACAGAAAGGTGATTTTGGTTTTCCCCGTTCCTCCGACCGCATTGAGATATACATAACCGGGTAGTGCAAACGTGTAATTCAATAGCATCACCACGAAAGGAGCAAATGCTAATTCTATCAATAGCTCATTATCGGTGTAGAAACTGACAATCCAACGGTTACAGAGTAAAGCTACTACTACGAATGGGATGCCAACGGCATAACCTAATTTCAGAACCTTGTGGCAGATCGGGAAAAGTTCATTTCTCGCCCTGGCTCCAATAGCATTACTTACTAATGAACTTGTAGTGACAGCAAAGGAATTGGCAATTACGAAAAATATTGCTGATACGCTTCGGGTTATATTGGAAATAGCCAACTCTGTTTTCCCTAAATGTTCGATTGCCACGAAAAATAGAAACCAAGGGGCTACGCTGATAAAAGCATGGAGCATACTCCACACAGACAGATTCAGGACTTTGATAAGTAACTGTCCATCATACACGGGCTTCAATCCGTATTTTTCTTTTTCTATCTTCGCTCCTGTGTAGATACAAAGTACAATCAAAGAACCCATTTCTGCTAATGATGAAGCGATGGCTGCTCCCGAAATACCTAATTCCAGTGTGAATATTAAGAAGTAATTCAGCGGGATATTAATCGCCTCCGCAGTAACAGCAGACCATGATAAGGCTTTTGTGTGGGTTATTCCAACGAAGAAAGACCGGATAGCCAGAAAAGGAAATGAGAACAACAGCCCGAAGCTGCGCCAGTCTAAATAGCGGACTACTGCCTGATAAATCTCCGGTGAGGAAATTAATCGCTTCAATAGATAAGGAGAAACGGCATGAATCAGCAAGCAAAGCAAGACGGCTAATCCCGATAAAAAGAATAACCCCTGAAAGAAAGTTTTTCCGGTTGTCTTATAATTCTGTTCCCCGTTTCTGCGGGCAATCATCACTTGCAATCCAATACTGAACCCGAAGCCCAGCATATAGACCGCCAGATAATAAATTCCGGCAATAGCGGATGCTCCCAACTCCACCTCGCCTACGTGACCTAAAAAGACAGCATCCGTTATATTGATTAACTGCTCCATGAGGATGCTCATCATCACCGGAAAGTTGATGAGCCAGATTTGTTTATATGTATAATTCATTGCTCAACTGCAAAAATAGCACGATACGAACAGACCTGAATAACATGGTCTGCCAGCTCGTAAATTCATAAATAAAAGGATATAAAATCTCTGTGGCAAATAAATCGTTATTTGTCAAATAGCTGAATAGCTTTCTTGAAGGGGGCTATTCGCAGGAGCGTAGCTATATACAGAGTTTCATAAGAAGTGAATACTATTTGTGAGTTGATATAGCGCAAATGTATGAAAAATTAATAAATTCAATCTATCAATTCATGGATTTCTTTTATATGCAGGTGCAAATGTCCCAAATATCCCTCTATCATTTCTCTTAATGTAACCTTTGCTCCTGTAAAATCGCACCAGTAACTATCCAGCCTGTTCTTATCTATCGAGTGAATCACCTGAATGATGTGCAAATTATAGAACTTCCACAACTGGATTAAGTTAGACCAGTCGGCATTTTGATAATCTTGCAGAACTATCCACAAGTCATTATCCTGTGTATAATCAGGGAAGAAAAGCAGGTCTTTGCTATATTGCAACCGAACCATGCGTTGATGATTATTGGATGCCGAATTAATCAAGTGACCGAGAATCTGCTTGATGGTGCGATTCTGCGTATTTCGCCTTTGTGTGATAACCTCTACGGGCAGACTAATTAACAATTTCTCTTCTGTTTCAATAACCTGTGCAATGCCAGTGGTTATATGTATAAGATTACTTTCTTGCATAACTTTCTAATTTTAAATACTTCTGCAAAAGTAAGTTCTTTGCCTATCATCCACTTGTAAAAAACTGACTTTATCACAAATGACTACGCACGACTATGCGATTTAATAACATTCAGCCTACAATCTTCGGAAAAGAATGTAGAATACGGAGAATGCGAAGATAGATATTGAGTAGGCGAACAGCCTGTAAACTCTTTAAAGTCTTTCACCAAGTGCGAAGGGTCGTAAAAGCCACACGAATAAGCCAAGTCTACGAACTCCATTCCCGGATGATTCTGCAATAGATACAGTGCCCGCTGAAAGCGAACGACCCGATAATATTCTTTAGGGCTCATTCCTACATAGTTGGTAAATACTCGCTTGAATTGCCTATACCCCAAACAAGCACTTTCAGCAAGGGTATTCACGTCAATTTGTGGTTGATTGATTATTTGGCGGATAGCGTGCTGCGTTCTTTGGTAATTACAATCTGCATCGACCAACCGTTGCATAAAGAAGTGTTCAATCAACCGGATGCAGGTTTCAACGGTTGGTTCGGCAGAAATATTTCGTTTCAGGTGATTCAGTTCGATGTCTTCCAAATCTTCTACATCTATATAATGGTTGTAAAGTTCACTCATAGAACACCGTACAAATGAATTCAGCCCTAAAGGATGAAATATGACGGCAATC
>ERZ857882.1927-NODE-1927-length-22905-cov-28.834311_pt1 | contig 22905 bp, 24 predicted proteins | sample MGYA00519697_ERZ857882 | MGnify/ENA primary metagenome ERZ857882 (study PRJEB31778, sample SAMEA3449373) | human gut metagenome | biome: human gut; feature: human-associated habitat; material: faeces | place: United Kingdom | collected 2010/2012 ...
CATCTGCTTCTGCAACACCAAGGGCTCCACCGAGCGGCTGACCAAGTTCCTGCAGCTGCGGGGGCTGGACGCCCAGTGCATCCACGGCGACATTCCCCAGCGCAAGCGGGAGGAGGTCATGGCCCGGTTCCGGGACGGGGAGCTTCATGTGTTCGTGGCCACGGACGTGGCCAGCCGGGGCATCGACGTGGACGACGTGGACGCGGTGTTCAACTTCGAGGTACCCGAGGAGAATGAGTACTACATCCACCGCATCGGCCGCACCGGCCGGGCCAAGAAGCACGGCGTGGCCTATACCCTGCTGTCGGACTTCCCCTCCCGCATGCGGCTGGACGACATCGCCCGCAACACTCGCAGCCAGATCATCCCCGCCACCCTGGAGGAGGACGGCCGGGTGACTCCTGCGGAGCCCAAATCAAAGTAAGGAGCGTGGCCCCTATGAAACGACGGATACGGTACATGGCCCTGTTGCTGGTGCTGTGCATGCTGGCTCTGACCGGCTGCGCCCAGCCGCGGGACACCATGACCCTGCGGGTGTGCCTGGACGCCGCCCCGGCCACCCTGGACCCCGCCATGGCCTCCTCCGATGCCGAGCGCACGGTGGTGGCCCACCTGTTTGAAAACCTCATGAAGCTCTCCCGGGGGGAGGACGGCGGCATCCAGCCGGTTTACGCCGCCGCCAAATCCTACACCGTGGAGGACAACCTGGACGGCACCGAGACCTATACCTTCACCCTGCGGCAGAACGTCCGCTGGTCCGACGGGCAGACCGTCACCGCCCACGACTTTGTCTATGCCTGGCAGCGGCTGGCGGACCCGGCCACCGCCTCCCCCCATGCGGCTCTGCTGAACATGGTGGCGGGCTTTGACCAGGTGCAGGCCGAGCAGGACGGAAGCCTTCTTCAGGTGTCCGCCCCGGACGACTTCACCTTCGTGGTGAAGCTCTCCTACAAGTGCGCCTATTTCCTGACGGATGTCTGCGCCGGGACGGCCACCATGCCGGTGCGCAGCGACGCGGCGGAGCGGGAGGACTGGTCCCTGCACTCCGAGACCCTGCTGACCGACGGCCCCTATCGGGCCACCGGCTGGGACGAGACGGACCTCACCGCCCAGGCGGCCGACGGGTACTATGATGCCCGCCGCCTGGGGCCGGACGTGCTGGAGTTCCGGTTCGAGACGGACGGCCAGGCCCGGGCGGACCTGCTGTCCGGCGGCGACGTGGACTTTGCTATGAACCTGCCGGAGGGCGACACCTCCGATCCCTATCCCCAGACCACCCTGCTGCTGCTGAACCAGCGGACCGGCAGCCTGGAAAGCGAGTCCCTGCGCCGGGCCCTGGCCCTGGCCATCGACCGGAACGCGCTGACGGAGGACCAGCCTCTGGACCCCGCCCAGGGCATTGTCCCTCCGGGGCTGCGCAACACCATGGGCGGCGATTTCCGCCAGGGCAGCGGCAGTCTCATCGACAATGAGCCTGATAACTACGAGGCCCTGTGCCAGCAGGCCAAGACCCTGCTGGAGGAGGCAGGCGGCGTGAAGGCCGCCGGGCAGATCACCCTGCTGTATGACAGCACCGACGAGACGGCAGCCCAGACAGCCGCCGCCGTCCAGGACGCCTGGAAGCAGAAGCTGGGGCTCATCGCCATCCTGCGGGGGGCCACGGCCCAGGAGCTGGCGGACGCCCTGAACCAGGGCGAGTTTATGGTGGCCCTGACCACCGTCACCGCCGACCGGGGCGACGCCTCGGGCCTGCTGTCCCTGTGGGAAAGCGGCAATGGGTACTTCTATTCCACCGCCTATGACATGCTGCTGCGGGCGGCGGACGCCTCCGGCCATGTGGAGGTCCGGGACGCCTATCTGGAGGACGCGGAGGCCATGCTGGTGGAGGACGGCTGGGTCATCCCCCTGTACTATGTCCACCGTCACAGCGGCCTGGCCCAGCAGCTGACGGCCCCGCTGTACGACGGCGCCGGCGTGTACCGGTTCTCCGCCGTTGTGCGCCAGACGCCGCAGTAAACCACAGGATTCGGGAGGAAGCATCATGAAGGAAACCGTACTGCTTACCGGCGGAGCCGGGTTCATCGGCTCCCACATCGCGGTGGAGCTGCTGCAGCGGGACTATGACGTGGTCATCGCCGACGACCTGTCCAACAGCCGCCCGGACGTGCCGGAGCGCATCGAAAAAATCACCGGCCGGGCCCCGGTGTTCTATCGGATGGACGTGTCGGACCGGCAGGCCCTGGACCGGGTGTTCCGGGCCCATGACATCGCCGCGGCGGTGCACCTGGCCGGATACAAGGCCGTGGGCGAGTCCGTGCAGAAGCCCCTGGCCTATTACCGCAACAATCTGGACACCACCCTGGCCCTGCTGGAGGTGATGGCGGACCACGGGGTCCACCGGCTGATCTTCAGCTCCTCCGCCACGGTGTACGGCAATGCGGAGGCCCCCTGCCGGGAGGATATGTCCACCGGCGGCTGCACCAATCCCTACGCCTGGACCAAGCTGATGATCGAGCAGATCCTGCGGGACGCCGCCAAGGCGGACCCTTCTCTTGCGGCGGTGTGCCTGCGGTACTTCAACCCCGTGGGGGCCCACGAAAGCGGCCTCATCGGCGAGCTGCCCAACGGCATCCCCAACAACCTCATGCCCTATATCACCCAGACCGCCGCCGGTATCCGCCGGGAGCTGACGGTGTTCGGCAACGACTATCCCACCCCTGACGGCACCGGCGTCCGGGACTATATCCATGTGGTGGACCTGGCCCGGGGCCATGCGGCGGCTCTGGACTACTCCCGGAGCCATCCGGGCTGGGAGGCCATCAACCTGGGCACCGGACGGGGCAGCAGCGTGCTGGAGATCGTGGAGACCTTCCAGCGGGTCAACGGCGTGGCGGTGCCCCACCGCATCGGCCCCCGCCGCCCCGGGGACCTGCCCACCTGCTATGCCGCCACGGACAAGGCCGCCCGCCTGCTGCACTGGCACGCGGAAAAGGACCTGGCGGATATGTGCCGGGATTCCTGGCGCTGGCAGCAGAGCCAGCAGTGACCCCACCTGTTCCCGGGCCGGTATAGGCGCTGCCTGTACCGGCCCGCAGCGCTTTCGAAAAAGGAGAATTTTGCTATGCCCATTCGTTCCAGGGCCGCTGCTGCGGCCGTGCATATCCTGACCGCCCTGTGCGCCGCCGTGGGGGTGGTGCTGCAATGCGGCTTCTTCGGCGGAAGGCTGAACCTGGCCGCCCTGCAATACTTCACCCTGATGAGCAACATCCTGTGCGCCGTGTATTTTGCCGGAGCCGCCGTCCGCACCCTCCGCCGGGGGGACACCTGGCTGCCGGTGTGCAAGGGAGCCCTGGTGATGGCCATGGCCATCACGGGCATCACCTTCCACCTGTTCCTGGCCGCCGGGGACTTCAACATGGGCCACACCCAGCTGATTACCAACCACCTGCTCCACACCGCCGCCCCGCTGCTGACGGTGCTGGATTGGCTGCTGTTTGACGAAAAGGGGCATTATCGCCGGTTTGAGCCCTTCCTGTGGGGTATTTTCCCGGCGGCCTACTTCGTATACACCATGATCCGGGCCCGGGTCAGCAGCTTCCGGTTTTACAACGGCTCGCCGTACCCCTACCCCTTCATGGACGTGGACGCTCTGGGCTGGGACAAGGTGCTGCTGATCTTCCTGGCCATGGCCGCAGCCTTCCTGGCCCTGGGCTATGTGCTGGTGTGGATTGACCACCTCCTGGCCCGGCGGCAGAAGCGATGACCGGCCGCGGAGACCCGGCCCGGGATATGGAGGCCGCCCGGGCCATCGCCCGGCAGGCCGCCGCCCTGGGAGGCCGGGCCTACTATGTGGGGGGCTTCGTCCGGGACCGTCTGCTGGGCCGGGAGAACACCGACGTGGACATCGAGGTCCACGGCCTGACCCCCAGCCAACTGGAGGAGATCTTAGACGGCCTGGGAGGCCGCCTGGAGATGGGGGCCAGCTTCGGGATCTACGGCCTGAAGGGCTATGGCCTGGACATTGCCATGCCCCGGCGGGAGCGGGCCATCGGCCGGGGCCACCGGGATTTCGACGTGACCGTGGACCCCTTTCTGGGCACGGAGCAGGCCGCCCGGCGGCGGGACTTCACCGTAAACGCCCTGATGGAGGACGTGCTGACCGGCCGGGTGCTGGACCATTTCCACGGTGTCCGGGACCTGCGCCGGGGCGTGCTGCGGCATGTGGATGACCGGACCTTTCCGGAGGACCCTCTGCGGGTGCTGCGGGGGGCCCAGTTTGCCGCCCGGTTCGGGTTCACCGCGGCCCCGGAGACCATCGCCCTGTGCCGGGGCATCGACCTGTCCGCCCTGCCGCCGGAGCGGGTGGAGGGGGAGCTGCGCAAGGCCCTGCTTCAGGCGGAGCGCCCCTCGCCGTTTTTCGAGACTCTGCGGGACATGGGGCAGCTGTCCCACTGGTTTCCGGAGGTGGAGGCCCTGATGGGCGTGCCCCAGGAGCCGCGCTTTCACCGGGAAGGGGACGTCTGGACCCACACCATGCTGGTACTGGACCAGGCGGCGGCTCTGCGCAGCCGGGCCCGGCAGCCCTTTCCCTTTATGCTGGCGGCCCTGTGCCATGATCTGGGCAAACCGGCCGCCACCGAGTATGTCCGGGGCCGCATCCACGCCTATGACCACGAGTCGGCGGGGGTGCCCCTGGCGGACGCCCTGGTGCGGCGCATCGTGGGGGACAAGGCGGCAGCGGCCTATGTGCGGAACATGGTGCAGCTGCACATGAAGCCCAACGCCCTGGTGGGGGCCGACGCCTCCGTCAAGGCCAGCAACCGGATGTTTGACCAATCACTGGAGCCGGAGGACCTGATCCTTCTGGCCTCGGCAGACGGCCGGGGCACCCATAGCCTGTGGCCCTGGGAGGATACGGAGCCCTGGCTGCGGCAGCGGCTGGCCCTGTACCGGGAGCTGATGGCCCGGCCCCAGGTCACCGGGGCGGACCTCATCGCCGCCGGTCTCACGCCGGACAGCCGCTTCCGGGAGCTGCTGGCCTATGCCCACAAGCTCCACCTGGCGGCGGTGCCCCGCGACAGCGCCCTGAAGCAGACCCTGGCCTATGCCCGGAAGCTCCGCGTCACAGAAAATTAACTTGCAAAAGAACCCCTCCTGTGGCATGATAAACAAGATATGTTATCATGCCGCAGGAGGGATTTTTATATGCGCATCACCGTCATCGGCTGCGGGCGCTGGGGCTCGCTGATCGCCTGGTATCTGGACCGCACCGGCCACGCCGTCACCCTGTATGGCCGCCCCGGCTCCCGGCATATGCAGCGCTTTCTTGCCACCCGCCGCAACGACCTGCTGGAGCTGCCGGAAAGCATTCAGCTGTCCACGGACCTGTCCTGCGTCCGGCAGGCGGAGATCGTGGTGATCTCCATCGGCTCCCAGGGGCTCCAGGGCCTGATGGACCAGCTGCGGCCCCTGGCCCTGGGGGATAAGATCTTCGTTTTGTGCATGAAGGGCCTGGAGCAGGGGACGGGCCGCCGCCTGAGCCAGATCGCCCAGGAGAATCTGGACCCCTCCAACGCCGTGGCGGTGTGGCTGGGCCCGGGCCATGTGCAGGAGTTTTACCGGGGCATCCCCAACTGCATGGTCATCGACAGCAGCCGGGAGGACGTGAAGCGGCTACTGGTGCGGTCCTTCTCCAGCGACCTGATCCGCTTTTACTATGGGGAAGACCTCATCGGCAACGAGGTGGGGGCCGCCGCCAAAAATGTGGTGGGCATCGCCGCCGGATTTTTAGACGGCAAGGGCCTGTCCAGCCTGAAGGGCGCCCTGATGAGCCGGGGCACCCGGGAGGTGGCCCGTCTCATCCAGGCCATGGGCGGCAGCCAGCTGTCGGCCTACGGACTGTGCCACCTGGGGGACTATGAGGCCACGGTGTTCTCCCGGTACAGCCACAACCGGCAGTTCGGCGAGTCCTTCATCCGGGGCGAGACGTATACGGACCTGGCGGAGGGGTACTACACCGTGGAGGCCCTGGTGCTGCTGGGGGAGCGCTATGGCGTGGAGCTGCCCATCTGCCAGGCGGTGCACCGCATTCTCTACTGCGGCGCGGACCCCATGGCGGAGCTGCGCACCCTGCTGGACCGGGACCTGACCCGGGAATTCGGCGAATCCTGAAAAAATCAGCTGGCTGCCCCCCCGCAGCCAGCTGATTTTTTGCCCTTCCGGGCTTTATGCTTCTTCCCCACTGAGCTTTCCGTCCTGCATATGCAGCCGGATATCGGCGGCCTCGGCCACCTTGGGATCGTGGGTCACCACGATGACGCAGCGCTCCTCCTGGTGGGCCAGCCGCTGGAGGGTCTCCACGATCATCCGCCCGTTGTCGCTGTCCAGACTGCCGGTGGGCTCATCGGCCAGGATCACCCGGCTGCCCGCCGCCAGCGCCCGGGCGATGGCCACCCGCTGCTGCTCGCCGCCGGACAGCTGATTGGGCAGCTTCCGGAAATACGACTCCCGGATGCCCATATCCGTCAGCCGCTGCCGGGCCAGCTCCAGGGCCTTTTCCTTGTCCATTTTCTGCAACCGCAGGGGATAGCACACGTTTTCCTCCGCCGTCAGCAGCGGAAACAGGTTGAAATCCTGATAGATCACCGACACCGTGTCCCGCCGCAGGGCGCTGCGGTCCATGAGCCGGATGGGCTGCTCGTCCAGGGTGATCTCCCCCTCCGTGGGCAGCTTCAGCCCCGCTAAAAGGCTCAGCAGCGTGGATTTGCCGCTGCCGGAGGCCCCCATGATGGTGTACAGGGTCCCGTCGTGGAAGGTATAGCTGACGCCGTCCACGGCGGTGACCCGCTGATACTTCCCGGCATAGGTATAGGTAACGTTTTGCAGCTGGATGTTCATATTTATTCCCTCCCCAGATTTGATTCCAGAAACTTTCGCCGCATGGTCAGAAGATATGCCAGAGCCGTGCCCGCCAGATTCATCACCCAGAAGCCCGCCACCGGCCCCCAGGCCGGGGCCGTCCGGAAGGCCAGCCAGAAGCCCCCTGCGCCGATGATCGCCCCCAGCAGGCTCAGCAGCCCGTGCTCCGTCAGGGCCCACACTAAGATGCTGCCCCGGCTCTGGCCCAGGATGAACTGCAGCTTCAGCTCCCGGCTGCGGTGGCGCAGCAGCAGGATGCTGAACACCGCCCCCACTCCGAAGGAGGCCAGCCCCAGCAGCCACGACACCAGCCCCAGCAGCCGCTGGTTCTGCTGCAGCTGTTCCACGGTTTTCACCAGCACGTCGTCATAAACGGCCAGGGCGAAGGGATAGGTGCGGTACAGCCGGGACCCCTCCCAGGGCACCGGGGTGCCGTCCTTGGTGGGGGCCACGAAATAGCGGCTGGCGTACCCGTCCCAGAACTCGCCGATCTTCCGGTTGTCCGCCATGGCGGCGGACAGACTGTCCAGCGTCAGACCGCCGTAGGTCTCCTCACACAGCTGCCGCACCACCCACCAGGAGCAGTACAGCCGCCCGGACCCGCCGGTATAGGTCCCCGCCGCCAGGAAGCGGTGCTGGATGTTGTCCCCCTCCACCCCGGTGAACTCCAGGGTCACATAGCCGTCCCCGTCCACCAGATGCGCCTGCTCCTCCGGCAGCAGCAGGGAGAAGCCCCGCCCCCGGAACATATCCTCGCCGAAGCCCTCCCGCCAGATGACGGTGCAGCCCGAGGAGGCCAGCAGGGAGCTGTCCGCCTTCAACCCGGTGACGCCGCTGAGGGTCAGCCGGTCCTGGTCGCCGGGGGTGGTGCAGTACACCGTGGACCGTACCTGCACATCCCGGACATAGGGGGCGAACAGGTCGTTGTCCTGGAAATTGCCGTAGGTCTTTTCCCCGTCGAACAGCCGCAGCACCCAATCCGGCAGGTTCAGCTGGTCCGACTGGGTCCCCGTGAGATTGGTGACGCTGCACCGGACCTCCAGATTGTCATAAACCTCCTCAATGCGTGCGGCCATCTGGGCCCGGGACCGCTGGAGCATACACAGGGCCAGGGAAAACGCCAGGGCCGTCAGCACCACCACCAGGCACAGGCTGGTGCGCTTGCGCATCTGCTTGAAAAAATAGGGCGTCATGGGCGGTCCTCCTTTCGCCTTTTGATTTGCTTATTCCGCCTTGCGGATACCCCGCCGTGCGGTGGATACGCTGACCAAGGCAATCACCGCCAGGGCGATGGCCAGGGCCCCGGCGCACAGGGCCATGGTCTGGCCGGTGGAAACGGTCAGCGTCAGATCGGAGCCGGTCAGGGCCTGGATTTTGTCCGTGGCCCAGGACATACCGGGGATGCTGACCGCCAACGCGATCACCGTCCCCGCAGCCGCCATCAATGCCGAGGGCGTCCAGATTTGTCCCGCAATATCCCGACGTTTTGCGCCCAGTGTCCACATACGCAGGGCGGTTTTGCTCTCCTGCATGGGAAGCAGTACGCAGTACGCCGCTAAAACCACCGCCCACAGAGCCAGGCCCACATAGAGCACCGTCCGGGACACCCTGGTATAGCCGTCCAGACTCTCCACAATATCGCTGTACCCCTGGTCGTAGTAGGTCACCGCGCCGCCCAGATCGTTTTCCTCCAGCCGGGCCTCCACCTGGTCGATGGTGCCGTTTTGCAGGATCAGGCTGGACCACACGCCATAGTTGCCGGTTACCGTCTGGCAGGTGACGCTTTTCTCCGGCACAAACACGCTGTTGGGGGTGAAGCTGGTGGGGGTAGTCACCCACTCGTTGCTCTGGCGATACAGACCGATGATGGTGTATTCCGTCTCCTGCTGAAAGCCCTGGTCCGGCAGATAGCAGGAGGGCCGGGGGTTATATTCGTGTATGTAGGAATACCGCAGGTCCTGGTCGTATTCATACAGGGACAGCGGCAGAACGTCCCCCACGTTCAGGCCGTTTTCCCGGGCCAGGGACTCGGAGACCAGGCACACCGCCGCCCCGGAGTCGTACTCCGCCTGGGAGATGCTGCGGCCCTGGGTGACCATAGTGGTCCCGGCGGCGAAATCCGCCAGAGCCTCTAAGTGATTCACCGCCAGCACCGGCACGCTGTGGCTGCTGACCCGGACGGACTCCATGGCCTTCTGCCAGGTGGGGGAGGAGGCAATCATCTCCTCCGCCGTGACGCCCTCCGGCAGAATGGTGAAGGAAGCCAGGTCATAATCCGTGTCATAGGCAATGACCCGCTGAACGGTCCACTCCCATTTCTGTTCCTCCACATTCCACTGCTCATCGTATAACGTCCAGGGCTGGGAGCAGTCATCGACATTGAAGGCAATGGTGTTCAGTCGCCGAAGGTCTATGGTGGACTCATTGCCGGTAACGGGGTCCTTATACAGGGGCGCATCGTCCGGCCAGGGATTTCCCTCGCCGTCCGTTATGGTGATGGCGGTGGTGCGGTCGGCATAACGGATCAGGTTGTTCTCAATATCCAGGCTCCGGGGGTCCACCTCATAGCCACTGAGTCTCAGGTCCTCCGCAATGAGGCAGCGCTGCTCGAAATCCAGGTCGCGGTAATTGTGGGTAAACACCAGGATCCGCTGTCCGGCCTGCAGCGCCTTGCCCGCCGCATCCGACTCGCCGGTGATCTGCAAATAAAAATTTGCGTTCCGGCCGGTGGGGTCGTTCCAATCGCCGCTCATGGCTTGCACTCCCAGCACCTTGCCGGAGACGACCCAGTTGAAAAAAGCGCCTGTATCATACTCTCTGGGATAATAGACCCTCTCCTCCCCCACCTCCGTGATCTCGATCTCCAGGATGGCGAAGTTATAGGGGACGTCCTCATCGTTATCAATGCGGGTGTCGGAGCTGTCAACGTCCATTTGATAAAATGTGGTCAGCGGCGTGAGCTTCGGACTGTACCCCCCGGCAAGGCCCATGGTGGCCTGACCGCGGATGATGTTCCAGCCCTTCTGGGCGGCCTCCTTCAGAAACTCGTTGGCTTCGTATGTGGGGCCAATATCCTCGTATACTATGTCGCCGCTGGACACCAGCTGCCGTTTCCCGCCGGTGACCACCGCCACGGTGGTGTAGGTCTCCTCCACCCCGGCCCGGGTCTGGACCGCCGCCCAGAACTGCCCTCCGGACAGGGCCAGGATCACCCCCGCTAAGGCCAGCAGCAGTGCGCCGAAGGCCGCCTTCACCGGCCGCCGGGTCAGTTGGTGCATGGGATTCATAGAAACAGCTCCTTTCGCATCGGTCAAATGGGTGCAGGCAGGACTACTTATGATAAATCATATACGGAGTTTATCATAAGTAGCCCTGCCTGTCAAGCCTTAGTTTTCATAGAGACGGCTCATACCGCCACCGGGGCGGAGCCGATCACCCGCAGATTGCGGCACACCAGAACAGAACAGCCCTCCGGCAGCTCCAGCCGGACCGGGAACGTGTGTTCCTTCTCGGCGTCTGCGTAGCCGCAGTTATGACACCGGATGGTCATCTGCCAGTGCCGGGTCTGCAGCCGGGGGCCGTCATCCGTGTACCAGACGGCGGTGGATGCGTAATAGTCGTGGGGACAATAGACGGCGGAAGCGGGGACGATCAGGGACAGGGACATGGCCGCCGCCAGGGCCAGGCCCAGAAGGGTCTTGCTGCATTTTTTCATGGCGGGTCGCTCCTTTCGGCTCTCGTTGTGCCGGACACATAAATAGGAAAAAATAAGAATAAAAAGAATAAGAGGGTGGGCGGGGCGGCTTTCGCCGCCCGCACCCGGGAATTATGGCGATTTTATTCCGTCACGGGGACAGGTTTGATAGACTGGTATTCACGGCAACCGGAAGCCGTGCAACCGGTAAAGCCACTTTTGCGGTCAGTAACATACAAACACTCCTTGCAGCGGTATATTTTTACATACATATGCTTGGCTGGATTGCTTGAGGAGTGGTCACTGCTATATTCTGACCGCTCATGATGTCCACTCGAAAGTGTGGAGTTTGCTGCAACTCCGACTTTTGTTCCGCATTTGGAGCACTGCAGTAAATCGCCTTTGTTCCACTGATGCCCCATAGATGTAATATTATCATACCAAACATACGTTCCGACAATAACGCGTTTGAACGAGTGATTGCAGGTTCCTGCCGCAAATGCGGGAACCATCAAGGAAAGGGACATCATCAGTGCCAAGGTCAAGCAGAGGAAAATCTTCGCCAATTTTTTCATGACAGGGTTTGCTCCTTTCGATTTTTGTCTTTTGAATCATTCGCTGCGGGTAGGGACGCTTCTTACTGCATGGGCCTCACCTCCGTACAATCAGACTTTTTCAACCAGTATAGGTTTTTCTGATTGTCTCTGAGCGCTGCCACTGACCGGCCACGGACCAGGTTATGGACATAGTATACTCGGCGCCCTCCACGGCCTTGACCTGCTCGGTGACGGAGGCGCTGCCTTTGCCCTGGCCTGTCCAGGCCCCCACAACATCCCAGCCTCTGTATAGCGTAACATTGACTACAACCTTGTCCGTGCTGGAATCTGCTGTTCGGAATACACGACAGACGGCCATTCCATTTTCAAACGTCAAAATAGAGAGATTTCCCATCGTCCTTGCCTGTTCTGCATAGGATGTAACTGTAAGACTAAGTAGTAGGATTGAAAACACAAAAAGTAAAGATTTCTTTCTCATCTTGATACCCCCGACATAATTTCGACAGTTTTCTTGTCTCTGCTATAATAACGAGTCAAGGACACCAAATCTTACAGCAAAATTTTACAATTATTTCAATTTGTGGAATTGCACAAAGAAACACTCTCCGCCATAGTGATTATGATGGATTCGTCGGCGTTGGCAAAAATCTGGAAACTGATATTCTGCGCTGCATCCATCCAGGTAATATAACTCAAATGACCTTCTTCCGTGGAAATAAACAGCATTCCGGGCATACCAGCTATGGACACCTCACGCTTGACGTCCCCGTCATCCAGCGTGTACCCGCTGCTGGCATATACGTATAGTCCAGTTCGATGACGTTACCCTCTGCGTTTTCATAGCGCACACTGCCAAAGCTGTCATACGCGATCCGCTCCGCTTCCGTATAGCCCTCCGGCAGGGCGGCGATCCGGTATTGGGGCAGAGCCTGGGCGGGGCCGTCGCCGTGATAGCGGAACTCCACCCGGCGGCCATTCTGCTCCATGGTCCAGCGGACGATATCCGCCCGGGCCTTGGGACTGACGGCCAGCACCATGGCCGCCGACAGCGACAGCATCAGCAGCACCACCGCCGCCCGCCGGGCCACGGTGCGCCAGGGGTAGGGGTTTCGCAGCCGGAACCACAGCAGCGGGTCCCGCAGCATCTCCCGCATACGGCGGCGGTGCCCCTCGGACAGCGGCACTTCCGTCTCCGGCGGCGTCTGCGCCTCCTGATCCGCCGCGTCCAGCAGCGCCCGGCGCAGCAGCCGGTCCAGTTCCTGATCGGTCATGGTTCGATCCCCTCCTCCTCAAAAATTTTCCGCAGCAGCGCCCGCCCCCGGGACAGCCGGGTGTTCACGGCGCTCTCCGTCAGGGCCAGCCGCCGGGCGATCTCCGCCCCGCTGTACCCCAGCACCAGCTTCATCTCCAGCACCGCCCGATAGGTGTCCGGCAGCCGGGCAAACAGCTGCACCATGGACGAATACGCCGGCAGATCCCGGCTTTGCCCGGCAAAATCCGCCCAGCCCTCCTCCAGCGGCAGGTGGCAGCGCCGCCTGCGCAGAATGGTGATGGCCTCGTTCCTCACTATAATAACGAGCCAGCCCCCCAAATCCTTACAAGGAATTTCATAAATTTTTGAAAAATTTTCAATCACCCGCAGAAACGCCTCCTGCACGGCCTCCTCCGCGTCGTGGGGGTCATGCAGCACGGCCAGGGCCGTCCGCTCCATCACCCGGTGATACCGGCGGTACAGCTCCCGGAACTGTTTCTTGTCCCCGTCGCTTTCCAGCGCGGCCAGATATAGCGAAAGCACGGCGTCCGTCACCCCCTTGCCCGTGTCCGGGCCGGTTTTTCCGCCTATTATACCATATTCCGCCTCCGTACTCAATCCCCCGCCCGTCGGCCCCGCCGCGTCAAAAAAGCCGCTGCGGACCCGCAGCGGCATAAGCGATCTCTGATATGGATATAAAATAAGTCGGAGCAAGCTCTATATCGCTTGCTCCGACGTGGTGCCGGTGGTGGGACTCGAACCCACACGGAGTCGCCCCCGGCGGATTTTGAATCCGCTACGTCTACCATTCCATCACACCGGCATGTGACCCGATTATTATACCGTATTTTCTTCCCAAATGCAAGACAAAAATTGCGGCCCCGGCGGGGCCGCAATTTGGTTTTTCAGAACGGACTTACTGCTTCACCCACTGGACGGGCAGCTCTACATGGAGGTCGTCCAGATTATCAAAGAGCTCATAGCTGCCGCCGGTCCACTGCATGGTGCCGCCGGACAGGGTGTATTCGGCGCAGCTGTCATCGCTGAAGGTGTCCGCCTTATCGCTGAGGTACAGCTTGCCCTTGGCCGCCCGGTAATAGCCGGACTCATTTTCATCCGCCAGGCCGTCCATCATCTGGTCCACGTCTATCGAGGCGTCCATCATCTGCTGCACATATTCCTCCACGGTGACGCCCTCGGCCGCCATGGCCTCGTCAATGTCGGCCCGGTTCATGCCCTGATCCTCCAGCTGCTGATAGATCATCTCCACCGCCACAGGGATCAGCGAGTCAATGTAGGTCTGGAGGGAGGTTTTCAGGGCGTCCCGATCCACGTTCAGCGTATAGGTGCCGTCCTCGTTCAGCTTCAGCACAAACACCATCTCCATGGTGGCATCCGTGGACAGGTCCATCCCGGCCCCCTGGTTGACGCCCTCCTGGAACAGTTCCGTGATGTCGCAGTTCCATTTCCAGGTGCCCGCCACCTTGGCGTTGTCGTCGCCGCTGCACGCCGTCAGGCTCAGGGCCATCATCAGTGTCAGCAGCACAGCAATGATGCGTTTCATACTCTTTCTCCTTTATTCATCTTTCTTCCTGGCCGTTCAGGCCATGTCCAGTTTACACATTTTTAACTGTTATGTCAATCATAATTTTCCTGTTTTCCATTAAAATCAAAAAAACCGGGGGAGAACGGCCCTCTATTGGAAGAATCTGCCGGAAAAGCCAAATTACCTATTGACTTGGTAGTTAATTTCGGTTATACTCCAATTACAAACCAAACCGATAGGTAATTCAAGCCTGAAACAGGGAGGAATATACAAATGACTGTTTACGCAGATAACGCGGCCACCACCAGGATGAGCCGGACGGCCCTGGACGCCATGCTCCCCGCCATGGAGGAGAACTACGGCAACCCCTCCAGCCTGCACAGCGTGGGCCAGCGGGCGGCGGAGCTGCTGATGAAGAGCCGCGAGACCGTGGCCCGGTGCCTGAACTGCCAGCCCCGTGAGATCATCTTCACCTCCGGCGGCAGCGAGGCCGACAACCAGGCTCTGCTTTCCGCCGCCGCCATCGGCCGCCGCAAGGGCAAAATGCACATCATCTCCACCGCCTTCGAGCACCACGCCATTCTCCACACCCTGAAGAAGCTGGAGAAGGAGGGCTTCCAGGTGGAGCTGCTGCCGGTCCACGAAAACGGCATGGTCTCCGCCCGGCAGGTGGCCGACACCATCCGGGAGGACACCTGCCTGGTGACCGTCATGTACGCCAACAACGAGATCGGCAGTATCCTGCCCATTGAGGAGATCGGCGCCGTATGCCGGGAAAAGGGCGTTCTGTTCCACACCGACGCCGTGCAGGCGGCGGGCCACCTGCCCATCGACGTCCAGACCCAGCACATTGATATGCTGAGCCTCTCCGGCCACAAGTTCCACGGCCCCAAGGGCGTGGGTGCGCTGTACGTCCGGGGCGGCATCCCCCTGGTGAACGTCATCGAGGGCGGCGCCCAGGAGCGGGGCAAGCGGGCCGGCACCGAGAATGTCCCCGGCATCGCCGCCATGGCCGCCGCTCTGGAGGAGGCCTGCGCCCACATGGAGGAAAACCGCGTGAAGGTCACGGCCCTGCGGGACCGGCTGATTGAGGGCCTGTCCAAAATTCCCCACAGCGCCGTCAACGGCGACCTGGAGCACCGTCTGCCCGGCAACGTGAGCTTCTGCTTCGAGGGCATCGAGGGCGAGTCCCTGCTTCTGCTGCTGGACGCCGCAGGCATCTGCGCCTCCTCCGGCTCCGCCTGCACCTCCGGCTCCCTGGACCCCAGCCATGTGCTGCTGGCCATCGGCCGGCCCCACGAGGTGGCCCACGGCTCCCTGCGGCTGAGCCTGTGCGAGTGGAACACCCAGGAGGAGGTGGACCACATCCTGCGGGAGGTTCCCTGGGTGGTGGAGTACCTGCGGTCCATGTCCCCGGTGTGGAAGGACCTGGAATCCGGTAAGAAAGCATTCATGCTGTGACAACGAAAGGAGCGTTTTGAATATGGCACTGTACAGCGATATCGTGATGGATCATTTCATGCACCCCCGCAACGTGGGTGAGATCGAGAACCCCGACGGCGTGGGCCAGGTGGGCAACGCCAAGTGCGGCGACATTATGAAGATGTACCTGAAAATCCGGGACAACGTCATCCAGGACGTGAAGTTCGAGACCTTCGGCTGCGGCAGCGCCATCGCCTCGTCCTCCATGGCCACCGAGATGATCAAGGGCAAGACCATCGACCAGGCCCTGGCCGTTACCAACCGCCAGGTGGTGGACGCCCTGGGCGGTCTGCCCGCCCACAAGCTCCACTGCTCCGTGCTGGCGGAGGAGTCCATCAAGTCCGCCATCAAGGACTACTATGACCGCCACGGCATCGAGTATGACCACAGCAAGTTCCCGGAGGACTGCGGCTCCTGCGAAAGCTGCCGGATGGTGTAACATGGTCATTTCCAGCAAGGGCCGCTATGCCCTGCGGGTGATGGTGGACCTGGCGGAGCACGGCGGCGACGGCTACGTCTCCATGCGGGACGTGGCCCGGCGTCAGGAGATCTCCGACAAATACGCCGGCCAGATCATGACCCTGCTGAGCCGGGCGGGACTGGTGGACGGCGTCACCGGCAAGGGCGGCGGCTATCGCCTGACCCGCAGGCCGGAGGAGTACCCCCTGGGGGAGATTCTCCGCCTGACGGAGGGCTCCCTGGCCCCGGTGGCCTGTCTGGAGGAGGGGGCCCACCCCTGCGGCCGGGCCTCCCGCTGCCGGACCCTGCCGGTGTGGAACCGCCTGGGCCAGCTCATCGGCGACTATCTGGACAGCGTGACCCTGCGGGACCTTCTGAAAACCGACGAATAACCCCCGCGCCGGACCTTTGGCTTGCCAAAGGTCCGGCGCGTATGCTATACTGGATAAAAATCCCGCCGCAACCTGAGGTTTCCTGCCGTTTTCCGGGGAAATACCCCGGCGCAACCTGAGGTTGGTGGATTTTATCCCCGGCGGGGCGTACAATGGGACCATACAGACGGGGCATCCCCCGAAAAAAGGAGGCACGCGCCATGTTCGACAGCTTTTTCTCCGGCGACGGATTCATTTCCATCTTCTTCCTGCTTTTCATCGTGGCCTTTGTGGCGATCCTGGGCATGATCCTGGTGACGTTTGTCCGGGAGCTGTCCCAGCGGAACAAAAACAACCATTCCCCCCGGCTGACGGTGGAGGCCACAGTGGTGGCCAAGCGCCAGAGCTTCTCCTCCCACCGCAGCGGCGATGAGCTGCACACCACCACCTCCACCCGGTATTTCGCCACCTTCCAGGTGGAAAGCGGCGACCGCATGGAGCTGCAGATGAGCGGCCAGGACTACGGTATGCTGGTGGAGGGGGACCGGGGCCGCCTGACCTTCCAGGGGACCCGGTATCTGGATTTTCAGCGGATGTGAGATAAGGAGGATACGCCATGGCAACGATACACTGCAAGGCCTGCGGAAAGAGCTATAACTACGAGAAAAACGGCTGCTGCCCGGAGTGCGGGGCCTATAACCGCCCGCCCCGGCGGGAGCAGGTGTATGCCGACGGCACCGTCCACCATCTGGACGGCTCCTCCCGCCGCCCGGTGCCCAATGGGGACAAGGTCTGCTACGAGCGGAAGGAGAACCACCAGAAGAAGGTCTGCTTCGAGGACCAGGCCCGCCAGGTCCGGGAAAAGCTGAATAACCTCAGCGGCCCGGCCCGTCAGGTGAGCCTGGTGGGGGTGCTGGTGGCGGGGCTGATCGTCCTGTCCCTGGTCAGCTCCATTGTCTCCAGCTGTCAGGCCCGCCGCACGGATTATTCCATCGACCCGGTTACCCCCGCCACCCAGGAACCGGCGGTGGCCCAGGAATGGCTGGACTGGGATACCTGGCAGGGAGGCCGGGTGGGCCTGTTGGGCGCGTCCTATGAGGACGGCGTCCTCCAGGTGGAGCTGGAAATCCACCGGGACCCCGGGGACGTGCTGCTGGACGACCTCCAGCTTTACTGCGTGGACGAGGATGGCCAGGAGCTGACCCTGCCGCCCTTCAAGGGCAGCTGCCAGGAACGGTACTGGACCCTGCATTTTGACCTGTCCGCCGACTGGTACGACAACCTTCAGTATGTGGAGCTGCGGCTGCTGAATCCGGACGGGACCCAGGATGGTTTTCTCCTTCTGTTGTACATGGGCGACGGCGCTCTGGCAGGCTGAAGGGGCTGACCCGGCCCGCTGAGGGCAGCGGGCCCTACGAAGCGCCTGTCGATAGAACACCCGTAGGGCGGGGCCCATGTGCTCCGCCTTTTTGCGCCCTGAGCCGCCGGGCCTCCGACTGCATCAAGTGCGGCAAGTGCGAAAAGGCCTGTCCCCAGCACCTGCCCATCCGCCAGCTGCTGGAGCAGGTGTCCCAGGAGTTCGACAAGGCCCGATAAACCCCATCTCTGAAAAAAGACTGCGGCTCACCGCCGCAGTCTTTTTCTATGGAATTCTGCGGATTGCCCGCCCGACAGGATGTCCTGCCGTTAACGCTCCGCAGGGGCGCGGGCTCCGCCCCGCCCACCGGTCCGTTGCTTTTGGGTCGGGTAAAACCCGGCCCCTACAGGCAAACTGTCGATAGAACATTCGTAGGGGCGGACGACTCTGTCCGCCCCTTATTTGGCCCCGCCTGCACACGCCGGACTTTCGTACAGCTTCCCATGCACGAAATAGTTATACGACCGGCACCCCCCGGCGCACCACGGCCCCATCCGGCACCGGGCGCATTGCCCTGTCAGCATCTCCCGCCGGAACTGCCGGTTGTACGCAAAGGCCCCCGGGTCCTCCCAGATGTCCCGCAGCCTCCGCTGCCGCAGATTCCCCTCGTTGAACCGCTCATCGTACAGCGACTCGCACCCCCGCACGTTGCCCGCGCTGTCGATGCCTATGGCGGAGATACCCGCCCTGCACCCCTGGAAGCAGGCCCCATCGGCCCCCCGCAGGCGCAGCTCCTCATCCGTAAAATACCCCACGTTGTCGGCCGCCCCCAGCATAAACGGCGCTTCCGCCCGGTGCCGCATCACGAAAGCGATGACCTCCGCCGGGTCGATGCGCCAGTCCAGCCCCCGGGCGGCGTTGCCCATAGGCGAGCACGCCTGCAGCTGCCACGCGGCAATGCCGGACCCCTCCAGCACCCGGTACAGCTCCTCCAACCGCCCCATGCAGTCCCGCCGCAGGGTGGAGATCACCGACACCGGCATCCCCGCTGCCGTCAGCGCCCGGACGGCCTCCATGGCCCGCTTAAAACTCCCGGCCTGCCGCCCGGCGTCATGCACGTCCTCCGGCCCGTCGATGGACACCGCCACCGACGACACCCCCGCCTGCTTCAGCTGTTCCAGCACCTCCGGCGACATCAGGTACCCGTTGGTGATCACGTCCACCCGGACGCCCAGCCCGGTCAGCCGCCCGGCGATCTGCGCCCAGTCCCGCCGCAGGAACACCTCGCCCCCGATCAGCGACACCCTCCGGCAGCCCAGGTCCGCCAGCTGCTCCGCCGCGTCCAGACACTCCGCCGTGGACAGCTCGTCCGCCCTGGCCCGCCCCCCGGCGGACCCGCAGTACCTGCACCCGAAGCAGCACGCTAACGTCAGCTCCCACACGCAGCTCGTAAGCCGGAACCCGCTCATTTCTCTTCCTTGATCTCCGGCGCGGCATACACCGCCATGATGGGCGGCTCCTTCCGGTCCTTGCCCCCCGGCCTTTTCAGCGGCTTTTCCTGCATCAGCCGCTCCAGCTCCGCCCTGGGGTCCTCCTGGGGATACCCGCTCTGCTTCTTCTCGTTCATGGTCAGAACCCTCCTCATCTGTTGGTTATCCCCCTCATTATACCACCTCCGCCCCCCTCCGTCCACCCCGGTTTCCCCAGAATACACTTGCATTCGACACCCCTTTGTGATATAATGCCAAGCGGGCGTAAAAATATCGCAAACAAGTCCCAAAACCTCTTGCAAACGATATCGGAATGGTGTACAATGGATACCATCCAAAATTATCCCCGCAAAACCCAAGTCAATTGGGGCCGCCCGGCCCCCAAAATAAACGAAATGGGAGGAATGAGAAAATGAAAACATGGAAACGGGCGTTGGCACTCGTGCTGGCGCTGGTCATGGCCCTGTCTCTGGTGGCCCTGCCATCCTTCGCCGCCGGCGAGGAGACCGGCGGCGGCGACACTGGCATGCCCTATATCAAGGATCAGGGCGGCACGGTCACCAAGGACGGCCTGGTCATGTCCAAGACCATCAAGAAAGGTGAGAACGGCCAGTTCCTGCTGACCCTGGAGGCCTACGCCACCGGCTCCACCACCACCACCACGTCCACGAAGCCCGTGGACATCGTCCTGGTCCTGGACGTCTCCGGCTCGATGAAGGAAAACCTTACCGAAGCAGGCTATCGCTATAACGAAGTGTATGACCTGAGCACAAACGGCACCTATTATTATAAGAACAGTAGCAACGGCCAGTACCAGCGGGCGTACTACTGCGATGGCGAGAATAGGAGCGGAAATTCTAACCACGACGCTGGCTGGTACACACGGAACCACCAGAGTCTGGGAAACTGCCGGGGCGAATCCGGCACGCGCCTGATCCCCAAGACTTCGTCTGCGGATACCACTGGCACGCAGTTTTATGTACAGGAATATGTTGCGGCTGTCACCAAAATGAATGCCCTGAAATCCGCTGTCAAGGGCTTCGTGAATTCCGTCAGTGCGAAATCTCCTGAGAGCAACATCGCCATCGTGAAGTTTGGCGCCGAAATTAACAATGAAATTGGTAATGATTTTAATGGCTCTGGATGGAACTACACCCAGACTGTGAAGGGGCTTACCCCTGCATCAAGCTCTGCGGAACTCAACGCGGCGGTTGATGCCCTTCAGTATGGCGGCTATACACCCGCCCACCTGGGCCTGCAGCTGGCCAAGGGGATTATCGAGAAGGATCCCAACACGGACCGTCAGAAGGTGTTAGTCCTGTTCACCGATGGTGAGCCTAATGGCGTGGACAGTACAAGAGGTTTTGAGACTTCGGCCGCCAACAAAGCCATCGCCAACAGCAAGTCCATCAAGGCCGTCGGAGCCACCGTCTACACCATCGGTTGCTTTGGTACTACGCCCTCGGATACCAGCGATACCGGCAAGTATATGAACTATGTGTCCTCCAACTACCCCAATGCCACCAGCATGACCAGCGGTGGCGACAAGGCGGACCCGGCCAATTACTACAAGACCGTCAGTAGCGCCGCCGACCTGAACAACATCTTCACGGACATCATCCAGACCATCGGCGGCACGACTGTCACGCTGGGCAGCACCTCCGTCCTCCGCGACGTGATATCTGATTCCTTCACGTTGCCGGAGGGTTACAAGGACGGCGACATCAAGGCCTACAGCGTGGACTGCACGGCCGTCAGCAATGATGGCAGCACCTACACCTGGTCCGCTAACCATGACACCACGCCGTACTCTGTGACTGTCGAGGGCAAGACCATCAACGTCACCGGCTTTGACTATGCTGCCAACTGGGTGGGCAAGGACACCACCACCGGCGAGATGCATACCCCTGCCAAGAAGCTGGTGGTGGAGATTCCCATCGTCCCCGAGCAGGACGCCACCGGTTCGGTTAAGACCAACGGCGATGCCTCCGGCATCTATGCCGACAGCACGGTTAAAGATCCGGTCGAAAAATTCCCGTCCCCCGTGGTCTATATCCCCTACTTCACCGTCGTCCATGTGGCCAGCACCGTGAATGACCAGGGCCATAACGAAGGCAAGAGGACCGGCGAGACCCATCATCCTGTGTGGTGCAACCGTCCCTTCAACCTCACCTCCGTTGTTACCGAGAATTACCTCTACGGCGGCACCTTTAACGAGGAGACCTGCACCACCGTCCACAAGGACGTCCAGGAGCAGGGCAACCCCATGGAGCTGAACCCCACCGAGAACGCCACCTACTATATCTGGGAGGTTCCCAACACCTATCTGACCCCCAGAAACTACAATGTCTGGCGTCACCTGCCGGAAAACAATGGCCAGAAGACCGTGGTCCGCCTGTATCCGCTTACTGCCGCTGACCGCACCCTGTATAAGCAGGTTGGCTTCGTCATCGACGACAAGGACTATGTCTCCGGCTGCGATGAATTTAATGTCACGATCAACAATACCCCCACGCTGTATCAGACGGCTGTTGCCGAGCAGAATGGCCAGCATTATCAGACCCTGTACCTCGACAAGGGTACCATCAGAGCCAGCAACACGGCGATTGATGAAAGCGGCCTGGTAAGCGGCCAGCACATTGACGATGGCTGCCTGGCGGGCATCAAACTGGACGCCAATGGCATGATCAAGTTTAAGACCACCGGCGTGACCTTCCGGCCTTACTGGATTACCCTGGACAACGTCAAGGTCTACGGCACCACCGCCAGAACCTGCACCTATGTGGCGGGTTCGGAAAGCACCAGCGTTTCCGATGACAAAACTTCTCTGTCCTGCGTATATATGGGCGATACGGTTACCACCCAGGCCATGAGCTTTGCGAAATCCTTCACCATGGCGGACTCCCAGCCCGCAGTGGACGAGAGCCTGACCGTCACCGTGGTGGATGGCTCCAACACCACCCAGGTCAAGGTGGCCCCCAACGGCAGCGTCCGTGACCAGGTGGCCTACCAGGCTCCTGCCGGCAAGGTCTTTGCCGGTTGGTTCGCCGACCAGGCTTACACCACCCCCGCTGACCTGGACCAGGTCACCCAGGACACCACCATCTACGCCAAGTACGTCAGCGACTCCTATCTGGACCTGGCTTACAGCCGCACTGGCCTGTTCCGTCTCCGTGGCGTCACCCTGATCTCTGCCGTGGATAACCCCGCCAACTATCAGGCCTCCGGCATCATGGTCAATGGCCAGAAGATCGACGTCTCCTACGCCAGCCGTTATCGGATCTTCAAGACTCCTGCCAACCTGTTCGGCGCGGCCCGTGACGCCAAGCTCATGCTGGCTGATAAGAGCCTCTCCGGCACCGGCACTCTGGAAGTCACCCCCTATTGGATCACCCTGGACGGCACCGAGGTCCACGGTATCACCCACAGCCTGCATTACAACACCCGCACCATTTGGGAGTGAGGAAAGGAGAACAGCATGAACTTTATCGATCCTCAGCTCCAGCCGATTCTGGATAAGGACGCGGTTATTATTCCCGGCTCTGGCGGCGGTAACCTCCAGAGCATCGGCAATGGCCGCTATGCTATGACCCTCCCCGACGGCACCAAGGTCGTCGTGGACCAGTACGGCAACATCATCGGCTGAGCAAACCCCAGGCTGAGCAAAAACCCCAAGCGGGGGGATGGCATCCCATCCCCCCGCTTTCTTCCATCCATCCCTCTTGGCTCTCCCTCTGGGAGAGCTGTCACCGAAGGTGACTGAGAGGGCCTGTAGGGCG
>ERZ857882.1933-NODE-1933-length-22859-cov-6.476539_pt1 | contig 22859 bp, 24 predicted proteins | sample MGYA00519697_ERZ857882 | MGnify/ENA primary metagenome ERZ857882 (study PRJEB31778, sample SAMEA3449373) | human gut metagenome | biome: human gut; feature: human-associated habitat; material: faeces | place: United Kingdom | collected 2010/2012 ...
CTGATTCTGTTCACAGATCATCAATAAGTTTTCATCTGCTCTTTTCGCTGTCAGTGTTAATGAATAACAACCCAAAACCAGAAACAGTGATATCAATGCACTTCCTACACCAATCATAAAAACTTTTCCCCCTTTTATTTTTATAAACTTTCTTAATCATCTCATATACCGATCCGTCATTACAAGAGCCATAGAATCTTGTATATAACGGTGTAACGGATGATGTTGCTGTAGACGTTCTGTTTGCATTGTTATCACACATCAGGTTAAATACGATATGATGATAAGGAACGCTTACATTATCATAAACTTCTGCAGGATTATAATAACGTCCTGTATTATCCGATGCTCCAAGAGGCTGTACATCCTGTATCTCTACCTCCGGTTTTTCTTTTTTTATGGAAGTATTCTTATTCTCAATAAATGATTTTTTAAATTTTGCTTGTTTCATTTTCTGTTTTTTGACAGTAAAACCTTGATTTTATGCGGGTTTCAGGCACCTGCTATTTTTAGCATCATTGAAATAGATCTAAAATACCTTTTCTCATTTCCGGCTCGACCTCCTGTAATGGAGTGATATACTCTCCATCTTTCACAATAGATCCAATAGGTGCCTCATTTTCTTTTGCCCATCGGCATCTCTTTCTTCTCCCTCCAGGGCGTAGCGTATGCCGTTGACGTCTACCGTGGGGTCATCCCAGCGGAGACCAACTTTGGCCGCCTGGCGCTGTTCATGAGCTTCTTCCCCCAGATCGTGGAAGGCCCCATCTGCCGCTACAGTGACACGGCGGAGCAGCTCTGGAACGTAGGGGCTATCACCTGGCAGAATCTGTCCTCCGGCTTTTTGCGCATCCTGTACGGCCTGACCAAGAAGCTCATTGTGGCCGACCGGCTGAACCTGATGATCACTGCGGTGTTCACCAACTATGGCGAGTACCAGGGCGGCGTCATCGCCATCGCAGCCGTGTGCTACACCATCCAGCTCTATATGGACTTTTCCGGCACCATGGATGCGGTCATGGGCACGGCGGAGATCTTTGGCGTGAAAATGCCGGAGAACTTCCAGCGCCCCTTCTTCTCCAAGAGCATCTCAGAGTTCTGGAAACGCTGGCACATCACCCTGGGCACCTGGTTCAAGGATTACATCTTCTATCCGGTCACCATGTCCAAACGGATGATGGCCATGACCAGCAAGTACCGCAAGAAGCTGGGCAACCACTACGGCCCCTTGGTGGCCGGCTCCATCGCCCTCCTCTGCGTCTGGTTCAGCAACGGCCTGTGGCACGGGGCGGCGTGGAGCTACGTCTTCTTTGGAATGTATCACTTCGTCCTCATCTTGGGCGGCAACATGATTACCCCCCTGGCCAACCGGTTCTTTGCCAAGGTGCATCTGGAGAGCAACAGCTTTCCCTATCGCCTGTTCCAGATGGTGCGCACCACCATCCTGGTCATCATTGGTGAACTGTTCTTCCGTGCCACTAGCCTGGGGGCGGGACTTGCCATGTTCGGCAAGATCGTGACCGATTTCCACTTCGACTCCATCAATTACACCCTCCTGGGCAAGCTGAGTATCGATGGGCTTGATTTCTTGGTCGTAGGCTTCATGCTGGTGCTGGTGTGGGGCGTGAGTATACTCAATGAACGAGGCTATGTGGTGCGGGAGCTGCTGGCGGAAATGCACGAGCTGTACCGTCGGGGCTATACCCCCAAGGTCAAGCCCACCAAATCCTGCAATGCCTGCTCCTTGAAAGAGCTGTGCCTGCCCAAGCTGATGAAAAGCAGAGCCGTCTCCGCGTATCTCCGGGCGGCCATGGAGGAATCACCATGAAGCAGCTTCTCAACACGCTATTTGTCACCTCCGAGGACATTTACCTCTCGCTGGAGGGGGAAAATGTGCTGGCAAACCGAGACAAGACCGTCGTCGCCCGCTACCCGCTGCACACGCTGCAAGCCATCGTCAGCTTCTCCTACGCCGGTGCCTCCCCTGCGCTGATGGGCAAATGTGCGGAGGCCGGGATCGGTCTGGCCTTCTGCTCCCCGCACGGACGTTTCCTTGCCCGCACCTGCGGCGAGAGCAGCGGCAATGTACCGCTCCGTCGTGAGCAGTACCGTATCGCTGACGACCCCGCTCGCAGCTGTGAGATAGCCCGCACCATGATCTTCGGCAAGCTGAGCAACGGTGCCGCCAGCATCCAGCGCACCCTGCGGGATCACGCGCCCCGCGTGGCGGACTGCGGATTGGAAAAAGCCGCTGCCAACCTCCGGGCCATGCTGCCACAGGTGCTGGCTGCCGCTGACTTGGACTCCCTGCGGGGAATAGAGGGCGCTGCTGCCACCGCGTATTTCGATGTCCTCGATCATATGCTCCTGAGCCGGAAGGAGGCATTCTTCTTCCACGGACGAAGCCGTCGGCCGCCGCTGGATCGGGTAAACGCCATGCTGTCCTTTGCCTACAGTCTGCTGGCACACAACTGTGCCAGCGCCTTGGAAAGCGTCGGATTGGACAGCTATGTAGGCTTCCTCCACCGCGACCGGCCGGGACGGCAATCGTTGGCGCTGGATCTGATGGAGGAGCTGCGACCCTGCATGGCAGACCGCTTCGTGCTGACCCTCGTGAACAATCGAATGCTGCGCCCGGAGGACTTTCAGATGCAGGACAGTGGCGCGGTGCTGCTGTCCGATGACGGCCGCCGGAAATTCCTGAAGACCTGGCAGGAGCGGAAGCAGGACACGCTGACCCACCCCTATCTGGGGGAAAAGCTGAGTTGGGGTATGATCCCCTATGCGCAGGCGCTACTGCTGGCTCGCTGCCTCCGCGGCGACTTGGACGGCTATCCGCCGTTTTTATGGAAGTGATGCTATGCTGGTGCTGATCACATACGATGTAAACACCGAGGACGCCGCCGGGCGCAAGCGCCTGCGGCAGATCGCTAAAAAGTGCGTGGACTACGGACAGCGGGTGCAAAATTCCGTGTTTGAGTGCCTGCTGGACGCAGGGCAGTGCCGCCGCCTGCAGGCGCAGCTCCTGTCCATCATGGATTCTGAGAAAGACAGTCTGCGCTTTTACTATCTGGGGAAGCAATATGAGAAAAAAGTGGAGCATTTCGGTACGAAGAGCACCTATCTGCCGGAGGATCCCCTGATCCTCTGACACACGCCGCCCGGCGCGGCAGTGGTACGGCGCACGGGTATCCGGGACGCGCCTTCCCGCCCCCCGCGAAGTCCAAGTGACCAGAGATTTCCGGGAGGTTCGCAAGGCTTTTCCCGAGAAAACGCCGGTCTTTCTCCGGGTTTCTCAGGCAACCACCCCGTATTTTTCCCAAAAAACGCAAAAGTTCTACTTGTTTGTCAAAGATCCGCAGGTAAAACTGTGCATCTTTGCTGTCGCCCCCCTCGCGGGGGGCGTGGATTGAAATCCAGCTCGGAGCGAGTGGTGATCCGCTCCGAAGGCAGTCGCCCCCCTCGCGGGGGGCGTGGATTGAAATTTTATGAAGCTGTTGTCGGGATGTCGGAAAGTGGGAGTCGCCCCCCTCGCGGGGGGCGTGGATTGAAATGGCAAGCAGTCCATTATGGGCTTTGCTGAGCAGGGTCGCCCCCCTCGCGGGGGGCGTGGATTGAAATTGGAGATGTCCTGAAGGCCAACGTCGCCTCTGGCGTCGCCCCCCTCGCGGGGGGCGTGGATTGAAATGCCTGGTGGTGCGGCTGCCGGAAATCATCGGCGCCGTCGCCCCCCTCGCGGGGGGCGTGGATTGAAATACAGGCGGATCTGGATCGGATCAGTCAGATCCTTACAGTCGCCCCCCTCGCGGGGGGCGTGGATTGAAATTCAGAGGATCTCGCCGCTAATGATTTTCAGTGCGGGTCGCCCCCCTCGCGGGGGGCGTGGATTGAAATATTGCAGTAAGATGCAGCGCTGGCGGGCAGCGTCTGTCGCCCCCCTCGCGGGGGGCGTGGATTGAAATATAACGACCTCCGAAGTATATCCTGAAAAAGTATAAGCCCGCATTTATGGAGCTTGCAAAATGATCAAGTTTTCGAAAGATAAGGTGTTGCTGCTCCACAAGCTCATCGCCCAGGAAACAGGCGGCAGTATCGGTGTCCGGGATGAAGCCCTGTTGAATTCCGGATTGAGCGTATAAAGGGAGACTAAGTCTACTTTCGGTATTCCTGCAGCAAAAAGCTGCGGATACGCTGCGCAGCAAGGCACAGCGGAGATTTTCGGCAGGACATATAGACAGGAGGTGTGACCACCGGTGGTCACACCTCCTGTCTATATGGGTATGCGGGCGTTTGGCAGGACGGGGAAGTACCCGCCTTGAGGGGGGGAATAACGCCGCGACTATTTTTTCAGCGTGGCCAGACGGCGGCACGCCTCCTTAACGGTGTCCTCCTCGAAGGCGTAGCACATTCTGAACCAGCCGGGTCTGTCACAGCCGAACAGCTGACCGGGGGACACGTTGATCATCAGGTCGTTGTAGATCTTCTGCCACAGCACATGCTCCTCGGCAAACTCCTGCTTGTCCATGTAGGCGGAGAAGTCGGCCAGGATGAAGATGCCGGCCTGTGCCTTCATGGTGGGCACGCCGATGTCCGCAAGGCCCTTGGTCATGATCTCGTAGGCGGTCTTGAGCCGTTGGCGGGACAGATCCATAACGCCCTCCAGCTCCGGGGACTGCAGCAGCGCCCTCAGCAGGGACTGGGTATGGGAGGAGACACAGGAGTAGTAGGTGATGGAGCCGAAGCCCTGAATGATGGCGGGGTTGAAGGAGAAGCACATGCCGGTACGGAAGCCGGACAGCACGAAGTCCTTGGCAAAGCTGCTGGTGACATGAACGCGGTGCCGGTAGCCGGCGGGCACCAGCTTCAGGGTGCTGACATAGTGGGCTTCGGGATCGAACACCGTCTGGGCGTAGATCTTGTCGGAGATGATCTCCAGATCGTGGGCCATGGCGAAGTCGATGACGTGGCGGACGGCGTCCTCCTTATAGACGATGCCGATGGGGTTGTTGGGGGAGGAGAACAGCACGGCACGGACGCGCCTGCCCTCCGCCGTCACCATTTCATAGGCAGCCTCGAAGGCGTTTCTGTCCAGCGTCTCGTCGCAGGGCACGCCCACGGCGATGACGCCGCCCACGGAGGAGATGAAGATCAGCTTGGTCTTTTCGGTCTTGGCCAGCAGCACGGGCTCCATCTTCTTGTAGATCCACAGGGGTCCGAGGGCGTTGAAGGAAGTCCGCGTTCTCGATTTCCTCGATCTTGCCCTGATCCAGCTTGTGGGCGAACAGGCGGCCGGGATTGGCTGCCATCAGCTCCTCGGCCTTGCCGGCGGAGCGGCGATAGGTGATGTGGGCTTCGTAGCCCTGCTCCACCAGCAGCACCGGAGAGATATAGCCGATGATCTGCACCAGCTTGTTCAGGCCCAGCAGCACCGTGGCCAGCGGGGCGATGATCATGATGGCCCGGCCGATATTGCCGTTGACGCCGTAATACTCCGAGAACGTGGAGCCGGCGGCGGAGGAGCGCAAAAAAGTACAAATTATCGGGGGATTTTCATAGAAGCCCCCATCCCCCGCAGGCTACAATAGTGCCATGAAACGATACGATGCGCAGTACCGCGTATCGGGAAAGGCGGATATGATATGACTTCTTTTCAGCGTGTAGCGGCTGCCCTGAGCCATCAGGAGGCCGATCATGTACCGGTGTACCCCATTCTGTGCGGCATCAACCGGAAGCTGGTGGACGCCACCTATGAAAAATGGGCCACCGACGCGGAGACGTGCGCGGCAGGCTTTCTGAAAACGGCGGAGCTGTTCGATCTGGACTGCCTGGTGACGCTTATCGACCTGTCCATTGAGTGCGACGCCTGGGGGCAGAAGCTGATCTTTCCGGAGAACGAGGCGCCTCATCCGGATTACAGCGATCCGGTGATCCGGGAGATCGAGGACTACGCCAAGATCAAAAAGGTGGACTACCGCACCAGCAGGCGGATGATGATGCACATCGACGTATGCCGCCGTCTGGTGGAGGCCAAGAAGGGCCGGATGCCCATTGTGGCCTTTGTGTTCGGCCCGCTGGGTACGCTGTCCATGCTGCGCAACCAGCAGGATCTGTACATGGATCTGTACGACGATCCCGACGCCGTCAAGGCCGCCACATGGCAGGTGGCGGAGACGCTGGCGGACTATGTGGGCGCGCTGTGCGACACAGGTGTGGACGCCATCATGTGGGACACGCTGTTCGCCAGCGGCTCCATCATGAGCAAGGACATGTGGCGGGACATGGAGGCCGAGCCCATGCGGATGCTGGCGGAGACGGTGCGGCAGCACGGCTGCATGAACATGATCCACAACTGCGGCCAGCGCATCTATTTCGACGCCCAGATCGAGGCAGTCGACCCGGTGGCCATCTCGTTCCTGTATCCGCCGGACGACTGCGCGGACTACGCCGAGTGCAAGGCCAAGTACGGAGACAGGGTGGCGCTCATCGGCGCGGTGACGCCGGCCAATGCCGTCATCGGCACCGATGAGGAGTGGGATGAGCAGTGCCGCAGCCAGATCGACGCCATGGCCGCCGGCGGCGGCTTCATGCTGGCCACAGGATGCGAGTATCCCGCCAACGCCACCTTCGACCGGGCGCAGCGGATGATCGACATCGCCAAGACCTACGGCACGTACCGGAAATGACGAAGCTGGATGTGGTAACGGGGTTCCTGGGCGCGGGAAAGACCACGCTTCTGCAGACATACCACCGCTGGCTGACGGGTAAGGGCGTCACCAGCTGTATCATTGAGAACGAGTTCGGCGCCGCCGGTGTGGACGGCGCCGTCCTCCGCGGCAGCGGCGCGGCGGTACGGGATATCTCCGGCGGCTGCGTGTGCTGCACGCTGAAGGTGACGCTGCGGGAGCTGCTGTGGGAGCTGGCCGGGCAGGTGGAGCGCGTCATTCTGGAGCCCTCCGGCCTGTTCTGCGGCGACGACCTGCTGGACATTCTCCGCAGTCCCGGCTGCCCGGTGGAGCCGGGGATGTGGTGCGGCATCATCGACCCGGCCATGCTGCCGCTGATGAACGGCGAGGATCGGGCGGTGCTGGACAGCGAGATCGTCCACGCCGGGAGCCTGCTGCTCAGCAAGACCCAGTACATCTCCGCGCTGGAGCGCCGCCGGGCGGCGGCGGAGGTGCGGCGGATGCTGGAGCCGGCGCCGCTGCTGTATACCGCGCCGTGGACGGAGCTGGAGCCGGATCTCTGGTTCCCGGCGCTGCAGCGGGCGGGCACCGTGATACGGCCCCATACGCGGCGGCGGTTCGACCACACCAATATGTTCCAAAGCACCAGCTTCGCGGCGCGGCGCGTGCCGTCGGAAGCGGCGCTGCGCCGCAGCCTGCAGGCGCTGCTGCGGGGCGAGGCGGGGCAGATCCTGCGCATTAAGGGCACCGTCCGGATGGAGGGCGCGCTGTGGCAGGTGAACGGCACGCCGGACGCCCTGTCGGTGCAGCCGGCGGCGGACGGGCCGGAGGGCCTGAACATTATCGGGCGCGGCCTTGACCGGCGGCGGATACGCCAGCTCCTGCCATGAAAAACAGCCGCCCGCAGGCGGCTGTTCAGGAGCGCTGGGACAGGTCGTCCCGGTACTTTTTGGGCGAGACGCCCTGATACTTCTTGAACACGCGGGAGAAGTAGCTTTGGTCGCCGAAGCAGCACTCGTTGGCAATGTCGATCAGCGGCATGGCGGTGGCGGTCAGCAGCTTCTTGCTGTGGTTGACGCGGGCCTGATTGATGTAGTCCGTGATGCTCATACCCGTCTCCTGCTTGAAGATACTGCTGAGGTAGGACTTGCTGAGATAGACCTCCCCGGCGATCTCCTCCAGCGTGATGCGGCGCAGGCAGTTGCTGCGGATATAGTCCATGGTCTTGAACACGATGTCGGAGTGGCGGATGTCCGCGTAGTCGAAGGAGACGGCGATGAACTGCTCAATGACCGCCGAGAGCCAACGGCTCAGCTGGTCGACGGAGTCGCAGTGGTCGATCTCCTGCATGTAGGCGGCGCTGTAGCGGAAAATGTCGCCCACGTCTGCACCGGAGGAGATGACGGAGCGGGAGATAATGACGATCAGCTCCAGCGTCCGGGCCTTGATGTCGGAGATGTTCCCGGCGTGGTAGAAGAAAATGTGGCCCAGCAGCCGGTTCAGCAGATCCTGTGAGCCGGCGCGATCCTGCTTTCTGATAAGCTCGCACAGCTGGTTCTCCGCGGACAGGATGTAGTCGTAATGCTCCTTCTCGTCCATGTACTTGCTGCGCATGTCGTAGATGGCGTTGAGGAACTGCTGCTGGTCGTAGCTGCGCTTCTGCTCGAAGCTGCTGTGGTGCAGGCTGCTGGCGGAGGCCGACAGCAGCAGCGCCAGCTGGCGCACCTGCAGCGTGGTCATACGGGGAAGCTGCTCAATGGCACTGCGTGAGTATGGATATTCGGTGTAACATGTGATATCCTGAATATCACCCATGACGATGGGCCCGGCGATCATGCCGCCGCCCAGACTGCCGGAGCCGTCCAGAATGGCGGCGGCCACGAACACCATGGCCTTGGGACAGTAGTAGATGAAATGTCCGTCCCAGCGATAGGCCTCGCTGAGGCCATACAGGTGGGTGTTGAACTCGTTCTTCTGCTGGTAGGGACACTCCCGGCAGAAGCGGGCGGCACAGGCCTCGTCATAGAACTGCTCCGGCGAATCCGGGTAGATGGGGCTGACGCTGACGCCGGTCAGGGAGGACAGGGCGCGGCACAGCGCCGCATTTTCTTCTTTCATGGCAAACCTCACAAAAACAGGAAAGAAAGCTCGCTATATTACAGTGTTTTTAATCATATCAACCCTGCCCGGGAATGTCAAGGACGGCAGGGTGCGAAGGAGGACGACCGTATGCAGCCACATATCCATCTGAACGAGGGTCTGGGCATCCGCTGCGCCATCCTGCCGGGTGATCCGGCGCGGGTGGAGCGGATCGCCGCATATCTGGACGACGTGTGTGACCACGGCAGCCACCGGGAGTACCGCAGCATCAGCGGAATGTGGCGGGGCGTGCCGGTGCTGGCCATGTCCACGGGCATGGGCGGGCCCTCCACGGCCATCGCCGTGGAGGAGCTGCGCCGCATCGGCGTGGAGAACCTGCTCCGCATCGGCTCCTGCGGCGCTTTGCAGAGCGGCATCGCCGTGGGAGAGCTGCTTCTGGTGCAGGCCGCCGTCCGCGACGAGGGTACCTCCCGGGCCTATGTGCCGGAGGGATACCCGGCGGTGTCCGACGCGGCGCTGCTGGCGCTGTGCGCCCGAAGCGCACGGCGGCGGGGGCTGAAGGCCCATATCGGACTGGTGCGCAGCCACGACAGCTTTTACATCGACGGGCAGGAGGACGTGAACCGTCTCTGGAGCGGCCGGGGCGTGCTGGGCTCCGACATGGAGACGGCGGCTCTGCTGGCCGTGGCCCGTCTGCGGGGCCTGCGGGCCATGAGCATCCTGAACACCGTGGTGCCGTGGGGCGGCGATACACTGGGCGGCATCGGCGCGTACAGCGGCGGCGCGGAGGCGGCGGCGCGGGGTGAGGTAGCCTCCATACAGGTGGCGCTGGACGCCTGCGCCGCCATAGAGAGAGGGGAGGACTGGCTGGCATGATACATATCACCAACGGCGAACGGACAGCAGAGCTGACATGGGACGGCGTACGGGTATCCGTGTCCCGGCTGCTGGAGCAGGCGGGGCTGCATCCCGACCGTCCCTGCGGCGGGCAGGGGCGCTGCGGCAAGTGCCGGGTGCTGGCCCACGGCGCTCTGTCCCCCGCCGCGCCGGAGGAGCGAAGGCACCTGACGGCGGCGGAGCTGGACGCCGGGATGCGTCTGGCCTGCATGGCGCAGATCTGCGGCCCCAACGCGGACATTGAGCTGCCGCAGGAGGGCCGTATGCTGGTGGAGACAGGTCTGCCGCTGCAGCGGCTGGAATGGGCGCCGTGGGCCGCGGGGCTGGGGCTCAGCGTGGACATCGGCACTACCACCGTGGCCGCCTATCTGTGGGATCTGGACGGCCGGAGACAGCTGGGCGTGATGTCCTGCAAAAATCCGCAGGAGCGGCTGGGCGCCGACGTGGTGTCCCGGCTGGATGCATCGCTGGCGGGGCGCGGCGGCGAGCTGCGCCGGTGCATGACGGCGTGTCTCGCGGAGCTGGCGGAGGGGCTGTGCCGGCAGGTGGGACGGCCCGTAACGGATATCGGCGGCGCGGTCATCACCGGCAACACCGCCATGCTGTACCTGCTGCGGGAGCTGGACGTACATGACATCGCCCTTGCGCCGTTTCAGGCGCGGCACCGCTTCGGGGAATACCTCCCGGCGGCGGCGCTGGGGCTGCACTGGGCCCCGGACTGCCGGGTATACCTGCCGCCCTGCATCTCCGCCTATGTGGGCGCGGACATCACCTGCGGACTGCTGGCCTGCGGCGCTTTGCAGGCAGAGGGCCCCGCTCTGCTGGCGGATGTGGGCACCAACGGCGAGATGGCGCTGCTGTCCGGCGGCGCCATTCACTGCTGCGCCACGGCGGCGGGCCCCGCCTTTGAGGGCGTGGGCATCTCCTGCGGCAGCGGCGCGGTACCGGGAGCCATCGACGCGGTGACAGCGGAGGACGGCGCGCTGCACGTCCACGTCATCGGCGGCGGCGAGGCGCGCAGCCTGTGCGGCTCCGGTCTTCTGGACGCGGTAGCTGCCCTGCGGCGGCTGGAGCTGGTGGAGGATAGCGGCTTCATGGAGGAGGACAGCCTGCCCCTGTCCGGGAGCGCGGCCCTGCTGCGCCGGGATATCCGGGCGTTCCAGCTGGCCAAGAGCGCCATCTGCGCCGGAGTGGACACGCTGCTGCACACGGCGGGCGTCCGAGCGTCGGAGGTCAAGACCGTGTGGTTGGCCGGCGGCTTCGGCTGCAAGCTGTCGCCGGAGAGCGCCGGCGCGGTGGGTATGCTGCCGTTGGCGCTGGCGCCGTCCGTCTGGCCCGTGGGCAACGCGGCGGCAGCCGGTGCGGCCCTGCTGCTGTGCAGCCGCCGGTTTGAGACGGAGGCGGCGGACATCACGGCGGCGGCACGGGTGGTGGAGCTGGCCGCCGACCCGGTATTTCAGGAGCGATTTATAGAGGACATGCTGCTGGCGGAGGTGACGGAATGACGGAGCTGCTGACACTGGCCCGCGACGCGGGCTTTGAGGAGACGACGCCGCTGCAGGCGGCGCAGCTGGTGTTCCGGCCGGAGGTGCGGGACATGTGCCGCGCCGACCGGTGCAGCAGCTACGGGAAAAGCTGGTGCTGCCCACCGGCCTGTCCCTCGCTGGAGGAGATGACCCGGCGGATGTGGGACTACGGCCAGGGTGTGCTGGTGGAGACAGTGGGCACCATGGCCGACGATTTCGACTACGAGGCCATGATGGAGGCGGAGGCGCGGCACAAGGAGCGGTTCCGGCAGCTGACGCAGGCGCTGTACCACCGGTACGGGCGGGAAAACGTGCTGCCCATGGGGGCGGGCACCTGCCGCCGCTGCGCCAGATGCACCTATCCCGACGCGCCCTGCCGCTTCCCGGAGGAGCAGGTGGTGTCCATGGAGGCCTACGGCCTGCTGGTCAGTCAGGTGTGTCAGGACTGCGGCGCGGTCTACTACCACGGGCCCCGCACCATGACGTATGTAAGCTGTATTTTCCTGCGCCGGGGCGCAGAGGGCGGAAATAAGTGAGGTATTGCGATGAACGATAAGAAGCTCGTCCTGCTGGACGGTGCCGTGGGCACCGGCCTGTGGGCAAAGACAGACAACAAGGTGGCGGTGTGGCGGTACAATCTTGAAGATCCCCGGATCGTGCAGGAGCTGCATCAGGAGTATCTGGACGCCGGGGCGCAGATCATACTGGCCAACACCTTCGGCGCCAACCGCATGGCGCTGCGGGGCACGGACTACACGGTGGAGGAGATCGTCTCCGCCGGTGTGCGGCTGGCCCGGGAGACACTGGCCGGGCGGGCGGAAACGGCGCTGTCCATCGGGCCGCTGCCGGTGCTGCTGGAGCCCTACGGCGATCTCAGCGAGGAGGAGGCCTACGAGCTGTTCGATCAGCAGATCTCCGCCGGCGCGGCGGAAAAGCCGGATCACATCTTCCTGCAGACCTTCATGGATCTGCGGATGCTGCAGATCGCGGCGCGAGCCGCCGTGCGCCACGGCATCCCCGTCTCCGCCATGATGACGTTCACGGAGGTGGGTAAGACCATGATGGGCAACTCCGTGCAGGACTTCGTGGAGGGCATGCGGGAGTTCCCGCTGACGGCCGTCGGGCTTAACTGCTCGCTGGGCCCGGAGCGGGCGGTACCCGTTATCGCCGCGTTCCGGCAGTACACCGATCTGCCGCTGATGTTCAAGCCCAACGCCGGGAAGCCCATTTCCCAGGGAGACGGCACCACCGTGGAGTACACGGCGGACATCTTCGTGGAGGACAGCCTGCCCGCGCTGGACGCGGATGTGACCTACATCGGCGGCTGCTGCGGCAGCGATGCGTCCTACATCCGGGCGCTGCGCGGACGTCTGCGCCGGCTGGGGTACGGCGTGTGACGCGGCCCGGCGGAGACGGAATCGAAAAATCAGACGAATAGTCCAAAAAAGAAACAAGACAGGCATGCGTGCCATGTGGGATAATAAGTCATGACAATGGGATGCATACAACACACCGGGATAGACTTATCAGAAAGGTTGAGGGATAGCACATGAGCAGGATCCAGGAGATCGACCAGTTGATCCAACAGGGACGGGGCAAAAAGGTCTGCGAGACGATACAGGCGGCCATGGACGAGGGTATTTCCGCCGCTGATATTCTGCGGGAGGGCATGCTGCCCGCCATGAGCGCCATCGGCGAGAAGTTCAAGAACAACGAGGTGTTCGTGCCGGAGGTGCTGGTGGCCGCCCGCGCCATGAACATGGGCATGGCCCTGCTGAAGCCCTACATGGCGGACTGCGGTATCGAGCCGGCGGGCACCGCCGTCATCGGCACCGTCCGGGGCGATATGCACGACATCGGCAAGAATCTGGTGAAGATGATGATCGAGGGCAAGGGCCTGCGGGTGGTGGATCTGGGCGTGGACGTGTCGCCGGAGAAGTTTCTGGAGGCGGCAGAGGAGAACCATGCCGACATCATCTGCTGCTCCGCTCTGCTGACCACCACCATGGGCGAGATCAAGAACATCCTCGCCTATCTGGAGGCACGGAACGTCCGCAGCAAGTACAAGGTAATGATCGGCGGCGCGCCTGTCTCCCAGTCCTACTGCGACGCCATCGGCGCGGACTACTATACGCCGGACGCCGCCTCTGCGGCGGACGTGGCGTACCGGATCTGCCGGCAGGCATAAGGACGTGTATTCGACGGGATGACGGCATCCCGCGGATATAAAACAGAAAAGATGAGAGAAACGAGGAGGAAAACATGAAGAAGATTTTTGCGATGCTGCTGGCATTGGTCATGATGCTGGCGCTGGCGGCCTGCGGCAGCCAGAACACCGGCAATGACACGCCCGACGGCGGCGATGACCCTGCCGGCACCCCGGCCGTGAAGGTCGGTCTGCTGCTGGAGGGCTCTCTGGGCGATGAGTCCATCAACGATCAGGCCTACGAGGGCCTGAAGAAGGTGGCCGAGGACTTCGGCGTGGAGACGAAGTATGTGGAGTGCACCGACTCCTCCAAGTACAACGACTATCTGGAGGGTCTGGTGGCCGGCGGCTACAACGTCATCTGCTGCGACTCCTTCAACATGGAGGAGGCCCTGCGTGCCTTCGCGCCCCAGTATCCCGATGTCCACTTCATGATCCTGGACACCGAGGTCAGCGACATTGACAACGTGGCGTCCTTCACCTACGCCACCCACGAGTGCTCCTTCCTGGCGGGCATCGCCGCAGCCATGAAGAGCGAGAGCGACGTGATCGGCTTTATCGGCGGCATGCAGATCCCCACCATTGAGAAGTTCCAGGTGGGCTTTGAGGAGGGCGTCCACTATGTGAAGCCCGATGCCAAGGTCATCGTGAAGTACATCGGCAACGATTCCTCCGCGTGGAACGATCCCGCCACCGCCAAGACCCTGACGCTGGACTGCATCGCCAACGGCGCTGACGTCTGCTATCACGCGGCCGGCGCCAGCGGCATGGGTATGGTGGAGGCCTGTGTGGAGAACAACATCTGGGCCATCGGCGTCAACATCGACCAGACCCATCTGGCTCCCAAGAACATGCTGACCAGCGCCCTGACCAAGGGCGACCGTGCCGTGTACCTGTTCGCCGAGAGCTGCATCAACGGCACGCCCATGAGCGGCATGACCGTCCTGAACTGCGCCAATGACGGCGTGGGCGTTGTGGCCAGCGAGTTCATGACCGACGACATCATGACCGCCGTGAACGACGCGGCCGCCAAGATCGTCAGCGGCGAGCTGAAGGTCACCAACGTAATGAGCTATTGATCCGCCGCCCTTCGCGGAAGGGCGTTCCGGGACATCAGGGCCTGCACCGCTGTACAGATCGACCATCTCAGCGGTGCAGGCCCTTGCATGAAAGGACAAGGGATATGCAGGGAATCACCATGAGCGGGATCACCAAGGACTTCCTTGGCAAGCTCGCACTGCAGGATGTGGACATCACCTTCAAAAAGGGCACGGTACACGCCATCGTGGGCGAGAACGGTGCGGGAAAGTCCACCCTGATGAATATTCTCAGCGGCGCGCTGGAGCCCACCGCGGGCGAGATCCGTCTGGACGGCCGGCCGGTACAGCTGCGCAGCCCGCAGGACGCCCGCGCCTGCGGTATCGGCATGGTGTATCAGCATTTCATGCTGGTGCCCACGCTGAAGGTCTGGCAGAACGCCATTATGGGCGCCGAGCCAACCCGCCGGGGCTGCACCATCGACAAGGCGGCGGCGCTGGCCCACATTGAGGAGACGTGCCGCACATACGGCATCCAGCTGAACCCGGAGCAGACCGTGGGCAGCATGACGGTGGGCGAGCAGCAGCGCATCGAGATCCTGAAGGTGCTGATGCGTGACGCGGAGTATGTCATTCTGGACGAGCCCACCGCCGTCCTGACGCCGCAGGAGACGCAGCAGCTCTGCGAAAACATCCGGACATTGAAAAAAATGGGCAAGACCATCATCTTCATCAGCCACAAGCTGGAGGAGGTCATGGACATTGCCGACGAGATATCGGTGCTGCGGCTGGGACGGCTCATCGGCACCATGCCGGCATCGGAGGCCTCGCCGGAGCAGCTGGTGCAGATGATGGTGGGACGCGAGGTGTCCCTCAGCGGCTATCCGGCGGCGGCGGAAAAGGGCGCGGAGATCCTGCGGGTGGAGCACCTGTGTACGGAGCGCACCCAGTTCTCCGCCGGACTGCAGGATATCAGCTTCTCCCTGCACGCCGGGGAGGTGCTGGGCATCGCCGGTGTGGACGGAAACGGCCAGACCGAGCTGGTGGACGCCATTCTGGGTATGCTGCGGGTCAGCGGCGGCAAGGTGGAAAAATCCGGGAAGGATCTGACCAACAGACCCGCGCCCCGGATCCGCAGCGACGGCGTGGCGCTGATCCCACCAGACCGGCAGAAGCAGGGGCTGGTGCTGAACAGCAGCATCCTGATGAACGGCGTGCTGGGCTGCGAGCAGGACAAGCGGTTCTGTAAGCGGGGCATCATCCGCAAGGGGCAGCTGATGGGCGTGATGCCCTCCGTCCTGCAGGACTACGACGTGCGGATGCCGTCCATCAACGCCAACGCGGCGGAGCTGTCCGGCGGCAACCAGCAGAAGGTGATCCTGGCCCGTGAGTTCGGTATCCGCAAGGCCGATCTGGTCATTGCGGTGAACCCCACCCGGGGACTGGATGTGGGCGCCATCGAGTTCGTCTATAAGCGTATTGAGGAGCAGAAGCAGGCGGGCAAGGCCGTGCTGCTGATCTCCACCGAGCTGACGGAGATCATGCGGCTGAGCGACCGCATCGCCGTGTTCTACAAGGGCCGGTGCATGGACATCCTGCCCCGGGAGACGGCGGAGATCAACCGCATCGGCAGCCTGATGATGGGCATTACAGAGGGAGGTGAACACGCATGAGCGCCGTCTCTGATATCCTGAACCGCAAGGGGAGCAAAGCGCTGACCCAGATCTTAATTTTTCTGGTGAGCTTCGTGCTGGCGCTGCTGGTGGGCGGCGTGCTGCTGCTCCTGCAGGGACACGACAACGTGTTCTCCGTGTACTACTACCTGCTGATCCAGCCGTTCACCACATGGAACGGCTTTGTGAAGGTGCTGACCCAGACGACGCCGCTGATCTTCGCGGGACTGTCCGTGGCCATCGCCTTCAAGTGCGACGTGTTCAACATCGGCGTGGAGGGCCAGCTGTACGCAGGCGCGCTGACGGCAGCCTATCTGGGCTACAGCCTGCAGGGCCTGCCCACGGTGCTGCACATCCTCATCTGCGCGGCAGGCGCCGCGCTGGTGGGCGGTCTGCTGGCGCTGCTGGCAGGCTGGCTGAAGGTTCGCTTCCATGTACATGAGGTCATCTCCACCATTATGATGAACCACATCATCAGCAATCTGGTGACGCTGGTGGTGGTGGACTACTTCCGCAACGACGGACCCACGGCCCGCACCCCCAATATTCAGGAGACGGCGCGGCTGACGCAGCTGGCGCCGCCCAGTCAGCTGAACACCGGCATCCTTCTGGCGGTACTGCTGTGCGCGGTGCTGTATGTGGTGTTCCAGAAAACGCCCTTCGGCTGGCAGCTCAACGCCGCCGGCAAGAACCTGACCACCACCCGCTACTGCGGCGTCAACGCCACGCGGCTTATTCTGGCGGCCATGCTGGTATCCGGCGGGCTGGCCGGTCTGCTGGGCGCGGAGCGTGTGCTGGGCGGCTTCGGCTACATGCAGGTCAACTTCTCCCCCGGCTACGGGTACGACGGCATCACCATCGCCGTCATCGCCAACAACAACCCCTTCGGCTGCCTGCTGATGTCCCTGCTGATGGGCCTGCTGCGGGCAGGCGGCACCCAGCTGAACATCATGTCCGACGTGCCCTCCGAGTGGGTGGACATGCTGTCGGCGTTCATCTTCATCTTCGTGGTGGCGGCCAACGCCGTGATGCGCAGGCTGCCAGAGCTCCGCGCCAGGCGGCAGAGCCGTGAAAGGAGGGCCGGCTGATGATCTCTCTGCCATCCGTAATCTGCAATATGTTCGCCTCCGCCACGCCCATTGCGCTGGCCGGTGTGGGCGGTATGTTCGGCGAGCGCAGCGGCATCACCAACATCGGTCTGGACGGCACCATGCTGTTTGCCGCCTTCACCGCCGTAACGGCCTGCTACTACACCGGCTCCCCGTGGATCGCCCTGCTGGCGGGCATTCTGTCCGGCGTGCTGGTATCGTTCCTGCATGCATACTTCTGCATCAGCCTCAAGGTGGATCAGACCATCATCGGCCTGGCGGTGAACATTCTGGCCGCCAGCGTGACGGTGTACGCCTCCAGCAGTATTTTCGGCAACAAGGGCTTCACCCCCTCCGTTACCAAGCTGCCCAACATCAGCATCCCCGGTCTGCGCGACCTGCCGGTGGTGGGCGCGTTCTTTGACAGCGCCTCGCTGGTGACGCTGCTGGTGCTGCCGGTGGTGCTTCTGGCCCACTACCTGCTGTACAAGACCCCCTTCGGCATGCGCACCATCGCGGTGGGCCAGAATCCGCAGGCGGCCTTCGTGGCGGGCGTCAACGTCAAGAAGACCCAGTACATCGCCGTGATGCTGGGCGGCCTGACCTGCGGCATGGCCGGCGCGTACCTGTCCATCTCCTACCTGAGCATGTTCGTGCGGGATATGGTCAGCGGACGCGGCTTCATCGCCATTGCCGCCATCCTGTTCGGACGGTACAGTCCCTTTGGCATCTTCGCGGCGGCGCTGTTCTTCGGCCTGGCGGACGCCATGCAGATCGCGCTGCAGGGCATCGTGACCATTCCCAACGAGGTGATCCAGTGCGCGCCGTATCTGCTGACCATTCTGGCCGTCACCGTCAACGAGGCCCGCACCATGCGGCGCAGCGGCATCAAGTAAGAAAGGAAGGAACCCCCTATGAGGACAATGACACCCGGCGAGCGCTTTATGCGCTGCCTGAACTTTGAGTCGGTAGACCGCATCCCTGTCATGGACTTCGGCTACTGGCGCGAGACTATCGACGCATGGCACAAGCAGGGCCTGCCCGCAGAGGTGGACTCCACCGAGGAGGTGGAGCGCTATTTCGGCTGCGACCGCGGCTTTGAAACGAATCTGGTGAACTATTGGGGCGACAACGGCCCGGTGGGCATCGAGTGGCGCGCATGGCCCCGCTGGACGAAGGAGGTCATCTCCGAGACGGAGGATACCATCACCTACGGCGGCGAGGTGGGCATCATCACCGAGAACAAGCACTCCGAGAGCATCCCGTTCCAGTCCCGCTACCCCGTGGAGACTATGGAGGACTTCGAGCGCATCGTGGTGCCCCGCCTCAACGGCAAGGACAAGACCCGCGTGACGCCCAGCTTCGCCCCCATGCTTCAGCGGGCCCACGACGAAAAGCAGGCGGTGGGCGCGTGGATCGACGGCTTCTTCGCATGGCCCCGGGAGCTGCTGGGGCCGGAGAACCTGCTGATCTCCTACTACGACGATCCCGACCTGATCCACGCCATCCAGCGCAACCACACGGACTTCGTGAAGGACTGGGTGGACATGGTCTGGGAGGTCACGCCGCTGGACTATGTGTGCTTCTTCGAGGACATGGCCTATAACCACGGCTGCTTCATCTCCCCCAAGACCTTCGACGAGTTCCTGATGCCCTACTACCACGAGCTGGTGGCCTATCTGCGGGCCAAGGGCGTGAAGAAGGTGCTGGTGGACTCCGACGGAAACTCCGTCCAGCTGACGGACAAGCTGGTGGAGGCCGGTGCGGACGGCCACTACCCGCTGGAGATCAACTCCGGCGCCTTCCCGGAGGAGATCCGCAAGCGCCATCCCAAGCTGGCGCTGATCGGCGGCATCAATAAGCTGGCGCTGGCGCAGGATCGCGCCGCCATCGACAAGGAGCTGTCCAAGCTGCCTCCCCTGCTGGAGCAGGGCGGCTACATCCCCTCGCTGGATCACCGCGTGCAGCCCGATGTCCCCATGGTCAACTACCACTACTATATTGAGAAAAAGCGGGAAATCATGGAGAAATACTGCTACTGATCTTTCCCTCCCTGCCCCGCACTTCCCCCGCGGGGCAGGCTCCCCGCCCCCTCCCTCACTTCGGCGGGCAGACCGGCCCGCCGACTGGGGGCGGGCATCTTTATGCTGCGGAATCTGAAAAGCCCGGAGACCTATTTCCAAGCGGCGTTCCGGGTGCAGTCCCCGTGGACGGTGCGTACCGGCTCCGGCACCGATCAAATTATGAAATATGAGTGCTATGTCTTTGACTTTGCGCTGGACCGTGCCCTCAAGCAAATCTCGGATTATTCCTGCCGCATGAATGTGAACGAAAGCAACCCGGAAAAGAAGGTGGCGGAATTCATCAACTTCCTGCCCGTACTGGCCTACGACGGCAGCAGCATGAAGCAGATCGACGCACAGGATATTCTGGATATCGCCATGGCCGGTACCTCGGCCACGCTGCTGGCCAAGCGCTGGGAATCTGCATTGCTGGTCAATGTGGACAATGACACACTCCGGCGACTGATGGCGAACAAAGAGGCCATGGAGGCTCTGATGAAAATTGAGGGCTTCCGCAGCCTGAACTCGGATATCGAGACCATCATTAACAAGTCGGAGAGCGTGAAAAAGGCCAAGAAGGAAAAGGGCAAGGATCTGACCAAGGAGGAGAAAAAGGAAATCTCCGAGGAAAAAAAGAATACAAATCCATGCGGAAGCAGATTCAGGAGAAGCTCATCAAGTTTGCCACCCGTGTGCCGATTTTTATGTATCTGACGGATTACCGGGAGCGCTCTCTGAAGGATGTGATCACGCAGCTGGAGCCGGGGCTCTTCAAAAAAGTGACCGGTCTGGATGTGAAGGACTTTAATCTGCTGGTGGAGCTGAATGTATTTAACGCCAGCCTGATGAATGATGCCATCTTCAAATTCAAACGCTATGAGGATTCCAGCCTGTCCTACACCGGCCTTGACAAGCACGAAAACGAGGATGTCGGTGGCTGGGATACCGTTGTGAAGCGCAAGGAGTACGAGCTGCTGTTCTATAACCAGCAGTCTACGATGAATGCGCCGGAAATCGACGAAGCCGATGTTCCGGAAGCGGACGAGGAGCCGGAGCCGCCCAAAGCTCCCGTTCCAACTCGGACACCACCAGCTAAGCCGGATTTTGTCACTGCTGCCTTCGGCGTGAAATCTCCGATCGTTCCCGCAAAGCCCCAGCAGCCCGAAAAACCGAAGGTCGATGTTTCCGGCGTTGCCGTTGGAAGCGCTGTGGCTCACGCTAAGTTCGGCATTGGCAAGGTGATCGAGCTGAACAGGGGATATGTGACCGTCCGCTTTGAGCAGGGCGAGAAGAGGTTCCTTTTCCCCAATGCCTTTGAGTCCGGATTTTTGAAAGTACAATAAGCCAAAAGAGGCCCTCCGTATCATTTTCTCGATACGAATGGTCTTTCTTATGTATAGATTACTTGGTGATAGACAATTTCGGTTGCACAGTCTCGGCAGGAGTTCATCCGCCTGACCCATTTCATTTGGTCGCTGGCTTTCAGCGTTTCCGTAATGCCCTCAGCATCTGCCATTTGTTTTACCAGCCGAAGAAAAAGCTCCTCTGCCTGTCGGTCAATGTCCGCAAGATAGGCGTTCAATTCGCCACTTGTCAGCAGGTTGGCATAGCGCACACGGCGATGCTTCTTGAGATAGCGGAGATGCCGCTGCCCCCATACCCCGATTGGCTGATCTTCCTCCGGCTCATCCTCCCCGGCAATCAGATAATAGTCTCCAACCAATTCATATTTCAGCCCAGTGCGTTCATCCGTGACAAATCTCTCCATTCGTATAACCTCCTGTTCCTTTCTGCAACCATTGTAGCAGTAGGAATAGCAGAAATCGAATGTGCGGATGCGAAACTTGGATTGCACGCCTTTAGCAGATACGCAATCCAAGTTAGATAAAAGTGCTTGAAAAAATAGCACTAAGATTAAGGGGACGTTCTCCTGCCTATCTACTTCTTTTTGCGTTTAAAGATACAATATGCAGCAATTACGAAAACTAATAAAATAAGGACAAAACCAATAAGCGCAATATACTCGCTTGATTTTTCACCGATTTTGACAATCGCATAGCCCCAATCGTACCTATCGACAATATAAGCCCATAATGAATTGAAAAACGCAAAAAGAAGGATGATGTTTGTCCATTTGAACACGCTATAATTATACAATTCAGCCGTTTCTTTTTTTGCTATCTTTTCTATGCAACTAAGAAATATAAATACTCCATTACAAACAATCAAGCCCCAAATTGAAGCAAGCATAACTGTTTTTGTAATGTTGTCTCCTATATGAGAAAATATATCAGTTAGCGAACTAAACCCCCCAAAAACCAAAAATGCAATTGCCGTGAAGATTCCGACAAGCGTTATGAGTTGTGAACTAATGTCTTTTGTGATGTCGCCTTTTGCGGGTTCAAATTCAGAAATAAAATGCTCGTGTAAATCTTCTTTAGACTGTTTTAACGAATTCATTTGTGCACAAGCGAGATTTATATTGTCATATAACTTTACTACTACACGTTTTGAACGTTCACGTAATTCTACTTCGACTTGGTGTTTCTTTCCTTGTTCCGCCTTTAAACCGTTTTCATAGTCTTGGCTAAACACATATTCGATTAAAGAGTTTAGATTTCCTTGAAAGGAGTCCGTGCTTTCAGGTTCTAGGTTATAACAATATGTGCTTATCTCAGCATACAACAATCTATCGTAACTATGCACATATTTTTTTATTTCATTAAAAGCAACCTTTGCTTCAAATTTACTGCTTGGCGAGGATATGGTTTGGCAAATTGATAGAATATCTGCCTTCATTTTTTCAACTTTTTCACTTTTTTCGTCTTTGCAAAGCGTAACTTGGGCACCCGTTTTTTCTATGCTGATTGCCACTTTTATTCCTCCTTGAAATATTCATATAGAGATTCAGGAGAGATTACCTTTGAGAAACAAGAATTTCGTGCTTTAATCCAAGGATCTTGATTGTGTGTTATTTCAACTAAAGTAGAAGTAGAATACTTATTGCAGTGATTTATGGTTTCATTCATCATTTTTCTATCTTTGCTATTAATAATTCTCTCAGCATCCTTACTACTGTCTATCGGTATTGAAGATGCCCCAAATACTTTATACTTTCTATATACTGTTGGAACGACGGGGCCAAGATCCCACGCCTCAATTCTATCATTGAAACATTCACTATTTGTAGAAACCATAAATTCGGCTTGAATAAAATATAACACTTTTTGAAGCCGAAGATTGCTAACAGGCATGCCACTTAAAGTCGAATATTTTATCACATATTCGGCAACTGTCAGTGCATCATACATTTCAACTATTTCCTTTCTGAAGGTCATACTGAAATCACAATAAACCATTATAGTATATATTATAGCATGTTTTTTTGAAAAATCCACCCAATTCTATTAACGGGACACCGTTTTAGCAAAGGTATGAGAAAAGATGATTTGAGGGTTGACACCTTAATAGGGCTTGATTCTAACAAATCCGAGACATCTAAATGTTTTCTTGGTGTCAGGAAAAGCGCCGTCTTGGAATCACTCCCAAGACGGCGCTTTTCTGTTGTGGATCAGAGCGAACATTT
>ERZ857882.1940-NODE-1940-length-22810-cov-4.989453_pt1 | contig 22810 bp, 23 predicted proteins | sample MGYA00519697_ERZ857882 | MGnify/ENA primary metagenome ERZ857882 (study PRJEB31778, sample SAMEA3449373) | human gut metagenome | biome: human gut; feature: human-associated habitat; material: faeces | place: United Kingdom | collected 2010/2012 ...
TGCCGTATTCCAGCGGGTAGCGGTACTGCCGCTCCGCCGTGGCATAATGGCTGCTGGCTGTGCATAGTACGGGCGAAGCGTAGCCGCCGTCGCACATCATGCCGCCCGTGAGCAGCCCTTCGGATATGGTGCTGCACGCGCCGTACAGGCCGAGAAAGGGAAATTTCAATTCCCGCGCCGCCAGGGCGGAGGGCATGATCTGGTTCAACAGATCGCCGCCCACCATGGCCTGCACGCCTTTTTCACCGATGTTTGCCTTGGCCAGGCACAGCCGGCAGGCTTCGCGCAGCAGCGCGGCCTCGGCCTGCTCGTAGCTGTCCTGCCCAAAGGCCGCGTCCTGCGCCACCAGATCAAAGCAGTCGCCCAGCGGCCCCTGCCCTTCGCGCGGGCCGACCGCGCAGGCTGAGGCCATGATCCAGGGCCTGGTTTTGTATTCAATGGTTTGATAACCGATGCGATTTTCTGCCTGCATACCGGGCCTCACAGATAGATAAAATAGTAGACGATGCCCACGATGACCGACGCCGAAACGCCGTATACCAGCACCGGCCCGGCAATGGTGAACAGCCGCGCGCCCGTGCCCAGCACCCAGCCCTCGGGACGAAACTCCATCGCGGGGGATACCATGGCGTTGGCGAAGCCGGTAATGGGCACCACGGTGCCCGCACCCGCGTATTTGGCGATCACGTCAAACACGCCGATGCCCGTCAGCAGGGCGGTCAAAAACACCAGCGTCACGCTGGTCAGGCTGGAGGCCTGCATCAGCGTCAGGCCCAGCATGCGCGTGCCGATATCGCTGATGACCTGCCCCAGCACGCAGATGGCGCCGCCTACCCAGAAGGCGCGCAGCGCGCCCTGCCCTACCTTGCTCTTGGGGGTCAAACGGGCGATCAGCGCCTTATATTGTGCGATTCGATCCTGTTTTGAGGAGCTTTGCTGCATTGCTCAGCACTTCCTTTCCCGGCTAATCGGCAGCGCGCGGATATCCTTCTGACGGATTTCCCGGTCGCCTGCGCGCGGCAGCCGCATCAGCGGATGAGGAAACGAGCGGTGTTGATTGTCCATGGCTGCGCCTCCGGCATGTTTTTCAGCCTTATTGTGCGCAGAAACGCCGCAAAGCATGCGCATGCGGCAATGATTGACGCGAAATCAGAAACCGGGTATAATAGAAATGGAAAGGCAAAGCATTTTTTATCTTGGGAGGTGCCTATGCACAATTGGCTCAATCGCCTGGAGCGCAGGCTGTACAAATACAACATCCCGCCCATTATGCGCTATATTGTTTTCGCCATGGGCGGCGTGTTCCTGCTGGATCTGTTTCTGGGCATGACCACGGCCTATACCGCGCGCGTCAGCCTGATTAGCTACCTGACGCTGAACATTCCCGCCGTGCTGCAGGGGCAGATATGGCGGCTGGTGACGTGGCTGTTCGTGCCTCAGCAGGGCAGCATCTTCTGGATGGCGCTGAGCCTGTATTTCTACTACATGATCGGCACGGCGCTGGAAAACCGCTGGGGCGCGAGGCGCTTCCTGATTTACTATGTCATCGGCGCGCTCGCCAATGTCGCAGGCGCGTTTATCGCTCACCTGCTGACTGGCTACGGCATCGGCCTGAATACGTATCTGTACTATTCGCTGTTCATCGCCTTTGCGGCGCTGTACCCCGATATGCAGTTCATGCTGTTCTTCTGCATCCCAGTCAAGGCCAAGTGGCTGGCGGCGATCGACCTGCTGTACTTCCTGATTGCCATCATCGCAGGCCCTGCACAGATTCGCTGCGCGGCCATTGCCTCGCTGGTCAATGTGGCGCTGTTCTTCGGCGAGGATATCTATAAGATGGCTCGCATCCAGTATGCTCAGTGGAAGCGGCGCAGGATGTTCAGGCAATAATATTTCATGCAAAAAAACAGACCGGAGCGGTTCATGGCTCCGGTCTGTTTTTGCATGGGGCGGCTTACAGCTTCAGCATGTCCTTGAAGGCCTGGATGCTGGCCAGCGCCTTTTCCTTTGTATCGGCCTCAGCGCAGAAGCGCAGCAGCGGCTCGGTGCCCGAGAAGCGGCACACTACAAAGCCGCCGTCCTCAAAATACACCTTGCAGCCGTCCTCATAACTGACGCGCCGCACGGGGCGGTCAAAGGCTGGCAGAGCCTTTTGCTCAAACAGCAGGTGCGTCAGCTGGGGCTTTTGCTCGGCGGGGTAGGAAAAATCGCTGTCCGCCATTTCAAACGCGCCGAAGCGCGCAGTCAGATCGGCCATGATCTGGGCGGGGGAGGCGTTCATGGCGGATACCATCTCCACAAACAGCGCCGCGGCGTAGGCTGAATCCTTGCCGTGGATATGGCCGCGCACGGTCAGACCGCCGCTGGATTCGCCGCCCAGCACCGCGTCCACCTCGTCGATCTTGGCGGAGATCCACTTGAAGCCCACCGGCACCTCGTAGCACTTCTCGCCAAGGCCGGCGGCCACGCGATCCAGCAGGTGGCTGGTAGAGTTGTTGCGGACGCAGGGGCCATGCCAGCCGCGGTACTTCACCAGATAGTAGTACAGCAGCACCAGCAGCTTATTGGGGTGGATGAACTGGCCCTCATTGTCGATGACGCCCAGACGGTCGGCGTCGCCGTCGGTGGCGATGCCCAGGTCGCAGTGCTTGTCCAGCACCAGCGCCGCCAGCGGCTTCAGCGTGTCCACGTTGGGGGCGGGCAGCTTGCCGCCGAACAGCGTGTCGTGGCGGTCGTGGATGATCTCCAGATCGCAGCGGCAGGTGGTCAGCAGCATGCTCAGGCTCGACCAGCTGACGCCGTACATGGGATCGAAGCCGATGCGCAGCGCCGCGTTCTTGATGGCCTCAACATCCACGGCGGACAGGATGCTGTCCAGATACTCGTTCATGGGGTTGGCCTCGGTGATGAGGCCCCGCGCCACGGCCTCATCGTAGTCCACGCTCTTGACATCGGCGGGGGTCAGCTGCGCGATCTCCGCTTCGATGCGGGCCGTCACCGTCTCGTCGGCGTCCCGGCCGCCGGCGGTGAACACCTTGATGCCGTTGTAGATGGCGGGGTTATGGCTGGCGGTAACGGCGATGCCGTAGGGCTCGCCCCGCTTCTTCACGGTGAACATCATCAGGGGCGTGGGGCTGGAGCGGTTGATGACAAAGGGATGGAAGCCGCAGCCCGCCAGCACCTCCGCCGCCCAGTGGGCAGACTCCTTGGACAGGAAGCGGCGGTCGTAGCCCACGCAGACCTCCGCGCCCGCAAGGCCCTCCTTCTCCATCAGGCGGCACAGGCCCGCCATCAGCAGGCGGATATTCTCCTTGGTGAACTCGTCCGCGATGACGGCGCGCCAGCCGCCGGTACCGAATTTGATCATGTGTGCAGTCTCCTTTCAGCGGGACAGAGGATGCGCCCTCCGCCGTATATTCATCTGACGGTATTATAACCAATTCCACCGCCGGGGGACAGATGCGAAACATGCGAAAGAATAGGGGCATCCTGTGCTTTTCGGTCAATAATCCACCTTCATGAGACACAGGCCCTCCGGCGGAGCGGTGGGCCCGGCCAGCTTCCGGTCTTTGGCGGCCAGGATCTCCTGCACATAGGCGGGCTCCCAGTAGCCGCGCCCCACCTCCAGCAGCGTGCCCACCAGAATACGCACCATATTCTGGAGGAAGCCGGTGCCGTGGAACGTGAAGATCACCCGATCCTTCCGGCGCTCCACGGCAATGCTGTCCACCAGCCGGACGGTGGACTTTTTCATGCGGGGATTGCCGCAGAAGCTGGCGAAGTCGTGCTCGCCGGTGAGGTACGCCGCCGCCTGACGCATCCGCTCCACGTCGGGGCGGTAGTCCAGCAGCGTCACATACTTTCGGTCAAATACCGGCTTCACCGGCCCATCAAAGCAGGTGTAGCGGTAGGTCTTGCCCAGCGCGTTGTAGCGGGCATGGAAACGAGGTGCGGCCTCCTTCACCTCCCGGACGGCGATGGCGTCGGGCAGGTAGCGGTTCAGGTAGTCGCGGATGGCCTCCGGCGTCTCCGCCACGTCCAGCACCGCGTTGGCGGTCATGGCACGGGCGTGGACGCCCGCGTCGGTACGGCCCGCGCCGGTGACCTCCACTGGCCGTCCCTGTAAGCGGGAGAGCACGCTCTCCAGCTTGCCCTGTATGGTATCCTTCCCCGGCTGGCGCTCCCAGCCGAAAAAGCGGGTGCCGTCGTAGGCAATGGTCAGCTTATAGTTCTGTTCCAAAAAATCACGCCCTTTCTGCCTTATTGTAGCAGAAAGGGCGTGATTTGCCAACGTATTTTCCCTTACAGCCAGCCCATCATCTTAACAAAGCTGTACAGCAGCTTCAGCCCGTAGAAGATGATGACGGCGCCGCAGACCTTGTTGATGACGTTCAGCACCTTCTCGTTGAACTTGCTGCCCAGCAGCGACACCAGCGTAGACACCGTCAGAAACCAGATGACGGAGGCGGAGCCGAAGCCGCAGATGAACGGCACATCCGTACCGGCGGGCAGCGTGGCCCGGAAGGCGCCCAGCATCATGGTGCCGTCGATGATGGCCTGGGGATTCAGCCATGTCACCACGAAGGCGGAGGTGATGAGCTTCCACACCGGCACATTCACGTCCCGGCCGCCCTCCAGACTGGCCTTGGAGCGCAGCAGGCCGATGCCGATCCAGATGACGATGAGGCTGCCCACCGCCAGAATGACCTTCTGGAGCCATGGCACCGCCTGCATCAGCGCGCCGGCACCCAGAAAGCAGGACACGCCCAGGGAAATATCCCAGAAAATGACGATCAGCGCCGTGAGATAGACGCGGCTGCGCCTTTGGGTCAGGGCGCTGTTGATGACGAATAAATTTTGCAGGCCGATGGGGGCCACATAGGCAACTCCCATGGTCAGACCCTGAAGATAGATATGCATGGGGCGATTTTTCTCCTCGTTGCTATTTACTTTGGTTCTTACCATCAGTTGACAAGGGCAAGCACGGTTTTGACGGGCAGAAATGCGCCCATACTGCGTCAAGTCCCTTGACAATACGGCAGTATTCTCGGCGGGCCTTTCCTTGTCTGGACACATTTCTGCTCCGGCAAAACTGCCCGCACCCGCCAGCGATGGATATTCGAGTGCTTTTTGGCTTTTGAGACGCAGGCGGGCGAGCGCCCGCTAAGGCGAAAAGGGCAAAAAGCGCCGGAAAGACGCGCTGGCAGGCGTGTTTGCCCTTGTTAACTGACGGTATCAAGAGTAAGGAGAACACTATGGCGAAGAAAAGAGGCCGCAGGGAGGCCCCGCCCGCTGTGGGAGCGCCGCAGGAGCTGCGGCATCCGTGGCTGGTGCCGGTGCTGGCGGTTTTTTACTTTTTCATCACATGCCTGATGCTCCACGGCAGCAACAAGGGCATCACGCTGGTGGTGCTGCTGGCGGCCATCGTATGCGCGGTCATACGGGGCCGGACGCTGGCGCAGCGCATGACGTGGCCGGCGCTGCTGCTGGGGCTGTATGTCCTGCTGGACGGCATCTCCACGCTGTACGCGCCCTCCGGCAAGTTCGCGCTGTATGAGTTCCTGAAGGTGGCGGCGGCGGCCGGCATGGCGCTGCTGCTGACGGCGCTGGAGCCGGAGCGGGAGCACCGCACCGGACGGTGTGCCGCCGTGGTGCTGGAGGTAACGGGCGCGCTGGCGGCGCTGTTCAGCATCGACACCGTGTCCACCCGCGTGCTGTATAACCTGCTGGCCACCCTGACCTCGGAGCTGGGCGCGCCGATGATCCTCGGCTCGGTGCTGCAGGAGCAGCGGCTCAAGACCATCTTTGAAAATCCCAACGTATTCGCGGGCTGCGCCGGCGTGGCCATCCTGCTGTCGCTGGGTCTGGCGGTGACGGCGGAGAAGCGGACGGAGCGCTGCCTGCACCTGTCGTGCCTGCTGCTGAGCAGCACCGTGTTCCTGCTGGCGGTAAGCCGCGGTGCGATGGCGGCCATCGCGGCGGCATTCCTGCTGCTCCTGCTGCTGGAGCGGGGGGAGCGCCGCGCCGTCTCCTTCGTGCTGATGGCGGAGACGCTGCTGCTGACGGCAGCGGCCAGTCTGGCGGTCTTGCCGGCCTACGCCGCCGCCGGGCGGAAGGCGCAGATGCTGCCGCTGCTGGCGGTGCTGGCCGCCGCTGCGGCGCTGTGCGCACTGGACATCTTTGTGGGACGCCCGCTGGCGCAGCGCATGGCGCGGCGGATGAAGACCGTGAATATCGTGCTGCTGGCGGTGCTGGCCGCCGCCATAGCGGCCATGGTGCTGGCGGTGAGCTGGACAGGCGCCATCCATATGAGCGCCGGAGAGCAGATCACACGCGGCGCGTATCTGGACGCGGGGGAGTACACCCTGCATGTGGAGGCCAGCGGCCCCGTGACGGTGCGGGTGCAGACCCAGACCCGTGAGGACGCGGTGATGAACCGCAAGATCACGGTGTACAAGGGCGAGGCGGACGGCGCGGTGTTCACCGCCCCGGAGGGCAACCAGTCCGTGACGTTCCTCATCAGTGCCGATGAGACGGTGGACATCACCGCTATCCGCTACGAGGGCGCGGTGTCCGGCGAACTGAAATTGAAGTACAGGCTGCTGCCGGAGGCCATTGCCGGGCGCATCCAGACCCTGCGGGCCGAGGGCAACGTGGCGCAGCGGTTCGTGTATGTCAGTGACGCCATGAAGCTGTTCAAGCGCAGTCCCATCGTCGGACTGGGCATGGGCGCTTTTGAAAACGGCATCTACAACGTGCAGACCTATCACTACGAGACGAAGTACGTCCATAACCACTATATCCAGACTATGGTGGAGACGGGCCTGATCGGCCTTGCCCTGTGGCTGGGCCTGCTGGCGGCCAACGCCGTGGGCCTGTTCCGCCTGTGGCGCGGGGACAGGGAGGAGCAGCTGACCATGGCCCCGGCGCTGTGCGCGCTGCTGCTGTTCCTGATGATCCACGCCGCCGTGGAGGTCATCTTCTCCAGCGGCTATTTCCTGCCCTTCGGCTTCGGCGCACTGGCCGTCATAAACCTGAGCTGCGGCCGGCTGGTGCCCCTGCGCTTCGCGGGGAAGCGGGCCCGCCGCTGGATAGTGCGGGCGGAGGCGCTGGGTCTGGCGGCGTTCAGCGTACTGCTGCTCCTGAACCTGCTGGCGGCGCGTCTGAGCCGTCAGGGCAGCTACAGCGCCATGGCGCGGGCAGCGGACATGGATCCCTACGAGTGGGCGGATCACAAGCTGACCTATGTGTACAACGCCTCGGCGGCGGGTGAGCTGTCCGGCGACATGCGGGAGACGGTGGAGCGCTACATGGCCGATCTGGAGAAGCTGAACTCCAACTCCGTGCCCAAGTATCTGGCGGAGTCATATTTCAATCTGGGGAATGTGGAAAAGGGCTTCGCCATGCTGGAGAAGTTCGTGGACTACACGCCCTCCAACCCCGGCACATGGGACGCCAGCTTCCGTCTGGTCATGCAGTACAACGACAACAGTGACGCCTTCCTGCAGGGGACGGCCCGCCTGCGGGAGAAGCTGGAAGGCTGGAATCGGGATAACCTGGGCACCATCAGCCTGAGCAGCGACGTGTCGGATTACCTCGACAGCATGCTGGGCCAGTCCGCGGCGTCATAACAGCAGAAGAGGAGGAACGCCTATGCCGTCCGTTCTTATCACGGCGTCCACATTTTCCCATATCGTCAATTTCCACCTGCCCTACCTCCGGCGCTTCCGTGAGCTGGGCTGGCAGGTGGATGTAGCCTGCGGCGGCGCCATGCGGGACATCCCCTTTGCCGATGTGACCGCCGCGCTGCCGCTGGAGAAGAAGATGTCCTCCCCGGCCAACCTCCGGGCGGCAAAGCTGCTGCGGGGGATGATGGAGCGGGAGCACTACGATCTGGTCATCACCCACACGTCGCTGGCATCGTTCTTCACCCGCTGGGCGGCGCGTGGCATGAAAAACCGCCCGCCCATCGTCAATGTGATGCACGGCTACCTGTTTACCGACGAGACGCCGGCGGTCAAAAAGCTGCTGCTGACGCGGGCGGAGCTGCTGACAGCGCCCCAGACCGACCTGCTGCTGACCATGAACGCATGGGATACCCGGTGGGCCGCGGCGCACCACGCGGCGGCCCGGGTGGAGGAGATACCCGGCATGGGCGTGGATCTCAGCCGCTTCCGTGCGGCGGGGGAGACGCGGCAGGCCATGCGGGACAGACTGGGCCTGACGGAGGGGGATATCGCCCTGCTCTACCCGGCGGAGTTTTCCGGCCGGAAGGATCAGGCCATGCTGCTGCGGGCCATGAAGCGCCTGCCGCCGCACATCAAGCTGCTGCTGCCGGGCAGCGGCGAGCTGCTGGACGCCTGCCGTGGACTGGCCGCCCAGCTGGGCGTGGCGGATCGTGTGCAGTTCCCGGGGCAGGTACACGATATCCCGGCGTGGCTGGGTGCGGCGGATATCGCCGTGTCCGCCAGCCGGTCGGAGGGACTGCCCTTCAACATCATGGAGGCCATGGCCTGCGGCCTGCCGGCGGCAGCCAGCGCCGTAAAGGGCCATACCGACCTGATCGGGCCGGAAAACGGTCTGCTGTTCCCCCGTGGGGACGAGGCGGCCCTCGCCGCCGCGGTGCGGACACTGGCGGAGGACGCCGGGCTGCGTGCGCGGCTGGGACAGGCCGGCCGGGAGAAGATGCAGCGGTACGCGCTGGATACGGTGCTGCCGCAGGTGATGGAACGATACCTGTCCGTGACGGGTGATAAAGGAAAACGGATATGATACGGGAAAACCAACGTCTGCTCAATCAATTCAATGTGCTCACCGACGCGGTGGCGGTCTTTCTGGCCATGCTGGTGTCCTACTGGCTGCGCTTCGAGCTGTTCCACGGCGTCAAGGGCATGCCCTTCAACTACTACGTCTGGCTGGGTGTGGTGGCAGCTGCGCTGACGCTGCTGATCTTTGCCGTGGCGGGGCTGTACGAGTCCTTCCGGGCCGTGCGGTTACATGTGGAGGCCGGACGGGTCGTGGTGCTGGAGCTGCTGGTGGCGCTGATCGTCATGGCGGCCATGTTCGTGCTGCGGCTGGGCGAAACGTCCCGTTGGTCGGTGGCGTTCTTCTACGCGGTGGCCACGCTCCTGCTGGTGGGCAAGCGGGGCGCGCTGCGGATGATCCTGCGGCGCTACCGCGCCATGGGCTATAACCAGAAGCGGGTGCTGCTGGTGGGTCACGGCGAAAGCGCCGAGACGTATCTGGAACGGGTCACGTCGGATAAGCGCCTGGGCTATCAGGTGGTGGGCTATGTGGCGGATCAGAGCGGCTGGGACGCCCTGCCCTACTGCGGCACTTACGCCCAGCTGGAGGAGGTCTTTCAGCGGGAGCAGCCGGACGAGGTGGTGGTGGCCCTGCCCACGGAGGAGGGTCAGTGGATCGGCAAGATCATCAATGCCTGCGAAAAGGACGGCACGAAGCTGTCCGTGGTGCCGTCCTATGTGAAGTATATGCCCTCCAACCCCCAATTCGACAGTGTGGACGGCCTACCGCTGATCAACCTGCGGCGCATCCCGCTGGACAATCTGGGCAATGCCTTTTTCAAACGGGCGGTGGATGTCGTCTGCTCGCTGCTGCTGATCGTGCTGACCTCGCCGCTGATGCTCATCGCGGCCATCGGCGTGAAGCTGTCCTCTCCCGGGCCTATCATTTTCAAGCAGGAGCGGGTGGGCAAGGACAAAAAGCCGTTCTACATGTACAAGTTCCGCTCCATGAAGGTGAACAGCAGCCAGAACACCGGCTGGAGCAAAAATGTGGACGACCGCAAGACGTGGTTCGGCTCCCTGATCCGCAAGTGCTCCGTGGACGAGCTGCCCCAATTCTTCAACGTGCTCAAGGGCGACATGAGCCTCATCGGGCCCCGGCCGGAGCTGCCGTTCTTCGTGGAGCAGTTCAAGGAGGAGATCCCCCGCTATATGGTGAAGCATCAGGTGCGTCCCGGTATCACCGGCTGGGCGCAGGTCAACGGCTTCCGGGGCGACACGTCCATCACCAAGCGCATCGAGTTCGATCTGTACTACATCGAGAACTGGTCGCCGGCCTTCGATCTGCGCATTCTGCTGATGACGGCGTTCTGCATGTTCAACAAGGAGAAGATCAACGCCCACCGGGATGACGGTAGGAAGTAAAAAAACAGCCATTTCCTGTGGGAAATGGCTGCTTTCTGCATAAATAGCGGTTTTGCGGCGTCCTGTTACGGCTGAGCTGTCTCCTTTTCCGCCGCCAGCACATCCTCCGTGTCGGCGCCGCACAGACGGATCAGCTTCTCCGCCAGAATTTTGGAGAACCCCGCGATCAGCGCGCTCTCGATGACCAGCAGCTCCACGGCGTTGTCGCCGGTCTGCCCCGGTGTGCGGATGCCCTCCGCGCCGGTCTGCACCTGCTGGTTGAAGAACAGCGCCAGCCGCCGGAACTTCTCCGAGTAGTCCTGGTAGACCGCCCGTACCTCCTCCTCGCTGCTGTCCGGCGGGATGACCTTCTGTACGTCGCTGATGCTGAGACTCTGCTTCATGGTGAGGATCATGATGAGGTAGGCGATGTGTACCCGGTGGTACTTGCGCTTCACCGGCGCCGGCATGATCTTCAGGCGCACATAGTTGTTGATGGTGGAGGAGGTCACAAAGCGCTCCTTCATCCCTGTCGGTGCGGGTATGAAGCTGAGATACTGCTCCAGCAGCACGATGACCTGATCCATATACAGGCCCAGATCCGGAATGGCGTTCCAATCCGGCAGGTGATAGTCGGTGATGAACTTGTCCCACCGCCGCAGCTTATGAGCCACAAGATTCTTGTCGTACTGCATAAAAACGCCCCCTGACTTATAAACGTAATACACTATATCACAAATGGCTGTGCTTGACAAGAAAAACGTGAATATGATATCTTGACGCATATCACCTAATATGTTATATTATAAAAAAATCGCTGAGGAGGGTATACTATGGAACGGGCGTATGTGTATGGGGATTCGCTGCTGAAGGCCACCGTGCCGGATGAGGCCATGCGGTATCATTTCCATCTGGCGGAGGTCATGGCCCGGTACCCCACGGAGCGGCTGGAGGTGGTGAACCGGGCCAAGATGGGCTCCACCATCAGCAAGGGGCTGTCACTGGTGGCGCACGACGTGCAGCGGGGCATGGACGCCCGCTGGGCGCTGGTGGCCTACGGCGGCAACGACAGCGATTTCGACTGGGAGGCCGTCGCCGCCGCGCCGGAGCAGGACCACCTGCCCCGCACGACCCTGCCGGAGTTCACGGAGAAGCTGCGCCGCGCCGTCACGGCGCTGAAGTCCGCCGGCGTGCAGCCGGTGCTGATGACGCTGCCGCCCATTGACGGACAGCGGTATTTCCGGTTTATCTCCCAAAAGACGGACGGCGGCAGCGTGCTGCGCTGGCTGGGAGATGTGGGACGCATTTACCGCCACCAGGAGCTGTACTCCGACGCGGTGGCGGCACTGGCCTTTTCCGAGGGCGTGCCCCTTATCGACGTGCGGCGGCAGTTCCTGCCCCAGCGCGATCTGTCCGGTCTTATCGCCGCCGACGGCATCCATCTGACCATGTCCGGCTATCGCTGCCTGTTCGACACGCTGGCCGACTGGGTGCGCGCACGGCTATAATATACGTATCTATCCTCAAAGGAGACGCATTATGATCAAAGTAATGACTGACAACGCGGCCAATCTGCCGCCGGAGCTGCGGGCGCAGTACGGTATCACGGAGCTGTGCCTGACCTATACCATCGACGGTGAGCCGGTGGACATATCCAAGCCCTTTGACGGCCACGCCTTTTACGAGGCTATGCGTAAGGGTGCGGAGGTGAAGACCTCTATGATCACACCGCTGGCCGCCCGCGAGGCCATGGAGCCTGTGCTGGACCGGGGCGATGATGTGCTGTATGTGGGGCTGTCCGGCGGTGTCAGCGGCACCTGCTGGGGCGTCAGCGTGGTGGCGCAGGAGCTGCGCGAGCGCTACCCCGACCGTGACATACGCGTGCTGGATAGCCGCGGCGCTTCCCTGGGCGAGGGGCTCATCGTGCTGGAAGCCGCCGATATGGCGCAGAAGGGCGCAGATATGGAGACGATCGTGGCCCGCGCCAACCAGCTTATCGGCAAGATGCGCCAGCACTTCATGGTGGACGATCTGAAATTCCTTCGCAAGGGCGGCCGCCTGTCCGGCGCCGCGGCCTTTGCCGGCACACTGCTGCAGATCAAGCCCATCCTACAGGGTGATCCGGAGGGCAAGATCGTGGTGCTCAGCAAGGAGCGCGGCCGTAAAAAGGCTATGGATACGCTGATCCAGCTGTATGAAGAACTGGTGGAGGATAAGTCCGCCCCGGTTGGTATCTCCCACGCCGCCGCCCCGGCGGAGGCGCTGCACCTGGCCACCGCCCTGCGGCAGGCCGGCTGCACCGGCGAGATACTCTCCGTCTGTCACGAGCCCGTCACCGGCGCCCATGTGGGACCCGGAATGCTGGCCCTGTACTTTTACAGTCAGACCTGGCGATAAGTTAACAATAATGTTTGTTATGGTAAACCCCAACAGCCGCGCTTTTAGTGCGGCTGTTGGGGTATTTTATGGAGGAAAAAGGCTCCCGGGAAACAGATGATCTGTCTCCCGGGAGCTCCCCTCCTGTCGCGCGAGGCCTGTACCTCGCGCCCCCTACGTTGTTTCATGGTAGCACTCTGAAATCTGGTTTTCAAGAAAATTGGCGATTTCTTAACGGCATCTTAACGAAACGTTCACAGATGTACCCCCGCGCCCGGGGGCGCACCTCCCAAAGCCGCCCTCCGGGCGGCTTTGGCGCGATTTGATAATCGCCCATTCGACCAGCGCACCAACTCCTACCCTCGCACCGTATCAGCGGCAGCGTCGCAAGAGGTACAAGCAGTCCCCGGAACCGACAACGTTACCCACTGCACTCTATTCGCGAGTATGCGCCACTGAATTTGTACGCTCCATAGCGCGCCAAGGGATCCTTAGACCGTAGGTCTAAGTGGTTTTCTTTGGTAACTTTCTTTTGACAACAAAAGAAAGTTACTCGTGCCGGAGCACGAAACTCCCCATCCCGCGCCCGCAGGCGCAACACCTGCTCGCCGCCGGGGCGGCGCCCCCGCGCAAGCGCAAAAAAGAGACGGCCTTCGCCGTCTCTTTTTGTATCTCATCAGTTGTCCGTGCGGTTCCGCCACTCCAGCTCCTGCTCCAGCTCGAATTTCAGCTTCTTGTTCTCCTCCACCAGCGTGTCGTAGTGGGTGCCCTGCACGTAGTACTTCACGAACGCGAACGTGGCCTCGTTGAACTCCTCCTCCGTGTACTCCGGCAGCAAGGAGCCGTTCTTCCGGCGCAGACCGGTGACCTCGATCACCACCAGCCGGCGGTGCTCCTCGGACAGCTGAAACAGCTTCAGCTGCTCGGGGATCTCCAGCTCCAGATCGCAGCGCTCGTTGACGATCTCCAGCAGACGGCGCTGCTCCGGCTTGGCGGACACGATGACGCCGTGCTCGGAAAACAGCCGCTTCAGATAGCTGGCGGAGACCTCCTCCCGGGTAATGGTGCCCTTGCCGATGCCGGTGAGCATGGTGTTGGACAGGTTCAGGCTCACATAGACCTCACTGCCGGTCTTCGGGTATTTCATGGACGTACCTCCTGATGTTCCGTTTTATTCGCCTCGCGGGCGTGGCTTCGTTCTGCGTATACCGTACCACATTCTATAAGAAATTGCAACTATTATATGATAAAAATACGGTATTTTTCTAAAAAATACATGGTTTTCATCATCCCAAACGTACCAAACATTTTATACGCGCCTCCTGCCGTCCCGGCAAACTTTCCCTATTCAAACGCCTCGCGATGTGATACAATGTTGCCATAGCACAGTGCGGGCGGGCACGCCTGCCCGACACGATAAGGACAAGGGGGCTCTGCCATGAACATCCAGCGCGCCTATGTGGAGATCACCAACCTCTGCAACCTCCACTGCGACTTCTGCGCCGGCCACCACCGGCCGCTGATGGCCATGCGTACCGACGACTTTGCGGTGGCGGCCAAAAAGCTGCGTGCTGTCACGCAGTATATCTACCTCCACGTTATGGGCGAGCCGCTGCTCCACCCGGAGCTGGGGAAAATTTTGGATACCTGCGCCCAGCTGGATTTCCGTGTCTGCATCACCACCAACGGCACGCTCCTGCCCAAAAAGTTGGATATCCTGCTTGCCTGCCCCGCCCTGCATAAGGTAGCCGTCTCTCTCCATTCCTTCGAGGGCAACCACCTGAACGTGCCCCTGGAGGACTACGTCACCGGCTGTCTCCGCAGCTGCCAGAAGCTGGCCGCCGCTGGGGTCAACTGCACCCTGCGCCTGTGGAACAGCGGCATGCCCCAGGCCCTGAACCCGGAGATCGAGCGCATCCTGGGCGAGCTCACCGGGCAGAATACCGCCCACCTCCCCGAGGATATGCTCCACAACCGCCGCTTGGCCCCCCGCATCTACATACAGAAGGACGAGCACTTCTACTGGCCCGGCGACGAGAACAACGACTGCCCCGACGACACCCAGTACTGCTACGGCCTGCGCCGCCAGCTGGGCGTGCTGTGCGACGGCACCGTGATCCCCTGCTGTCTGGACAGCGAGGGCCGGCTGGCCCTGGGCAACATTTTCCACCAGAGCCTGGACTACATTCTCAACACGCCCCGGGCCCAGCGCATCCGCCGCGGCTTTGACTGCCGTAAGCCCGCCGAGGCCCTCTGCCGCCGCTGCCACTACGCCTCCCGCTTTAATATACCTTTACCACAGAGCAGCAAAAAGTAACGATCAGACAACAGCATTTGAAAATAAATGGCAAACAAGAGTAACAAAAACAGCAACCAAAGCTCCCATAAAATACCAGTCCCGCTGGCCTCTCTGCCGGCAGTCCTGCTGCCCTGGTACGACCGGGAAAAGCGTTCTCTCCCTTGGCGAGATATCGTTACGCCTTATCGCACCTGGGTGTCGGAGATCATGCTCCAGCAGACGCGGGTACAGGCGGTACTGCCCTATTTTGAGCGGTTTATGTCCGCCGCGCCGGACGTGCCCGCCCTGGCGGAATTAGCGGAAGACCGCTTGCTCTCCCTGTGGCAGGGCCTGGGCTATTACAGCCGCGCCCGCAGCCTGCAGCGCTCCGCCCGCGTCATGGTGGACCAATACGGCGGCTGTCTCCCCGACACGTACAGCGATTTGATACAGCTCCCCGGCATCGGCGACTATACGGCGGGCGCGATACTCTCCATCGCCTTTAATAAAGCCGTTCCTGCCGTTGACGGCAACGTACTGCGTATCGCGGCGCGGCTGACCGCCTGCGGCGATAACGTCCTTGACCCGCGGACACGCCAGCACATCCGCGATGCGCTGGCGGCCGTCATGCCCACCGACCGCCCCGGCGATTTTAACCAGGCCATGATGGACCTGGGTGCCGCAGTCTGCTTGCCAAAAAATCCCAACTGCGAAAGCTGTCCCGCCGCAAGCCTTTGTGCCGCAAAGGCTGCGGGGCTTCAGTCCCGGCTGCCGGTGCGGGAAAAAAATACCGCCAAGCCGGAAAAGGACCTGACGGTCTTTCTGCTGACCACCCCCGATGGCCGCACAGCCCTGCGCCGCCGCCCGGAAACGGGCCTGCTCTCCGGCCTGTGGGAGTTTCCCAACACCGAGGGAATGCTGACGGAAACCCTTGCGGCACAACAGCTTCGGGACTGGGGACTCACGCCGCTTTCCTGGGAGAAGCGCTTTTCGGACAGGCATATCTTTACCCATCTCCGCTGGAATATAACGGTATTTCGCTTAACCGTCGCTGGCGACGGCCCTCCGGACTGGGTCTGGGCATCTGATGACCGGGATCTCTACCCCATGCCCACCGCCTTCAAAAAGTTGGAAAACAAATAAAATCGTATGCAAATAAAGGAGAAACAGGGATGGCACAGTTGTATTTTAAGTTCGGCGCCATGGGCTCCAGTAAGACGGCCAACGCGCTGATGGCGCGGTTCAACTATGAGGAGCGCGGCCAGGAGACGCTGCTGGTAAAGCCCCGTCTGGACACCCGCGACGGCGACCACATGGTCTATTCCCGCATCGGCCTGAAGCACCCCTGCATCTACTTTGACGAGATGCGCGAAATGTCGGAAGCCGAACTGCAGACCTATGCCTGCATTATCATCGACGAGGCCCAGTTCCTGACAAAAGATGAGGTCTATTACCTCGTCCACCTCGTCGATGACTGCAGCATCCCCGTCATCTGCTACGGTCTCCGCGCCGACTTCAAGGGCGACTTGTTCCCGGGCAGCTACCATCTGCTGGTGCTGGCGGACAAGCTGGAGGAGGTCAAAACTATCTGTTGGTGCGGCAAAAAAGCGGCCTTTAACGCCCGTTTCGACGAAAACGGCCATGTGGTAAAGGAGGGCGCACAGGTGGTGCTGGGTGCCAACGACAAGTATATCGGCCTGTGCCGCCGCCACTGGATGGCCGGCGACCTGGGCCCGGATTTTGACATCCACAAGGTATGATCTGCACCTTATGTCCCCGTAACTGCGGGGCAGAGCGCACTGCGGAGCACGGCAGCGGATTCTGCGGTATGCCCGCCGGACTGCGGGTGGCGCGGGCCATGCTGCACCGGTGGGAGGAGCCGCCCATCTCCGGCACGAATGGCGCGGGAACGGTGTTTTTCTCCGGCTGTACCCTGCGGTGCTGCTACTGTCAGAATGGCAGCATTTCCGCCGGTGGTCAGGGAAAGGATATCTCCACGGCGCGGCTGCGGGAGATATTCGACGAGCTGATCTCCCGGGGCGCACACAACATCGAGCTGGTGACGCCCACACACTTTCTGCCGTGGATACTGCCGGCCCTGGAGCCAAAGCTTCCGGTACCGGTGGTGTACAACTGCGGTGGGTATGAAAAGGTCGATACGCTGCGGCAGCTGGAAGGAAAGGTAGACATATATCTACCGGACCTGAAATATGCCGACGGCGCGCTGGCTAAGGCACTCTCCGTGGCGGAGGACTACTTTCCCACGGCCTGCGAAGCCATACGAGAGATGTTTCGTCAGGTGGGACGGCCGGTGTACGACGAGAACGGGCTGATGAAAAAGGGTGTGATCCTGCGGCATCTGGTGCTGCCGGGATATCTGAACAACACCCGGCAAGTGCTGGACTGGATCGCGGAGACCTTCGCGCCCGGTGACGTGGTGGTATCGCTGATGAGCCAGTATACGCCGCCGGCTGGCATGACGGGCCGGCTGGCGCGGCGGGTGACGGCGGCGGAGTACCGGGCGGCAGTGACCTATATGCGGAACTGCGGCATTGAGGACGGCTTCGTGCAGGAACGGACCTCCGCCGAGGAGGCCTACACGCCGGCTTTTGACGGAACAGGCGTATAAACGCAAAAAAAGAAAGCCCGAAGGGCTTTCTTTTTTTGCTGTTATCGGGCCTGGGCACGGTCATAGGAGACCACCACGCGGCGGTTGGGCTCAGTGCCCACGGAGTAAGTGGTGACACCGGGGACATCCTGCAGGGCGGCGTGGATCACATGGCGCTCGTAGGCGTTCATGGGCTCCAGGGTCACGCTACGGCGGTACTTCTGTACCTTGGTCGCCACCTTGCGGGCCAGGCTCTCCAGACTCTGCTCACGGCGGGCACGGTAGTTCTCGGCATCCATCTGGACGCGGACACGCTTGCTGTCGCTGCCGGTGTTGATGGCATAATTGGTCAGCTGCTGGATGGCATCCAGCGTCTCGCCGCGATGACCGATCAGCTGGCCCAGACGCTCGCCCACCAGAATGACCTTGTAGCGGCCCTTCTCCACCTCGTAGACCTTGACCTCGGCGGCGCTGTCCATGTGCTGGAGCAGGCCGGAGACGAAGGCGATGATACGCTTGGCGTTATCGTCATCACACTCGGGCAGGTCGATGGCCGGGGCCACAGGGGCAGGACGCTCCTTCTTCTCGGGACGGGGACGGTCGCTGCGGTCGGGACGGCTCTGACGGTCCTGACGGGGCTTGTCAGCCTTTGGCGCCGCCGGCTTAGCGGGGACGGCGGGCTTGGGCTCCGCCTTGGGGGCGGCAGGGGTCTCGGGGATGATCTTCACCTCGGCGGGGGCGGCAACGTCTGCCTCCTCGGGACCATAGGTGATACGGATACGGGCGGGGGTGGCGCCGATACCCAGGAAGCCGGTCTTGGCACGCTCCAGAATGGAGACAGACACGTCATCGCGGTCCATGCCCAGCTGCTCAAGGCCTTTACGCAGCGCCTCGTCCTCAGTCTTGCCCGTTACGTCGATATAACTCATAGACAAAACTCCTTATTCGTCGTAGTGTTCCTCGCGGTAGGCGCGGCCCCGTGCGTAGGGACGATTGCCCACCTTGCCGGCTTCCGTGGTGCTCTCGCCGGTCTTTTTCTTTTTGGGTTGGGGCTGGGGCTTCTTGCCTCCCTTGGACTGGGCCTGCTGCTCCAGCTGACGGTTGTAATTCTCGCGGGCAGCCTGCATTTTAGCGTAGCGGGCCTCGCGCTTCTGGCGCTCCTTGTCGGTCTCCTCGCGGTCCAGCACCTTAGAGAAGTGCTTGTTCAGCACCTGCTCCTGAATGCAGGAGAAGGCGGCGTTGGCGATCCAGTAGACGCACAGGGCGGCGGGGAGGATGTAGCCCATCCACACCGTCATCAGGGGCATCATATAGAGCATCGCCTTGGAGGAGCCGTTCATGTTGCTGTTGCCGTTGGTCTTCATGGAGATGCGGGTCATCAGGAACTGCAGCGCGGCGGAGATCAGCGGCATGAGCATGATGCCGATGACGGGCCAGCCGCCGGAGGGGAACTGGCTGAACAGATCCTTGGGCACGGCGGACAGATCCATGCTGAGGAAATTGTAGTTCAGGTCGATAAGACCATCGAATTTGCCCTCGAAGCTGGACCAGTTATCGTGGATGAACTTGGCCAGATAGATCTGGTCATAAGCAGAGGCCTGACCACTGGCGCCGGACACATATCCCAGGGACACCGCCAGCTCGGTGATCTTGGCAATGACCTCGTTGGACAGGGACATGAAGTAGCGCAGAGGTGTGCGGATGATGTAGTACAGGGCGATCAGGATGGGGAAGGGCAGGAAGGACCACAGGCACCCGGACATGGGGTTGACGCCCTCGCGGGCATAGAGGTCCGCGATCTCCTGCTGCTGCCTCTCCTTGTTATTGGCGTATTTCTTCTGGATCTCCTGCACCTTGCTGTTCATGCGGCCCATGCGGAGCATACTCTTCTTGCTCTTGAGCTGGAAGGGAAGCAGCACCAGCTTGACGATCAGGGTGAAGAGGATCAGAGCGACGCCATAAGAGCCCGTCCAGGTATAGAACAGGCGGGTGAGCCACGCGAACGGCACACAGATGTAGTAGCCGAGTTGTGCGAACATAGGCTTTTATTCCTCCGTAGTTTTTTGAGGGGGTGAGTTCAGGGCACCGGATCATACCAGCCGCCCTTGTGATGGTGGAAGGGATGGCACCGCATAAGACGCTTGAAGGCCAGCCAGCCGCCCTTGGCCGCACCGTATTTCTCGACCGCCTCAAGGGCGTACTGCGAGCAGGTGGGGATATAGCGGCAGCGGGGCGGGAACAGGGGCGAGACGGCCCGGCGATAAAAGCGGATAGCGGAGAGAAGAAGTCTTTTCATACATCCTCCCGCAGCAATCCCAGCTCTGCAAGGCAGCGGAGGTATTGCTTTTCCAGCTTTTGATAGGGCAGCTCGGCGGCACGGACACGGCCCACCATGATAATATCCCAGCCGGGGAGCATATCGGCCCTGTGCAGGCGATAGAGCTCACGAAACCGGCGGCGGACACGGTTGCGGACCACGGCGTGGCCCAGCTTGGTGGAGACGGTGACGCCCAGGCGGCTCATTCCCTGTCTGTTCTTCAGGCAGTAGACCACCACGCCGCCGGAGACGGCAGACCGGCCCCTGCGGTAAATGCGGCGGAAGTCGCTGTTTTGCTTCACCGTTACTCTTGCGTCCATGTGTTCCCTCGCTATACTGGTTTTGCCTCGCCAGATACACCGATAGGGACGGGGATCTCCATCCTCCGTCCCTCAGGGCTTATCTGTATGTGCGATGCACCTTCCGTGACCTCAATGGGTCAGACGGGCACGACCCTTGGCACGACGACGGGCCAGAACCTTGCGGCCGTTGCGGGTGGCCATTCTCTTGCGGAAGCCGTGCTCCTTGGAGCGCTGACGCTTCTTGGGCTGATAGGTACGGAACATTGCATGACACCTCCATTTTTAAGATTATCCGGCGGAACGGTGAGGTCCCGCGCTTACTCGACAGCGGTGAGATATTCACCGCCGCAGTAAACATTTCCACGCCTGTTGCACATCTGCGTGCAACCACGCGGAGTATATTATACAGATACAGGGGGGCACTGTCAACAAAAATTTACCCACAAGCGCCCGGTTTTGCGGGAAAAACAGGGAAAAAGCCGGCAGTTTATATTTAGAATAGGTGTAGACTTCCGGCGTGTTTTCTGCTATAATGTGGTGGGATATTTTGCGGCGGTATACCCCCCGCCATTTTATCGCGGAGGAAAACAGACAGCCTCCGCCGAAAGGGGAGCTTTTGCTTGAATTCCATGAAAGACCTGTGGGACAGCGTGCTCAAACGGCTGAGCCATGAGCTGTCCGAGACCACCATCAATACCTGGTTCGACGAGGTAACGGTGGTAACGATGGAGGACTCGGCCTTCGTGCTCCATTGCAGCAATACCTTTAAAAAGAGCACCATCGAGGCCCGGTTCCTGCCACACATCAAGGCGGCACTGCGGGACCTGTTCTCCACGGACCTGGAGGTAAAAATTCTGGACGATCAGCAGCTGGCGGCTTACCACGGTGTGGCGCCGGACAGGCCGGGCGATCTGTCAGAGTCGGAGGCCTTCACCTTCGAGACGTATGTGGTGGGACCCCAGAACAAGCTGGCCTTTGCCGCCGCCAAGGCGGTGACCGAGAAGCCCGGAGAGAACTACAACCCGCTGTTTATCTACGGTGACAGCGGACTGGGCAAGACGCACCTGCTGTACGCTATCGCCAACGCCCTGCGTAAAAAGCGGCCGGAGGCACGGATCGTCTATGTGAAGGGCGATGACTTCACCAATGAGCTGATCGCCTCCATCCGGGAAAACCGCAACGCGGAGTTCCGGGAAAAGTACCGGCAGACGGATATCCTGCTGATGGACGATATCCAATTCATCGCCGGCAAGATACAGACCCAGGAGGAGTTCTTTCACACCTTCAACACCCTGTATGAGTCCGGCCGGCAGATCGTGCTGACGTCAGACCGGCCGCCCAAGGAGATCACTCAGCTGGAGGACCGGCTGCGGACCCGGTTTGAGTGGGGCTTGATGGTGGATGTGGCGCCGCCGGACTTTGAAACACGGTTCGCCATCGTGCAGAATAAGGCTGCCATGCTGGGCGTGAAGCTGCCCAACGAGGTGACGGACTACATCGCGGAGAACATCACCTCCAACGTGCGGCAGATCGAGGGCACGCTGAACAAGATACTGGCCTATCGGGATCTGCTGGACGACCAGGTCAACGAGGAGACCGTCAGCCGGGCTATCCGTGATATGCTGAAGAAGAGCAACGACTTTGCCCCCACCCCTGCCATTATCGTGGGATACATATGCAGCTACTTCCATGTGGACGAGGAGACGCTGCGGGGACAGAGCCGCAGCCGAGATGTGGTGGCCGCGCGGCAGATCGCCATGTATCTCATCCGCCGTATGACCTCCATGAGCCTGAACGACATCGGCAAGGAGTTTGGCGACAGGGACCACTCCACTATTCTGCACTCTCTGGACAAGGTGGAGAGCACGATGCGCTCCGACCCCGCTTTTGCTGAAAAGGTGAAGGAGATCACCACCAACATCAACAGCAAAAAGTGAGAAATCGCAGGTGCTGGCGAGACAGAGCGAAAGGGGAGGGTTTTCCCCATTTCCTGTGTAATCCACGTGGAAAGTCTGTGCATTATCCGAAGCACACATGAAGCTGTGGGAAACCCGACGTATTTTCCATAACGGTATGTCTATAAAAAAGCCGATAACGGCGCGGGATAAACATGGATGTCCACATAAAATTTCCCTACTAATAAGACTACTGAAATAAAAGATTAGTTTATGATTTGATTTAGAAAAATAGAACCGCTTTTTTGCATAGGGCTGATCTTTCAGACAGCGCAGGCGGCAATGACTTTCGGAAAGCGAGGAACGACGGATATGGTGAAATTTTCCTGTGAAAAGGCACTGGTACAACAGGCGGTGGCCGCGGTGTCCCGGGCGGTGGCGGCTAAAAGCTCCATCCCGGCGCTGGAGGGTATCCTGCTGGAGTGCGGCGAGGGACTGCGGCTGTCCGGCTATAATATGCAGACCGGCATACGCACCACGGTAGAGGCCGCAGTGTCCGAGGCAGGGCACATCGTGCTGAACGCCAGACTGTTCGGCGAGATGATCCGCCGCCTGCCGGATGATATGGTGACCTTTGAGGCAGACGACAAGTTCAACGTGAAGCTGAACTGCGGCGATGCCAGCTTCGAGCTTCCCGGCCTCAGCGCCGACGACTATCCGGAGCTGCCGGAGGTGGACGACCAGTTCTCCGTCACACTGGAGCAGCGGACGCTGAAGGCCATGATCAACCAGACCAGCTTTGCTGTTTCCGTCAATGAGGCCCGTCCCATCCACACCGGCGCCCTGTTTGAGATCAGCGACAAGGGACTGACCATGGTGGCGGTGG
>ERZ857882.1955-NODE-1955-length-22683-cov-5.485107_pt1 | contig 22683 bp, 20 predicted proteins | sample MGYA00519697_ERZ857882 | MGnify/ENA primary metagenome ERZ857882 (study PRJEB31778, sample SAMEA3449373) | human gut metagenome | biome: human gut; feature: human-associated habitat; material: faeces | place: United Kingdom | collected 2010/2012 ...
AAAAGTGTCAGGTACTGAAAGAATACAGCCAGTTCATGGAAATCGTGCAGAACTATCAGATCTCCGGGGAGGAAGAGCCTTATAAAAAAGCGATAAAAGAGTGCATTGAAAAAGGGATTCTTGCTGATTATTTAATGCGAAAAGGAAGCGAGGTTGTCAATATGTTATTAGACGAATACGACTATGAGACAGATATTGAAGTGCAAAGAGAAGAGGCAAGAGAAGAAGGAAGAAAACTGGGAAGAGAAGAGGGAAGAATGCAGGGACGAGAAGAGGGACGAGAAGAGGAACGAAAAGAATTTCTCCAAAAAATCTGCTCTCTCATTCAGAAAAAACTTGAAAAAGGAAAAACAGTTTCCGAAATTGCAAATGATCTTGAAGATACGGAAGAAAATATTTCTCATTTGATCAAGCAATTTCATCTAAATTAATCTTATATGCTTTTGTATGATTAAAAAGGAAAAAGTCCAAAGTTGCCCAAACCCCATCTACTGCTTACAATCTCATGATGTGCCTTTTGGCACTTCCGACGATTTATACTGTAAGCAGCTCTTTGAGGCTAAATTTATAATGACAGCCTTCCCTTTACTATGCTAAAATGTAAAAGATTATGAGAAAAACATATGAGAAATATGAAAATGAGGAGGATTTAAACTTTGGAAAACAAAAAAATTATCCAAGTAGAAGAAAAAGTACCTTTCAAGCTGCTCGTACCGCTAAGCATACAACATATGTTTGCAATGTTCGGTGCGTCCGTACTTGTTCCGTTCGTATTCGGACTGAATCCGGCCGTTGTTTTATTTATGAACGGAATCGGAACATTATTGTTCATCCTGATTACAAAAGGAAAAGCGCCTGCATACCTCGGCTCCAGTTTTGCATTTCTTGCACCGGCGGGAATTGTAATTGAAAAATGGGGTTACAGCTATGCACTCGGCGGATTTGTGGCAGTCGGATTCTTAGGATGTGTCCTTGCTTTGATCATCCGCAAATTCGGTTCCAAATGGATCGACGTTGTACTTCCCCCTGCCGCTATGGGACCGGTTGTCGCACTGATCGGACTTGAACTTGCCGGAACAGCCGCTTCCAATGCAGGTCTTACGGCATCTTCCATCGATCCGAAAAATGTGATCGTATTTCTTGTCACACTTTTAACCGCTGTCCTTGGATCTGTATTGTTCCGCAAATTTTTTGCCGTGATTCCGATCCTGATCGCTATCATTGCCGGATATATCGCGGCTCTTTTATGTGGAATCGTTGATTTCAGTAAAGTTGCTTCAGCATCATTTTTTGCGCTTCCGAACTTCTCCACGCCAAAATTCAAATGGGAAGCAATCGTGATCATTCTGCCTGTTATCCTTGTTATCGCCTCTGAACATATCGGACATCAGATCGTAACAAGCAAAATCGTCGGACGCGACCTTCTGAAAGATCCGGGTCTGCACCGTTCCCTCTTTGCAGATAATTTTTCCACGATGATCTCAGGATTTATCGGCTCCGTACCGACAACAACATACGGCGAAAACATCGGAGTTATGGCTATGACAAAAGTTTACAGCGTATACGTTATCGCAGGCGCCGCGGTACTGTCGATCATCTGTTCTTTCATTGGGAAAATGACGACTTTGATCAGCACTATCCCCGGCCCTGTTATCGGCGGAATTTCATTCCTTCTGTACGGAATGATCGGCACGTCAGGTATCCGCATCCTTGTCGATTCTCAAGTTGACTACGCAAGATCAAGAAATATGGCAATGACCTCTATTATTTTCGTAACCGGACTATCCGGTATCAAAGTACAGTTTGGAAGTATTCAGCTTACAGGTATGGTACTGGCATGTGTTGTCGGAATGATCATGGGATTGATGTTCTTCCTCTTCGATAAGCTAAAACTTACGAATGACAGAGAAAACTGCTAAAACACACTGAAAAAACAAAAAGAAAGAACAGAGGAATAATTACCATGCTGAAAATTGTCATTTCACCGGCAAAAAAGATGAATATCACAGATGAATTCCCCTGTAACGCCACTGTCCCGGTCTTTTCTGACCGGGCAGATGTGCTTCACGGGATTTTAAAAAATAAAAATATACAGGAACTGAAAACACTTTGGAAATGCAGTGATAAACTTGCCGAACAGAATTATCAAAGACTTCATGCCTTTTCTCCCGATCAGGCGGTAACACCGGCGCTTCTTGCCTATGAAGGAATTCAATATCAACACATTGCTCCTTCCGTTTTTACAGATGCCCAGTGGCATTATGTAAATGTTCACCTTCGCATTTTATCCGGATTTTACGGAATCTTAAAACCGACAGACAAAGTTATTCCCTATCGTTTGGAAATGCAGGCAAAGTTAGAAGCTGCTAAAAAGAACGACCTTTATGAATACTGGAGCGATACGCTGTACCAAAGTCTCCTCGCAGAAGGGATGACCGAACTTGTCAATCTCGCTTCCGCAGAATACAGTAAAGCAATCCTTCCCTACAAAAATATCCGCTGCATTACATGTATTTTCGGCGAAGAGGTAAACGGAAAAATAAAAGTCAAGGGCACTCAGGCTAAGATCGCCCGCGGCGAAATGGTACGCTGGATGGCAGATCAGAAAATCGAAAGCGTTTCGGACATCCGTGAATTCAAAGAACTGGGATATCGTTTTTCTCCCTCTCATTCCACGGAGGACACTTACACTTTTTCTCTTTGATCTAACTGCAGCTTTGTTTTGTATATGCGGACATATCACTCCCATTTGGGCCGCAAACGATAACTTGGGCTGCTGACTATAACTTTGACTACAGACTATAGTTTTTCCGCAGACTATGACTTTAGTTGCCGACTATAACTTTGCTCCAGGACTCTTTCATATTACTTTTATCTGTGTCTCCGGTGAGATCGTACGAAAAAGCTCGCTCATATTGATCTTCGCAGCACTGTCCGAAAAACTTGCGTCACAAAATACTGCCCGGCGCGGATGCTGTCCGGCAATCTTTCTGATCACAGTCTCGGATATATTTTCATTAAAGCAGGCGGCTAACTCTTTTCCGTCATAATAATGCACTGTATAACCACCGATTTTCTCCGAAGAGTACGGCTTTGACAATAAAAGTCCCCATTCCGTCAGACAGGCGAACAAAAGATCTAAGTCTGTACGATCAGGCTTAATATTTGTCTCAAGTCCGCAAAGCATTTCCTGCGTATACTCTTCAGGCATGTAATAAACATCCTCCATATTACTTTCATCAAGCCGCAGCACACGAAATCCAAAATCTCTGTTTTCGCATCCGTTTTCCCGTTTTATTTTTTCTGCTGCCCGGCGGATCCGTTCTTTTCCGATCTCACAGATTGTCTTATATCCTGCCTTATACGCTTCACTTTTTTTATCACATTCCTGCGGTATCTGAACTAAAATATAGTGCAGATCTATGTTTTTATCCGCCTCAGTCTGCATCACCGCATGAGCCGTTGTCGCCGATCCTGAAAAGAAATCCATTACGATATCGCCGTCTTTTGCCGCCATATTGATAAAATATTGTATGACGTTGACCGGCTTTACATTCTCAAACACTCTTTTTCCGTCAAACAATTCCTGTACGCACTGCGTACCTGCATTGTATATGCTGACTGCCTCTTTCGGAATCAGAGTGGACGGAGCGCCCATCGCGTCTCCCAAATATTTTTTAATATAGATGTTCCAATGTGCCTGATCTCCGTTTTGATCGACAAGCGGACCTGTCTTCGTTCTTTTAAATGTCACAAGACCTTCTTCCTTTGCCTGCTCAAACCTTTCCCGCACGAACCGGTAAATATATCCGTCTTTCGGACGCACTCTCTCCCCGTCCGGACAGATGATCTCGTATTTTTGGTTTGCATTTGTCGATTTATTTTTAAACACAAAATCTTTATCTCTGTATAATCCCCGCTCGTCTTTTTCCCGATACATCTTGATCGCTTCCCCTGACAACGGCGCAAAAAACATATCCAGACAAGTTTTATTTTTTGCATAACACAATATATATTCATGTGTCTTACTCGCAAATTTCGGCCGGATACCGCCTGCCGTAGAGCAATTCCATATAAAGCAGTTGACAAAATTTCGTTCGCCGAAAACCTCGTCACATATTTTTTTTAAATTTGCCTGCTCGTTATCGTCTATACTGATAAAAATTACTCCGTCATCACAGAGAAGGTTTCTGGCGGCAAGAAGCCGTGCATAAATCATGCTGCACCAATCCGAATGATACCTTCCGCTGTAATCCAAATTCTGATACATCCGGTTTTTATCATCTTGAGAAGCTCCGCCTGCATTCACATATTCTCTCGCTCTGATCCGAAAATCATCCGCATAAATAAAATCATTTCCCGTATTATAAGGCGGATCGATATAGATTACTTTTACCGAATCCAAATAACTTTCCTGAAGAAGTTTCAGCACATCCAGATTATCGCCTTCTATATAGAGATTGCCTGTCGAATCCCACTCAACAGAGTCTTGCACTACGGGACGCAGCGTTTTTCTGATCGGTTTATAAACTTCTTTTACGGCTTCCCGCTTTCCGACCCATGAAAATTCGCATGTTTCGCTTTCCTTTTGATTGATTCCCAAAAGAAGCTGCAACGTATTGATATCGACTTTTCGGATTGTCTTCCCATCGTTATCTTTTTGTTCTTTTACGCATGACGGGAAAATATCCGCAAGCCTGCGGATATTTTCCTGAAAACCGTCAACAGATTCAAATCTCATCTTTTCCATCTATGTCTTTCCTCAACTATTTCCTGCTCTGCCATACTTCATCCGTCTTTTGAAAAACATTCTCTGCATCGGTTTATAAATCTTCCGTTTTGAATCGCCGCTTCTTCACTGTCAAAAATGAGCAGCTCCTCTTTCGGCACTCTTCTTATAAACTTGCAGTCATCTGTTTTATGATAAAAATTTATCGGCGTATATGGGTTTGCATACACTCTTTGCTTCGGCTTTCCAAACGCCTGCGCCAAACAGTCAATACCTTTTGTCTCTCCTAAGTTCTTTGCAAAATACAAGGCAAGTTCTGATTTATTTTTCTGTCTCATACGCTTAAATTGAACCGTATCATCGAGCAATTCCTCTTTCTGCATCCATCCGATCACAAATCCTTTTTTTGCCGGACGATCCAGGTAAACTCTCACAAAGATATCACAGCACTGATTTTCGCACTCCCATGCGATCACTCTGCGCCGCAGGTTTTCGCCCTTACATCCGTCAAATTCCGAAAACCTTTCCTGAACTTCCCTGCAGTAATCATCCAGACAATATCCAGGATCACTTTCCCGCCGTTTCAACTTCGGATAACAGAATACATCATCTTTACGCCGGATCGTCTCCAACAGTTTTTGCACTGACTTCACATTATCATAATCCCCTGTGAAATCACTTTCTACTTTCAAATCGTTTCTTATATTCGTAGATTTTACTTCTACGATCTTCACGCCTAATGTCCTGCATAACCGCCTTGTAACATTGCTCAGTTTCACAAATTTATTAGGTGTTCTTGCAATATCCTGCCTGATTGCTTCTTCTATAAAAGCAATGTTGACCGTTCCGGTTTTCCAGAGCAGAAAATCAAACGGGGCATGTTTTTTAAAATCATCGTTTCTGATCTCATCGTAAGTTTTCAAAGACAACTCCTGAGAATAATACTGACGAATAAATCGTTCGGTGATCTCCTCCGCGATCTTCCCCTGTTCTATATTACATTCCCGCTCTTTCTTCGGTCTGTCCGGCTGCCAAGTTTCCGCCGTATAGTTTATGATCTGTCCTACCACCCGGGCATCTAAATGCACCTGTCCATAATCCGCACATACAATATGATTTTGTAAAGTCAATCTCATCTTCTGCTTTGCACCTCCATGTGCACGACTTCAACTTTTGTATCGAGATTTCTTTTCCTTAAATACACAAATCGCTTCCGTACAAGATCTTTCTATATAGTGTACCTCATTATATCACAAACGGCAATGTGCATTTCAACCGAACTGTTACTTATAAGAAAAGACTTCCGAAAAAGTCACCGATGCCGTCTACAATACCTGACACAATATCGCCGACTCCGTCGCACACATCGCTGATAACATCCGATGCCACACTTCCCGCAAACATTCCCGCGCCGATCCCGATAACAACTTTTGCGGCTAACGGAATCGGTGCGGCCGCAAGAGCCGCCATCGTTGCCTCTGATGCGGCTGTTCCCGCCGCCCCGGAAACAGATCCTTTCAAAGCGCCGGACGCAACATTTCCTGTCGTCGTTGACAGATCGTCTCCGTTCACGATTGATTCCACCGCAGCCATTCCTCCTCCGAAAGCTCCTCCGAGTTTTGCCGACGATTTTGCCGCATTGGCAATCCCGGTTGATGACTGGACTCCGTTAAACTTATTGCTTACACGGGTTGTATCTTTCGTTGAGATTCCGCTGTCTTTCATTACTTTAGTCACACCTTGAGAAGGCGCCTTTGCATTAAATGCCGCCGCACTTTCAGACGTTCCTACTAACTGCGTTGTTCGATATTGACCGTTTTGCACCCGTTTGATCGTATCCATCGTTCCTTTTGCACTCGGAGTATCCTTGCACTGAATCCTCTCTATAATGCGATTTCCCTTCTTCGTAACCAAATCTACCTGACGGGCAGTTGACGAATTCGTAAGCGTTGTTGTCGTGTCCGGCTTCAGCAGATTAGAGAGATTCTTCTTATCAGAATACATCACCTCAAAAGCATTTCCTTTTCCGCCGGTCGGCGAATATGCCCCTGCCCTTCCTGACATTCTCACTGCTACAGAATAGTCATACCCTTCTACCACACTGTTTGCTAAATTTCCTGCTGTTTTTTCTTTGTTTTCATTCATTTTTCTTCCTCCTCTGTTGTTTCTTTCCACATGCTTCATCTGATTCTTGTTTCATTTTGTCCCTTTACCAAAGCCGCCTCCTGCCTTGACATACTCCTTTTCACTGATCCAAACGTCATTCTAAAATTCATACACTTTCGGCATCCCTCCTTTTCACCAGAGTTTGCTGTATAAAGATAAAGCAGTAATGCGGTCTTTCAATTCATCGTCATAAGACAAAATTGTTTTTATCTCATAGAAGTCTCCCGATCTTCTTACTACCATGACAAGTTCCGGATCTTCACTTAACGGAGCATCTATATGCAGAGGCATGAACCATGAAATAGTTCCGCTTTTCCCTGAATAAGAAGCTTTTGCAAACGATCTGTCGCGGCGCTGCATTTTAATCCCCCGCTCAAGAGCATTCATGATCTGACCTGCGATCTTGCTGTCGCTCTGACTGCGTATGCTTTCCGGAAAACGTTCCCGCCTTTCCTGTATGATGTGGATCAGACAGTTTTGATTAATGTCGAAATCTTCCTTCTTCGGATTAAACACTTCTTCTTTTTCATCGAAAAAACTGATTGGCTCAATCTGCATCATTGACTGTTCTTTTGTAAATCCATAATTCAAATAATCCTGTTTACTCTCGATTACACGCTCCGCGATATACGTCTTGTACTTTTCATAATATCGATATAGAACTAAAAAATCATTTCCGAATAAATCCATCATTCCGGTATTTACGATTGCCGATTTCGTTTTATTCGCGACAAAATATTCTGTCCTTCCGGCATCGACAAGCTGCGTTATCCTTGCTCCTATGATTTTGATATATCTGTCAAGCCCTTTCATTGACTTCCAGTTCGGAAACAATAATCTGCCATAGATCGCTTCTGTAACATTAGAAAGTACTTCTTCATTTTTTATAAAAATCGTTTTTTCGCAATATCCCTCACTTCTGTCTTTTACTTCCGTCTCAACCTTACAAATACGCTCCGCATGTTCTTCCCTGTATCGATGACAAAATTTCAATAAATTTGATCGAAGTTTTTTTTCAGAATACAGAGTTTTCCTGCACATCCCATTTACTAAATAAGACGGCGTTCCGACATAATATCCTGAGAAATAATCAGATCGTTTTAAGAGCGAGATCATCAGCGGCTCATTTCCGTTCACCTTGATTCCTGTATCAATCCATGCCAGAATAACGTCTTTTTCATTTTCCGGTTTTTCCGATAAATCTTTATCAAAAAAATATATATTTGACTCTTCTGACGAAATATTCTCTATAATCTGATCTATTTCAATATCCAGTCCCGTCACTCTGTATATTTCGTCCGTCACTTTTTCTCCATCTGTTACAATAAACTTTTCCTTAATCATGTGATCCATAAGTTATCCTCCTCATTTTATGATATAATGTAACTATTCAGCCATAAGAAGCACGAGTGCGGTTTTACGGATGGTTCAAGCTGAACTGTTACACCTCTCTTGTTTGTAAGCTTATCGTATCACCCTTTCCCGTTATCATGAATAACTGCAAGTTGACATCTTTTTGACAAGATTATTCTTTGTCAAATGACAAAAAATTGACAACACAATGACAATTATCATTATTGATCGGAGGTAAATATGTTAAATTACGCTGTCATCATTCAATATTTAACTCAACAACTGAATATTCCCAACGTAAGGATCGCAGAATGGCTTAACCTTGATCCTTCTATTATCAGCAATATCAAAAACAATAAACGAAAAATGCAAAAAGACATTTCCTATGATGTTTTTTACAGAGACGTCTTTTGCCAAGCCGAAATCGGAACTGATTTTCAAAGTGTTCACAGCCTTTACACATACCTTCAGGACAAGGACTGCTCGAATGAAGTAATAGACATGGCATACTCACACTATAAAGAACACAGATCAGTTGAAAACGCTGAAACTTTTCTGCTCACTTTACTAAAAGAAGTCAAATATGAAAAAGATGCTGTGTCATCGAAATCTGCGTCAAAATCCACTCACCGTTCCCCTTCCGATGCCATTGCTTTTGAGCCGTTTCATAACCCGATACAAAACAATACTTTCTTCGGACGACAGGATATGTTTGAGAAAATACGCTCTGTTTTATGCAGTTTGGGAACTTGTATCATCTACGGTATCGGCGGTTTAGGGAAGTCCTACTGTTCGCTTAAATATGCCGCTGAATATGAAGATTCCTATACACAAATCCAGCAGATCATTTTTACAGGCGATATAAAAAACACAATTTTAAAAATAAAATTTACAGGATTGGATGAATCTCACTTTTCAGAAGACGAAAAATTTGAGAAACGACTTTCCATTCTCGCTTCTTACGGTGAAGATACTCTGCTTATCATCGATAATATGGATACTCACCCGGCTGATCGGGAAAATTATGTGCGGTTAAAAGAATTACCGATACATATTCTCTTCACTTCAAGAGAGACCGATCTCGATTCAGAAAAGTTTCTCTTGCCGATCCATCCGCTTTCCAAGCAAGAACAGCTTCAATTATTTATGCACTACGGACGGTTTACGATCCCCGAAGATGAATACGGCGACTATTTTAAAATATTCAATATGGTAGAAGGTCATACTCTTCTTTTAGAACTGATCGCAAAAACAATGACTGCCGAAACATTAACGCCTGAAGAAATGACAGATATTTTGTACAGTCCTGAATATGACGATATAAGCAAAGTGGTCATTGAAAAAGACAATACTTATCAGCAGGAAAAAATGAACAACTTTATATCTAAACTTTTTGACACAAGCAATCTTACCGATGTCCAAAAAGAAATATTGATGAACCTCTCTCTTACGTCGATAAGCGGCATAAGACAGCGCTTATTCAAACAATTTTTAGATTATAATAATTCAGATATCAACGCTTTGATCCGTCAAAGCTGGATCATACAAAACAGACCCAACGGTCCGGCCTCATCACAGATTCATCTGCATCCGGTCATTAAAGCTGCTGTAATAAATAATACGGAACCTTCCTTAGAAAAATGTTCAGTTTTTATCAACAAAATAATTGAATTTCTGAAAGCGGCTTCCGCAGATGTGATCGAAGACAGTATGTCGAATGATTTATGCGACGTTCTTGCAAACGCAGGTCTCATGTTCAAATATACTTCCGAACATCTCGGCTTAATGTACGACATCGCCTTAATCTTATGGCGCAGCCTTATGTATCATGAATCTTATTCATACTTAACAAAAGGGTTGGAACTATTAAACAAAGAATCATCTGACGATATCGAATTACAACTGTCTTACTACGAAACCGCAGGAAAAGTTGCCGTCAGACTTGCCGATTACGAAAAAGCAATTACTCACTATCAGTCGGCAATCACGACAATCGAAAATTCAGGACAAGATTTTTCCGAAAGGCTTGCCACGATATATGACAAACTAGGGGTAGTTATGCGAAAAGCGTCAAAATATGAACAGGCTTTGGATTATTTTACGAAAGCTCAAAATATTATTGATATCAACCATATAAAAAATCCGGAATTAACATCCGACATTTATAATGATATGGGCGTGATCTATATTAACCTTGATATCTTCGATAAAGCTTTGGCGAATTATCAAAAAGCCCGCGAGATCCGGGAGTCGGTTGAAAATCCCGATCTCGAACAGATCGCCTATTCTTATCACAATATCGGAACAGTATATCAGCGGCAGAAAAAGTACGCAGATGCAATCACATGGCATAAAAAAGCGTTAGAGATCCGTCAGGAAATATACCCTGATAACGAACCGATCATTGCCGCGTCATTAACGATGATCGGCAATGACTATACACAGGCGGCAAAAAACGATTCTTCTTATCACTTTAACGATGCCTTTGAATATTTCGCAAAAGGCTTGGAAATCCGAAAGCTCACGTTGGGAGAAACACATCCTGACACGGCATGGTCTTACCAAAGCATCGGATTATGGCATTTTTATCAAGGAGAATACGAAGAAGCGATTGAAAACTATTTGAAATGTCTCAGCATTCGGAAAACGATCCTTCAGCCTTCGCACGCCTACACTGCCGAAATCTCATACTTGTTAGGAGAAGCATATTTAAAGATCAACCAAATCCACTCTGCAAAAGAACACCTTCTGCTCGCAGAAAAAATTCAGGCAAGCCTTCATAAAGTAAAGGCTCTTGAAAAAACACAACATCTCCTGAAAGAATGCAGTCTTTCATAAACGATAAGAGACGCCGCAAGCTGCGGTGTCTCTTATCTGCTCTTCTTATATGTAATTGTCAACGTTTTATACGTCCTTTACTTCGATTTTAAAATACCGTCAAATCCACTTCCAGTCACTTTTACCTCTCCGTTTTCAAAAGTAGCAATTCCGTATATTTCTTTGGAAACGCTGTCTATAATCGAAAGCCCGCCGTCTCCCTGCGTATATAATCTTCCGTCTATAACCAGCCCGTTATTATACTCTACCCGGACTGCCGCGATATCAGATCCTGTCGGAACATACTTTGTACTTGCCTCTGCCATTTGATCGTACACGATCATCGTAGTAGTATCATTTTCATAAGTACCTTCAATCTCCAGATCCGGCGTATATGTACCGCTGATCCTGCGATAGTTTCCCCAGCCTTTGCCTGCACCTGAAGTTACGCTTAACAATCCGTTCTCATTTTTATAGAACGTATAATATTGCCCTTCTAAATAATCTCCGAATGCACCACATTCTGATTCTTTCTCAAAAATCTGCCCGCTCGACGTATAGATAACATAAGACCATTCATATCCGATTGATGCAATCACAAGCCTGTCTCCCGAATCATCGTCTTTATATGTACCTGCCCATCCCATTGTGACCGGGTCTGTCAATACAGCTTCCCTTTTACTGTTATCTTTTTCTTCCTTTTTTTCTTCTTGCCCGGAATCTTTTTTCATTTCCCCATCAGTTTCTTTTTTAGGTTTTACATTTTCCTTTTTCGCCGGCTTCGATTCTTTTTCAGCTGCATTCTCTTTAACCTCTTTATATGTCGAATCTTTTGCAGTTTCTTTCGCATCGGAACTTCCAAACATTTTCACTGCTGCAATAATTCCGATTATTATGACTGCTGCCATCGCGATAATTCCAATTACTACCGCTGTTTTTTTCTTTTTCGGCGCAGGATGAGACACACCCTTGTTTTTAACATCTGCACTTGAATTACCTGTTGTCTCTTTTTGTGTCAACCGCTGGTCTGACTGTGCCGACTGCTTTGGTTGTTCACTCTTCTGTTCCGGCTGTGCCGACTGCTTTGGCTGTTCATTTTTCTGTTCCGGCTGTGCCGACTGTTCTGGCTGTTCGCTCTTCTGTTCCGGCTGTGCCGACTGCTCTGGCTGTTCGCCATTCTGTTCAGGCTGTACAGACGCTCCGCAATACGGACAGAACTTATTCTCATCTTTTATTTCTTTTCCACAATTTTCACAAAACATTTTTTTACATCCTTTATCTTATTTTACCTTTAATATAACGATGCAGTTCCCTTATAACCGTCATATTCCAAAATCAACGTCGCTCCTTCTACATCACACTCTGCAAAACTCAAACCATAAAATTCAAGAACATTTCCTTCAAAATCTTCTATCGCAAAATCCCAGTCAAGATCCTCCTCTGTGATCACAAACTCTATATCTACCCTTTCACCATCATACACTATACCATACTCAAGCAAATCTTCTTCCCAGTTATCCACATCAGGTTCTGAAGCATAAAGAGCATAAATATCAAAACCGGTATTATTAATTACATGCACATTATATCTTAATATTTCATCCTTTGAACTGCATTTAAAAATACCGATCGCCACAATAATAACTAAAACAGCGATCGCGATAACCGCTCCTTTTTTCTTTTTTCCTGCGCCTTTGACGCTAAAATCCGGCGGTATATCATGACTCGGTTCTTCCTTATTTATTTCATTTTCCGCTCCGCAATACGGACAAAACTTATCCCCATCTTTTATTTCTTTTCCACACTTTTCGCAAAACATGGCAAATTCCTCCTACATTCTCTTTTAATGTTTTCAATCACATAAAATATCTTAAATATTTCATAATGATATTTCCGAACGCATATCCGCACAGAAGACCGGTTATTAATCTCCGTATATTATTTGATTCGTAATGAAATTTATATTGTACGAACCAATCTGCAAACATGATCAGAGAAAACACGACCGCAATTATATTGGAAATCTCGCCGACCTTGAATAAGAAGATTCCCAAAACTTCTCCTATAAACACCCCCGTACATCTTGCGCATACCGGAAATTGTTTTCCGCGAAAGGAAAAGCTTCGTTCCGGTAATTGATGACATCCCGTCGCTCTTCCTATCACCATAAGTTTCTTATATATTTTTCTTTTATCCATCATCATCTTACTCTGCAAAATGTACTAAGATCGGACAGACAAAAATCAGTGTACCGGCTAAAGAAAGCATTGAAAATTTTATACAACTCCAAATTTCCTGTTTCTTTTCTACTTCTAAAATATCCCAAATACTATACCCTAACTGTTTGTCTATATCCTCGCATAACTGATAGCAAAAATATAACGGCAAGGAAACTCCCACTATGACAGCGATCAAAACAACGATGACCGTTCTTAAAAATCCATGCACTAATTCATCCAGTATCGGGTAAAGCAAAAGAGAACCTAGCGCGCCATAGCAAAGACAATTTACTGTCATTTTATCCATCAACGAACTTAACGTTTCAACAGCGTCATGCTGCGCTAAATGTTGTCTTCCGCAATTTTTACATCCCCACCAGGTGATAGATCTGCTCTTTACTTTAGAGCCCGTGAAGAGCGCTCCGCACAATAATCCAAACGGACCGAGCAAACACATTCCACAGCACCCGCGCCCCATACTGTATCCTTTTGTTTTAATCTCTGTCTCGTTCTTAACAATCGGAAACGTATCCTCGCTGTTACAATACGGGCATATAGAATCTTTCGGTATATTCGGCGGCATCTGAATGATTTTGTCAATCGCATCGATAATATGAAGCCCCGCTTCTTTCATATATTCAATCAGCGCTTTAAAAAATTCGACAAGAGATTCCCAAAGCGATCCATCCGCGTTACTTTCCTGATATGAATTCTCATTTTTCCCTGATTGTTCCTCACTTACAGAAGCGCCGCAATTCGGACAATATTGAATATCTGAATTTAATTCTTTTCCACAATTTCTGCAATATTTCATCTCGCACGCTCCTTATTCTTTTCCGATCAATAACCGAAACTGTTCCACATCTTCAGTCATTCCATTTACAGGAATTTCAAAATTCAGTCCATTTTTCATTTTTAAATTTAAAACCTTTCCATAACCTGTATAAAGAAAGACTGCTATCAATAAAAGCCATGCTACATCTGTTATATTCATCAGAAACATTACCCCAAATAGCGCTGCATACAATGTATCCCAAAAATCCATTTTTGTTTTTAATTCCATTGAACCGATTTCTGATAATTTTATCTCCAAATGGTTTTCTTTTTCTTTCCTTAAAAATCTATGTATCTTTTGACTTATCTCCAAACGCTCTTCATTATTACTTACTTCTGTTCGGATAATTTTGTATCGTAATCTTCCGATCATTTTTACTTTTTCAAAATAAAATGTTCCTTTACTTTGTTCCGCTTTATCCTTTTCTTCATCTTTTAATGTACTTACATCCTCTTTTTGTTCCAATGTACTGCTCCCACATTTAGGGCAAAATTTTGACTCTTCTCTAAGTACATTCCCACAATTCACACACCTTTTCTCCGTTTTCGTCTCATGAACATTATGTTTACCGCTGTGATCTTCCTGCTGCTCCAATATATTGCTTCCACATTTTGAGCAAAATTTCGCCCCCTCCCTAACTTCATTTCCACAATTTTCGCACTTCATTCCTTTTTGCACTTCCTTTATAACTAATATTTTTATAGCTGTAGATAATTATACTATAACTAAGTAAATATTACAATTAAATCAATATTTTTTTGGAGGTTACTGCATGGACACTTTAAACTTTGAACAAATAGGCGAAAAATTAAAGAAAATCCGCCTTTCCAAAAACTTAACACAAGAATATATCGCTAATGCTGCTGATGTGAATACAAGTCATATCAGTAATATCGAAAATAACCGTGTCAAAGTTTCTCTTTCTGTTTTAGTGCAGATATGTAATGCGTTAGATACTACTGTTGACTATATTCTTTCCGATGAATATAACGACTCATCCTCTGCCATCGAACAGGAAATTCTCCATGAGTTACACTCCTGCAATAATGAAACAAAAGAGCAGATTTTGAAAATTGTCAAAGCTTTACAGTAATTTCTCTCATTAACATTACGGCATATCGAAAACCTTGTATGAATCCTTTTTCTTTTGCAGCCTCCGTTAATGCAAATAACTCATCGCGAACCTCTTCATACGTCTTTTTCTCCAAATTCACTCTATTTTCTTTCAACAGCCTCTCCGTCTCTTCGTCAATCTCTTTCCCAATTTCCTTCAAATAATCGGTTTCAGACAGTAAGAAGCGATAAATCTCTCTTATCTTTTCAGTCTTATCTGCCGAGCTGTTCTTTTTTGATTCTTCCGGCTTTTGAAACATACTCATTCTCCTATTTCTATTTCTTTCACTTTGCATTACAATATAAACAGATTATTTTATTGCCTGACACTATAATTAAACCATCTTTATCAAACAGCATGAAGCCGCAAAAAATTTCCGATTTTTTTTGCAGCCTTTTATACCGAAGGAGGATTCAAAAATGAAAGCAGCAAACAAAAACACAATTCCCATCACTTCAGAATCCGATATTTTATGCGCTTTCAGAAATCTGACTTCTTCTTATGAATTTTTATATATTCATAAGTTGATGTATCAGTTTCTCTGCCTGAGAACCCCCTGCTTTTTGCAGTTTCCTCCATATACCGATCTTGCATCCGAATACGATCGCACAGCGATCAAATGGAATGTTCCCGCTCCCATTACGCCTTTTTTAATCTGCTATATCAAAGCTGCCAGTAAATTCAAAAAAAATGCCCCTGTCACTTCGTTTTTCCATGAACTTGACGAGACATTTACAGAGACAGAAAAATTTCAAAACGATCTTACCCAAACAGAATATCGGATTTTAACTGATGAAATTCTTTGCCGTAAATATTTTTGTACTACGGAAGAAATTTATAATACTTTCTCAAAAAACGATTTCCAAAAAGAGGCGCTCCGGCATTGTATTTTTCATTTAACCGAAACATTAACCGCAATTTTGCAAAACAGCCGCCTCAAAAATTATTCCGCTGCTCCGGTTGTTTCAAACGCATATATTCTGTTAAATACTTTCAGGGAAAAATTATATGAACAGACCTGTTCAGAAAATAAAAAACTAGATTTAACGACCTTATATCCACACAAAAAGCCGTGGACTATTATAGGTGAAAACGAACTGATGCAGAGCATAAAACATTCTCTGTCTTCCTTTTCTGCAAAAATATTTTCTCTTGCAGAAGAAACTTTAGATGACCATTCCATTCACCATATCTCGGCGAAAGACTACGAAACCTTTTCCAACGGATGCACTAAGATCATAAACGACATAGAACAGCAGATTGAGAAAGAAAAAGAAAAAATCACAACATTCTATCTCAATATAACAAACGCCCCCGCTGTCAGTCACGCTCTCTCTAACGGACAATTAGAACTTGATCAAGAAAACTTGAATTACAGATGTTGTCTGCTTACAGATGCCCTTACAACATTTGCCAATTCTTTTTCACAAACGATCCTGACTTTCAAAAACAACGTCAGGAAGGCTTCTCACGCCTTCCCTGAGCAATATACATCTTTAAAAACCGACAGAGACTACTTTTCGGAATTCAAGCACTCTGTCAAAACAATCGAAAAGAGGCTCTACGGGGAAATCTTTATGACAGCTTTTGAACATTCCAAGCCGTTTCTGTTTTATAACGACAGAGGATTCATAAATACTCTCACATATCCCGCTGTCCTCTTTCCGGCAGAATGTTTAAGAATAACTCATGAATTGATAGGAAAATATTTTTTATCTGAAGATTATATCCTTCAGTATTTTCATGATAAAGGGATTCGTTTTCCGATATCACTTGCTGAATTTTTATCGAGAGTTGATATTAAGTAACACACAAAAACCTTTGCACTCCTTCATAAGTTTCTTTGAAATTGATGTAAATTTAGTGTAGTGCTAATGTAGGAATCTCTATTCCATTTTCAAGAACTCTTCAATCACTTTTACAAATTCTTCAGCTCTATCATACTGTTCCTTTGCATCTTGCAGAGACACAAGAAAAAAATCCGCATAATCGGTATTGTTTCGAATTTGAAATGCCTGACTGATATATTTTGAATATTTCTTGTCAAACTTTCCTGTCTTCACATATTCTTTCTGAAAATATGCAATAACTCCGGCATGCTTTGAAAAGTCTTGTCCTTCTACCGCCAGCAATGCACGCACCGCTGTAAACATTGCATAATAGGAACGACCTATAGAATCTTTATAACTTCCAGCCTCTAATAGTATTTTCGAGGAATGCAGTCGCTCTTTTGCCATTTCCAAGCGATATACTTTTAATTCTTCTCTATTATCAGGCAACGATTTCTACCCCCTCACTTTCGATATTTCTATAATAAGGTAAATCATTTTTATACTTCTCATATTCAGCAAAAGGAATAACCGTTGGAGACACTATCGTACCATACTCTAATTCCAAGTCTGAAGAAATATCCCACACACTTTTCAAGCCTTGTTGAAGTTTTTCTCTATCTCCCTGTACAATAGCGACTATATCTATATCTGAATCCTTTTGATAATCGCCTCTAGCATAAGAACCATACAAAATAATTTTCACAACATTTGCTCCATATACCGCTTGATACGCCTGAGTCATCGCCTGCAATATTAAGTTCAATTCATTTCGTGTACACATTTCTTTCATACTCCTCTGATTATAACATATAACAGATTGTTTCGATTTTATTATAACGTAATTCCTCTAAAAACAAAAGGTACTCTCTATACATCTTTTATAACCCATCTTTTATAACTGTATGTAATCAAATTTTATCTTATTGACAAAAATTGAGGTATCGCAATTTGCTAACACCTCGCAGTCTATTTATCAAAACAAATTTCCATCCTTAATGTTAAATTTTGTTCTAAAGAACGTTCTGTTTTGACAATATCTTAGAATTATTTCCCTAACATAACTTCTCGTACAATAGCTATCTTCGATTAATGTAGTGCCATCATCACCCTTTATCTGTTTTTTGAATATTTTCTTCTGTTCCCACTCGCTCTTGATTCCCTCAACTAAATCTTCACTCATTTCAAGATGCGAGAGAATTACTGAATTTAGTTCTTTGTCTCTAATTTCTTTAATTTGAGAGAATGTGCTTAACTGTTGCAATTCTTTTTTTACTGCACTTGTGTAATTGTCTGAACTGATACATTTGCTATTTGAGCCAGTCCTTCTTATGTATAACCTCAGCAAGTTTCTCAAGAATACCTCCAAATACTCGGTTGTTTCGTGGATACCCTTTTGCAGGTTCGTATAATTTGCCGGGACAAGTGCATTTCTAAAATACCAAGCATTTTTCGCAAAAATATCATTTGTGGCAGAAAATCCGAGCGTTCTCAAATACTTGATTAAAAATACTGCCGTCGCTCTTGTATTTTCCTCACCAAAGATATGGATTTGCCATAATCTTGAAACAAAGACTGCAAGATGATGAATGATTTCCTCCATCGAAAACCCTTTGTAAATAAAGTTTTTTCCTGCAAAAAATCATATTCAAGAGTTGCTCTTAGTTCCGGGCGCTTCCGTAGAGAACAGTTGCTCCGTCAAGTACCCACTCTTTTTCGTAATTTTCAAAATATAATCCTGTTTTTCTTCCACTCATAATAATAATCATGGTTCGATAATCTTTCATCTACTGTCATCTGCCTTTACATAACACAAACAGGCTCATAGAAAATACATTCCATGAGCCTATCTCTTTATATCTCTTTATATCTCTTTATATCTCTTTATAACGTTTTAAATCTGTTTTCATTATGGTACAAAATTGATATAAAAATCATTTTTTATTTTATTTCACATTAATTAGTACAATTTTGCGCCTGCCGGAATATGCTCATCAACCATCAGAAGATGAAGTTTTTCTTTCCCTTCTTCATTATGAACCGCTGAAATCAACATACCACAGGAGTCAATTCCCATCATCTTTCTCGGCGGCAGATTTGTAATAGCGATACATGTCTTGCCAACCAATTCTTCCGGCTCATAATATTCATGGATTCCGCTCAGGATCGTACGATCCTCTCCTGTTCCGTCATCCAATGTGAACTGCAGAAGTTTCTTAGATTTCGGCACTGCCGTACACTCTTTTACTTTTACCGCTCTGAAATCTGATTTAGAAAATGTCTCAAAATCTACATCGTCTTTAAATAACGGCTCGATCTCAACTTTGGAAAAATCAATTTTTTCTGCCGGTTTTTCCTCTGTTTTTGCCTGTACTGAATTGTTTGCTTCATTCTTAGCTCCGCCCTGTGTTTTCATTGTTGGGAAAAGCAGTACGTCTCTGATCGCGGCGCTGTTTGTTAAAAGCATACACATTCTGTCGATACCGAATCCGATACCTCCTGTCGGCGGCATACCGATCTCAAGTGCATTCAGGAAATCTTCATCTGTTGTATTTGCCTCTTCGTCACCTTGTGCCAAAAGTTCTTCCTGAGCTTTGAAACGTTCTCTCTGATCGATCGGGTCATTCAGCTCTGAATATGCATTCGCCATTTCCCAGCCGTTCATAAAGAACTCGAAACGCTCTGTATATTCCGGATTCTCCGGTTTCTTTTTCGTAAGCGGTGAAATCTCGATCGGATGATCCATTACGAACGTCGGCTGAATCAAATGTTCTTCTGCAAACTCTTCAAAGAACAATGACAAGATATCACCTTTCTTATGATGCTCTTCATATTCTACATGATGCTCGTCTGCAAGCTTGCGAGCCTCTTCCAAAGTCTTAACTTCATTCCAGTCAACGCCTGCATATTTCTTCACGGCATCTACCATTGTAATACGTTCAAACGGTTTTCCGAGATCCATCTCAACGCCATTGTAAACGATCTTCGTTGTGCCGAGAACTTCCTGTGCCACATGGCGGTAAAGATTTTCTGTAAGATCCATCATTCCGTTATAATCTGTATATGCCTGATAAAGCTCCATCAATGTAAATTCCGGATTATGTCTCGTATCAAGTCCTTCGTTTCTGAATACACGACCGATCTCGTACACTCTTTCAAGACCTCCGACGATCAGACGTTTCAGATAAAGTTCAAGAGAAATTCTCAGTTTCAAGTCTTCATTTAAAGCATTGAAATGTGTCTCAAACGGTCTTGCCGCAGCTCCCCCGGCATTTGCAACAAGCATCGGAGTCTCCACTTCCATAAATCCTTCGCCGTCCAAATATCTGCGGATCGCGCTGATGATCTTAGAACGTTTGATAAATGTATCTTTCGCTTCCGGATTCATGATAAGATCCACATATCTCTGACGATAACGCATATCTGTATTCGTCAGTCCATGGAACTTCTCCGGAAGAATCTGAAGACTCTTGGAAAGAAGTGTTACATGAGATGCATGAATGGAAATCTCTCCTGTTTTTGTCTTGAATACCTCTCCTTCGATTCCGATCACCTCACCGACATCAAGTTTCTTAAATTCTTTATAATTTTCCTCACCGATGCTGTCTCTTGCTACATAAGACTGAATATTTCCTTTTAAATCCTGAACATTACAAAAAGATGCTTTTCCCATTACTCGCTTTGACATCATACGTCCTGCGATGGAAACCTGCTTTCCTTCAAGCTCCTCGTAATTTTCTTTTACTTCTACACTGTGATGTGTCTGATCATATTTTGTAATCACGAACGGATCTTTTCCGCTTCCTTGCAGCTCTGCAAGTTTCTCACGGCGTACCTTTCTCAACTGATTCAGATCCTGTTCCTGTACATTCTTCTGCTCCTGTGCCACTTTCTTATCTCCTTTCCCGGATAACTTTTCTCTGTTTTGCTTTATCTCTTATTATTCCGTTACGCTTTTTTCTCTTTATCTGCCTTTTTCGCCTCTTTAAAACATTCCCATACATGCGAATTCAGACCTCTTAAAAAGAGGTCTGTTTATAATCATCTGTTTACATTGAACGGCTGATCTCAAGCACTTTGTACTTGATTTCTCCCGCCTGTGTTTCTACGCTTACCGTATCTCCCACTTTTTTTCCGATCAATGCCTGACCAACCGGAGACTCGTTTGAAATCTTTCCTACCAAGCTGTTTGCCTCTGTTGATCCCACAATTTTAAATTCCATCTCTTCATCGAATGTTATGTCAAATACCTTTACCGTACATCCGACATTGATCTTATCAAAGTCAACTTCATCTTCAACAACCACTTCTGCGTTTTTCAGAATGCCTTCAAGTTCTTCGATACGCGCTTCGATATCTCTTTGTTCATCTTTTGCCGCATCATACTCTGCATTCTCGGAAAGATCTCCCTGCTCTCTTGCCTCTTTGATCTTAGCTGCAACTTCTTTCCGTTTGACAACTTTAAGAGTTTCAAGTTCATCTTCAAGTGCCTTTAATCCGGCATAAGTAAGTAATCTTTTCTTTGCCTCCGCCATTGATAACGCTCCTTTTCTGTCATTCTTTTTCACTGTTTTTTGTCTATTCCCGACAGGAAAACTTGTCCCTGCACGCTGTCTCTTTTAGTTTATTTCACAATTTCAATATTATAACCATCAACCCCATTAATGTCAAGGTTTTTGGCGTAAACAAGACAGCTTTTACATGATATTGCGCAGAAAATATAGCGCTTATTAACAATACAGCGTTATGCCGGAATTACCGTAAGTTCCCAAAGACACATTCTTGGATTACAGGCGGCTTTCCAAGGTCTTGATCCTTCTGTCTTTCGTTCATTGCCGCTCCAATGCAAACAGGGCCGCCACTAAGTGGCAGCCCTGCATTTTTCCGTACTATTTACGGATAAGGCTTATTTTCTTTTGTTTCTTTTGAAAAACGGCCATTATTATTAATTACCCTTGAAACAGTGGCTACGGAAACATTTGCCATTTTCGCAATTTCTTTAATTGAAATACTTTTTTGGGCCATAAAAGAACCTCCCTTACATTAAAATTATAAAGGAAAATGCTCTATTATTCAATGAAATTAAGGATTTAAGATAACGGCACAACATATGCCATATATTTGTGTGGAAACGTTTACTCAAACTTCTTATAATGAAATTACAAAAAGATAGGAAAACGTTTACCTGTAAAAGGAGAGGTTATATGGAAAAGTTATTATGTCCAAGTATGATGTGTGCAGATTTTGCATCACTTAAAACAGAAATAGAAAATCTAGAAAAAGGTGGAATCGATATCTTTCACTTAGATGTGATGGATGGAAGCTTTGTACCAAACTTTGGGATGGGATTACAAGATATTGAATATATCTGTAAGACAGCTACAAAACCATGTGATGTGCATCTCATGATTGAAGAACCAGCAAAATATGTAGAAAAGTTTGCCCAATTAGGAGCAAAGATCATTTATATTCATCCAGAAACAGATCCACATGCTTGTAGAACATTACAAATGATCAAGGATGCAGGAGCCAAAGCAGGGATTGCAGTGAATCCAGGGACAACCTTTGAAACAGTAAAGGATTTACTTCATTTATGTGACTATGTGATGTTGATGAGTGTC
>ERZ857882.1957-NODE-1957-length-22668-cov-12.690134_pt1 | contig 22668 bp, 21 predicted proteins | sample MGYA00519697_ERZ857882 | MGnify/ENA primary metagenome ERZ857882 (study PRJEB31778, sample SAMEA3449373) | human gut metagenome | biome: human gut; feature: human-associated habitat; material: faeces | place: United Kingdom | collected 2010/2012 ...
ATCAGTTCCGCTGCGTTCATGTGTGCGCTCCTTTTCATGCTTATTTACTGTAAATTCATCATATCGGATACTTCGATGCAATACAATGCACAGCAATGCGCAGATTATTGCAAAAAATGCTCATTTCTTTGCCACAATGTCAAGTGATGAATTAAGAAAATAAACATACAGCCATCTTCTCCACAAAGAAAAATAAATCACTGTCGATTCCAGTGTAGATAAATTTTCTTTTGCCTTCTTCATAAGGAACTTTTCTGTGTTTGTAGGCGGAAAAACATTTACATTCTTGCTCTTGAATACAACTTAAAAAAATGCTATACTTATACATAAGTATCTGCCTGTACTTTCGGCAGATTGATTTTTGCGCATTAGTTAGAGGCAGCTAACCGCAAGGAGGTGTTGACTTATTATTATTTCATACCCTGAGGCTCGTTTTGTTCCCACCGCTGTAAGCATTGCTGCATCAAGTCAGATTATGCAGGCGAATAAAACAGCCGATAATCAATATCTCATTCCCCTCATAGATGGTACTATTGAAAACATTGATATTACCGATGGAATATTGTTGACAACATCAGAGTTTGTTTCACAGGAAGATATTGAAATGACAACAACACACGACGATTTGAGCCTGTTTCAGATTTCCTTTTGCATTGATGGCAATATGGAGTGGTCTTACATCAATAACGAGGTTGTTCATCAATTTCAAATTGCGGCACAGCAGAGCCAAGTACGCTATGGAACATTTAAGGAGTGCCGAAGTAGAATAAGCGGAAACAGGAAATTCAAAGGCATCAGCATTACTTTGGATGAAAAAATCTTTGAGCAGATTTTCACCTGTATCAAAATAAGGGGGGCATTATATGATACAAGAAAAACAGCGCCCGTAAGAGTATATACCTACACACCAAACATCAGTAAAATTCTCTCTGAAATCCTTGCTTGCCACTTTTGTGATGAAATGAAAAAGATCTATCTGCAAGGAAAAATTTTTGAGTTAATTGCTGTTTACTGCGACGAGGTTATTTGCAAATCTCCTACAAATGACTTTGGCATCCGTATTAGTGTGGAAGATTACAATGCGCTGTTGAAGGCACGAGAATTTATTGGTGAGAACTTCGCCCACCCCCTCACAATTCCAATTGTTGCAAAGGCGATTGCTATCAACGAGCAAAAATTAAAGGATGGATTTAAGCGGTGCTTTGGAGTTACAGTTAATGATTATGTTGTAGAAAAACGGCTGGAAGCAGCGATACGATTATTGAAAACTGGAAAACATACAGTGCAGGAAGTGACATGGATGGTGGGGTATTCTCATACGGGATATTTCATCGAGCTTTTTCGGAAGCATTATGGAATATCCCCCGGCGAAATGTTAAAAAACAATAGATAAGAACTTCATGTAAGTCTGAAAAGACCGCATGAAGTTCTTTCTTTTGTGACATAGGAACTTCCGATAGTGACACTATGCAGAAAATCATCGTGCTATACTAATAGCAGTTAGCGTTATCTAACCAAAAACTTGGAGGTTATTGCTATGAGCAGAACTAATGAAAACAAATTAAAAATGAAGGACATTGCAACCATAGGCATCTTTAGCGCACTCCTTTTTGTGGTGACAATGGTAGCAGGAGCTTTGATGGGAATTAGCATGGTGTTGAATATGTATTCCGTTGCGGTTGTTGCCGTTTTATCTGCGCCGCTTTATATGCTGATTATGGCAAAAGTACATAAGAAAGGCGCAGTCTTATTGACTTTTGCTATTGTCGGTATTCTATGGGGGCTGTTTGGCGGTATTTTTGTCTTGATTTGGATGTTGGGGTTTGGCGTTGTAGGCGAAGTCCTTGCCAGCAAATCAAAGTATCAGAATTACAAAATGCTTACCGTTTCTTTTGGATTGTATTCAGTTGGATATTATTTAGGTGCCATCGCACCCCTCTATTATTATCCCGCATTTTGGTATGGATTTGACCGTCCAAAGGAAACCGTGGATGCAATGATTGCAGCAGCACATTCTACGACTGGGCTTGCTGCAATTCCGGTTACATTGATCGCGATTGTGATAGGTGCTGTAATTGCAAAGAGAATGTTGAAGAAGCATTTTGAAAAAGCAGGAGTGATTTAATGCACCGCATAGACCCCCGGATAGTGATTATTCAGATTGTGCTTTCAGGGATATGTGCATTTTGGATTTTTAAGCCGTTAGCCATGCTTTGTGAAGTGATTTTTCTGATGAGCTTTCTGTTATATTTGCAACACCCGAAGGAGGCTTTGCGGCTGGGCGTATGGTTTGCGTTCCTTGTCGGATTGTATGCCTTACTGAATGAGAGCAACGCTCCGCAAATCATAGTCCAGCCCGTTTTCCTATTACGCAAGCTCTCTCCCTTACTGGGCGTAATGGTTTTGTCGCTAAAGGCGTTGACCGTGAGTGAGCTGTTCATGGGGCTTCAAAAATTACATTGCCCTAAATCAGCTACGCTTGCGCTTGCTGTCGCATTGCGATTTATTCCCACCATTCGCCATGAGCTTGAACAGATTAGAAACGGCATGAAAACAAGGGGCGTCCCCTTAAATGTGATTACTTTTGTAAAAGCTCCTGCCATGACCACAGAATACATGATTATTCCCTTTATCATGCGCTGTATAAAGGTAGCGGATGAATTGTCTGCGGCTGCGGTCACTCGTGCAATCGAAAATCCTGTGCCAAGAGGGATGAGAGTTCCTCTGAAAATCAGAATAAAGGATATTGTGTATCTGATGATGGTGATTTGCGCTAATATCGGAACACTTCTTTATTCATTGTGCGGGTAGCGCGGAGGTTCAGAATGAGTATGATCACAATAAGAAATTTACAATTTCAATATGATGCCGCACCGGAGATAAATGCTCTTTATGGAATTGATTTAGAAATTCGTAAAGGAGAGTGCATTGTTTTAACGGGAGAAAGTGGCTGCGGGAAAACAACTTTAACACGATGCCTCAATGGTTTAATACCCAACTTTTTTGAAGGAACGCTTACAGGAGAAATATTGTACGAGGGTGTTCCAGTAAACAAATTGGAACAGTATGAGCTTAGTCGCAAAATTGGCACAGTGTTTCAAGATCCCCGTTCACAATTTTTTGCAGTAAACACAACGGACGAAGTAGCTTTCGGGTGTGAAAATCTTGCCTTTTCCACGGAGCGGATAAATCAGAACGTGGACGCCGCATTCTCCCGAATGAATATTGACGTACTGCGAGATCGGAGTTTATTTGGGTTATCCAGCGGCGAAAAACAGCGGCTGGCAGTTGCTTCTATCTATGCAATGGATACCGATGTCATTGTTTTGGACGAACCGACGGCAAACCTTGATGGAGAAACAATACAAAATCTCCGTGAGCTTTTATTTACACTAAAAGCCGAGGGGAAAACTCTCATTATTTCTGAACACCGCCTTTCCTGGCTTGGAGGAATTGCCGACCGATATGTATATATGCGCAAAGGGAGAATTGAAAAAATATGGGGTGCGGCGGAGGCTGCTTGCCTTTCGCCCGATGTGCTGCGAGAATACGGTTTACGCAGCATACAAAATGTGCTTTTTCCTACAAGGAAAACTCCTGCGAGGTCTGATGCAAACGAGCTGACGTGTCAAAACCTCTGTATTTACTACGGAAAGCAGGAAATTATCCATGATTTGAATTTTCACTTTACATGGGGCGAAGAAGGTCGGATTATTGGAATTGTCGGTGCGAACGGTTCCGGGAAAACAACATTTTCTAAAGTGCTGTGCGGACTTATGGCACCGCGAACTGGGGAAATTCGTCTGAACGGCAAAAAAATGACCCATAGAGAGCTGCTGAAAAAAACATACTTTGTTATGCAGGACGCGGATTATCAGCTTTTTACGGAAAGCGTTACACATGAAATGGAATTGGCGGCACGAAAAAATAAGCAAAAAAACGTTCATGCTTCAAAAGAGGAAACAACAAACATTCTTGACAGGTTCGGCTTGGCCGAATACTCCGAAAGACACCCGCTATCCTTGTCCGGCGGACAAAAGCAGCGGGTCACGATTGCTGCTTCCATCGCTGCAAAATCGGATATTCTTGTTTTGGACGAGCCGACGAGTGGGCTTGACGGACGGAATATGCTCCGTCTAAAGAATATTCTGCGTGAACTGAAAAAACAGGGAATGCTGATTTTCATTGTAACCCATGACGCAGAATTTCTTGAAGGATTAACAGATGAATTACTGACTATTTCAAATAAGGAGGAAAACATGGACAAAAAAGAAAAACAGCAATCGCCTTTAAGGGGTATTTTGCAGTTTGCCAGTCAGAGGAAAGGACTTTTGAGGATTTCTGTTATCCTTTCTGTTCTGTCCTCTGCGTTTGGTATGGTTCCATACGCTGCTGTAGCTGTGTTGCTTGGGAAAGCGTTAGACAATGCTTTGACCATAGAATGGGCAGTCAGCTTGACCTTGGTGGCTTTAGCAGGATATTTTCTAAAACACTTTCTATATTCAAAATCAACCCTATGCTCCCACAAGGCAGCGTATGAAATCATACAGAATATCCGCTGCGCAATTATGCGGAAGATGTCAAAAATGTCTATGGGGACAATACAGGAAAAATCTTCCGGCGAATTTAAGCAATTAGTCATTGATGATACGGAACGACTTGAAGGACAGATTGCTCATGCCATTCCCGAAATGACAGCAAGTATTCTCATTCCGATTTTTGTGTTTGCCTATCTGCTTTTTGTGGATTGGCGTATGGCGCTTGCTTCTCTTGCTCCTGCTGTTTTGGGAAATGTTATCTATTATAGCATGATGATAGGGCGCAGCGAGAGGATGAAAGAATATATGTCCGCGAATGGAGATATGAACGCAACCATTGTTGAGTATGTAAATGGTATGGAAGTTATCCGTATGTTCAATCAGACTGCTTCTTCGATGGGACGGTTTAAGGGAGCAGTATTGAAAGTGCGGGATATTACTACCGCATGGTATAAGCACTGCTATCCTTTTATGAGTATCAGTCAGGTTGTTATGCCCTCAACGATTGCATTTGTTTTGCCCGTCGGCGTTGTACTTCTTTCGGGTGGTACTACGACATTAAACGAGGTTATTTTATGTATTCTTCTCTCTATGGGGCTTGTTGGCTCTTTACAGGCAATGATTGAGTTTTGGCATGACATTGCCGCAATTTATGAGATACAGCCCCGTATTCAGGCACTTTTAGAAGCAAAGGAGTTGCCCGAGCCGATAGAAGCACAACACAGTAGCGGCAATGATGTGGAGCTGAAAGATGTTCATTTCAGCTACGGAGCAATCGAGGTTATCCATGGCGTTTCCTTTACGGCAAAGGCTGGGACAGTCACAGCGTTGGTAGGTCCGTCCGGTTCGGGGAAATCAACTCTGGCAAAACTCATTGCCCGCTTTTGGGACGTGAGCGCGGGTGCGGTAACTGTGGGCGGCGCGGATATTCGCAATCTGCCGTTATCCGAGCTTTCCGAAAAAATCAGTTATGTTTCACAGGATAATTTTCTGTTCAATATGAGCCTGAGGGACAATATCCGAATCGGTAAGCCGGATGCTACGGATGCAGAAGTAGAACGGGCTGCGTCACTGGCGAGATGTGATGACTTTATTGCCCGCTTCCCTAAGGGTTATGATACCAACGCCGGGGATGCAGGTGCCCGCCTTTCGGGAGGGGAACGGCAGCGTTTGGCGATTGCGAGGGCAATTCTAAAGGACGCTCCGATTATTATTCTTGATGAAGCTACGGCGTTTACCGACCCGGAGAATGAAGATAAATTGCAGCAGTCCATTGACCATCTGACAAAAGGGAAAACGCTGATTGTGATTGCGCACCGCCTGTCCACTATCATGTACGCAGATAAAATTTTAATGTTGGAGGACGGTTCGATTTCAGCGGCAGGAACCCATGAGCAGCTATTATCTTCTTCGCAGACCTATTTGGATATGTGGAAAGCCCATATATCGGCAATGGATTGGAGTATGAACAAGGAGGTGGAAATATTATGCTGAAAGTAATTAAACGAGTATTGCGTTTGAGTGGTGATTTGTCAAAGCGTATCTATGCGAGTTTTGTATTCAGCTTTATAGACTCAATTGTGGCAATGTTCCCTGTCGGGGCTGTGTTCTATACCCTCACAAAAATACAGAACAACAAAGCATTTACAGGGAATGACTGGCTTGTACTTTTTGGAATACTGATAATCTCTCTTGTTGTCCGCATGGTGTTCAAATACTTAGTGTATAGCTTTCAAAGCACAGCGGGATTTGAGTTTGTTTCCAGAGAGCGAATTACGTTAGGAGATAAGCTGCGTAATGTGGGTATGGGGTTTTTCCATGAGCGAAATATGGGGGACATTACAACAACAGTTACAACTGACCTTAATTTTTTGGAAAACTACTCCATGCACCTTCTTGACCGTGTAACAACCGGAATGGTAAACATGGTGGTGACCAGCATATTCATTCTGATGTTTGACTGGCGGCTTGGTGTGATTTTTATTTTAGGTGTTCTCTGCTCGTTCCTGATTTATGGGCGTATGCAGGAAAAGGGAGAAGAACTGACTGCAAAACAGCGGCAGGTACAGGCTGCTTCTGTTGAGGCTACGTTGGAATATGTGCAGGGAATATCCGTCATCAAATCATTCAATATGGCAGAGAAAAATTTAAGTGGCATTGAAAAGGCTTATGAAAAAAGTATGGAAGCGTCTTACGCTCTTGAACGGGATTTCGCACCTATGAATGTGGCATATTCTATGGTTTTCCGTGTAGCTGCCTGCGCTATCATATTAGTATCACAGATTTTCGCTTTAGGCGGGGAACTGGATTTTTCAAGCCTTGCGGTTATCCTCATTGCTTCATTCTCTATTTTCAATTCTGTAGAGGTAATGGGGCAAATGACCGCCATGATACGCTCCATGGAAGCAAGCCTTGACCGTGTGGAACGGATTAAGGGAGAAAAGAATATTGATGACGGGGGCGGAGATATTTCCTTAAAAAGTTATGATATTGTCTTTGATCATGTTAGCTTCTCCTACGAACAGGGAACGAAAATTCTTGATGATGTCAGCTTTACCATTCCGCAGGGAGGAATGACCGCCATAGTCGGGCCTTCCGGCGGTGGAAAGACAACGATTACCCGTCTGATCTCCCGCTTTTGGGATATTCAAGGCGGTAGCATTACCATAGGTGGCAAAGATGTTCGGGAATTTACATCTGACAGCCTTTTGAAAAATATGAGCATGGTATTTCAAAATGTCTATTTATTCAAAGATACCATTGAAAACAATATTAAGTTTGGTTGCCCGGAAGCAAGCCATGAGCAGGTTGTAGAAGCAGCTAAAAAGGCACGCTGCCATGACTTTATTTCCTTATTACCAGAGGGCTACAATACCATGATTGGAGAGGGCGGTTCTACTCTGTCCGGCGGTGAAAAACAGAGAATATCCATTGCCCGCGCCATGCTGAAAAATGCCCCTGTCGTCCTTTTGGACGAGGCCACCGCAAGCGTTGATCCCGAAAATGAAGTGTATTTGCAGCAGGCAATCAGCACTTTAGTAAAAGATAAGACACTGATTGTAATTGCACACCGCCTGTCTACCATTCGGGACGCAGAGCAGATTTTAGTCATCGACAACGGGAAACTTGTTCAGCATGGAAAGCATGACGAGCTTGTTTTACAGGAGGGTATTTATCAGAAATACTGGAATATTCGCCAGAACGCAAAGGCATGGAAAGTAGCACAGTAGATTATGATCCTCAATTCGTTAATCTGAAAGATTTTGCGAGCACCAATCCATGAGAAAAAAGTAACGGTGGGTAAGGATCGTCCCTTGCCCTCCATTTTCCTGCACAAAAGTACAATTGCCTAAACCTTATCTAACAAACAAGGATGAACTATCATATGCGAGTATATTTCGACAGGAGGTGTATCTAACGCGGCACGATACCGCGGGAAAAATACATTTCTACAAATGACAATTTTAATTTTGGAAATCCGCTGCAACGTTTATGTTTTGCAGCAACTTTTCCGCGTTCCTAAGATTGTCACCTTTTTGCTTTTGGTTATCGCACCATCCAGCAGCAGCCCTTATATTTTATACGCTTTTGCTCTGCTTCAAGGCACCCATGCGGGCTTTCATGTCCGTATGGGTGCCTTTTGTCATGTGCAGAAACTCCTTGCTGCGTGTTGCCGTTCCCCACCGTGCTTCCTGCCCCTTTGCTCCCACAAAATTAGCAGCATGTATGGTGTGCGGATACCTCTTAACATAATCTTTCATATTTTTTGGGGAAATCATCGCTTGGAGTTGGCAAAATCCGCTTTTTGAGTGGTGTGGGTAGTGAAAGGGGAAATACACCTATCACCCGCTTTCGCGGTTGCGAAAGGAGGTGAATACCTTGAACGAACCTTATCGCACCCAGTTTGAAGTACGTTGTGCTTTTAACGGATTTTGCAAAAAGGTGTTAAGATGCGGGGCAAGCAACGCATGGCGCGACGTTAGAAACAGGCAGCTACGGGAGATTTCTTTTTCTAATTTGTCGCCGGAGGAAGAAGCACAGCTTTACACGACAGACACTTATGCGTTTGATGAAGCTGATAAATCCTTTTTTGTTGCCGGAAAGAGCTTTACCGCAAAGCAACTTGCCGACGCACTACATACGCTACCGGAAGAAAAGCGCAAAGCGGTACTGCTGTACTACTTCTTTGACATGACGGACGCGCAGATAGCGCAGCACTTGAATATTCCGAGAAGCACAGTACAGTTCCGTCAGACAAGCTCCTATGAGCTGCTAAAAATTATTTGGAGGGTCGAGCTTATGATGAAAGTAAATGGTAACAGCGATTTTGACGAAAGCGGATTGTTACCGTACCCGGTAATTATAGCCGCAACCAAAGGCGATCCAGCTGCGGTAAAAACTGTTGTAAAGCATTACGAGAGGTATATATCCTCTCTCGCCACACGCAGACTCCGAGATGAACGGGGTAACACCTATTACGGGATTGACGAGGATATACGCGATCGTCTGCATTCACGGCTTATTAAAGCCATCTTGGAATTCAAGATATAACAAAACCACAGTAGTGCACCCCCTTTCCGCCGCTGTCGTAAAGCCTTAACCTCTCTCTGCTCCTTGACAAAGAAAGCGACGCAAGATAACGGCGACGCAGTATAGGGCAAATCGGATACGTTCCTTTTGCGCCGAGCCATACGGCGGGTGCGCCATGACCCCTATTCAGGGCGAGCGATCAACGCCGCCGCGAAGTAAGTTTTCATGCACGCCCAGATGTGGCATGACTGCCGGGTTACCCAGCCGAAGTCGTGTTTTCCGTTGCAGGGGTCGTCGATCACTGTCATTTCCAGCACGTTGATCGCCCAGCCATAGTTCTGTACATACGGAAGTGTCAGCAGCTGCATATCGATGAGCCCATTCTCATCAGTGATCAGGGTTTCATAAAGGTTCCAGAAGTAAGAATATTCGTCATCGCGGCTGAGGGCGCGCGCCTCCAACTTCAGCTTCACCAGCTTTCCCTTGTATGAGCCGATCCTGATCTGATCGTTCGTCGCGATCGACGGATCCGTCACGAGCTCCTCCGTATTGTAAACAAGGTCGCCGAAGCCGATTGCCGACGCGCTCGAGTTGGTGAAGTGGTATAGGGACGACAGGTTCAGGGTAGCGTCGGTGATGGTGATGTTCTTTCCGTGGCACCAGCGGCCGCCGCCGATGCCCGCGCCGTTCACGCCGCCGGTGATGTGCAACGGCTTTCCGTGGACAAGGCACGCCGCGATTTTGCGCCGTGCGCTTTCGTAAATCGCCTGCACCGTGGACCGGGAAACATCCATCTGCGCGGCGCATTGCGCATGGGTCTGCTGCTCCAGGTCCACCAGACGGATGACCTCGTATTCGTCCAGCGTCAGCAGGATCGGCGCTGCGCCGCATCGCCCCTTGGGGCAGAAGGCGTCGACCTGCGGCCTGCCGCAGATCCGGCGGTGCCGTGGCGGTCTTGACATCTGTACGCCCCCTCCTTTTCCGGTATAGGCCAATTGTAACCCGGCGCTGCAAAAGAATCAAGACGGAGCGGCCGGACGGCGGGCGCGGGCCTGTAAAAAATGAAGCGGACGCCTGAGACGCGGGCGGCTTTCAGGCCGGGCCGCCGCCGGAGACCCGGCGCCGCCGGACCGGAATCTGAATCTTGTAGATAAACTGCTTTGAATGGTTGAGCGGGAATTGCGTCAGGACCTCGCAGATGTAGTCGCCGCAGGGCAGCAGATTCTGCTTTTGCAGCTCCGCGTATAATTTGCCCGCGTACGCCGCCTCCAGCGACGGATCGTCCGACGCCACGGACAGATACATATTCTGCGGCAATGTGCGGAGACTACCGGTGTCCGGATACAGATCGTCCACAAAGATGAAGGCAGACTGCGACGCGTAGGTGCCGCGCATGAAGTTCTCCCTGTCCATGAGCGTGCCGACGTTGATGAAATAAGACGGAGGGAGCTTTTTTTCGTGGAGATAGTTCTGCATATAGCGCAGCATGTTTTCATATCCCCGGTAGCCCTGCGCAAAGAAGTCAAATTCCGTCTGCTGCACATCCAGCTTTCTCTCCGCGACATATTCGAAAAATACCTGCCCGAACGGCGGCAGCGCGTTCAGCGTCTGGAGGTTTTTCTGAATGCGCAGGAGATTGTTCCGGCTGACCGAGGAATGGTAAATTTCCTCCGACAGGGCGCCGATCTGTTCGTCCAGAATCTGCAGCAGGCTTTCCTCCGATGACAGCTCGAATATCTCGCGGATTTTCCGGAGAGACAGGTGGCAGCTTTTCAGCGCCCGGATCAGATCGAGCTTTGCGCACTGATCCCATGTATAATAGCGGTAACCGGTTTCCGCGTCCATATACTGGGGCTCTAAAAGCTTATTTTTAGAATAAAGTCTTAGCGTCTGTGTGCTGATGTGATTCAGTTCGGCCATTTCACCAATTTTCAGAAGCGTATTTAGACTATTTTGCATAAAGGCACCCCTCTCCACCTGATTCTATCACGAATCAGGTCAAATAACAAATTGTTCTTGACTTTATACTTACTGTAAGGTGTAAGATTGTTTCATCGGAGAAGTCCGGACAGGAATACATTTTGATCAAGGAGGTACATGATGGAAAGAAAAATTACATTCGCGCAATACGGCTGCGGGAAAATGGGGAAATACCTGATTCGTTATGCAATTGAAAAGGGCGCAGAATTGGTTGCCGCCTTCGATGTGAACCCCGCGATTCTCGGAAAAGACGCGGCGGAGATTGTCGGCGGCTATCCCGATACCGGCGTCAAAATCGCAGATGCCGGGCAGGCAGATGAAATACTCGGCGCGCTCAAGCCGGACGTCTGCATCATTGCGACCAGAAGCACGGTGGCGGAGCTTGAACAGATTTTCACGGTCTGCGCGAAGCACGGCGTCAATGCCATCACGACCTGCGAGGAAGCGCTGTATCCGTGGAATTCCTCTCCGGCGCTCACGCACAAGCTGGACGCGCTCGCCAAGCAGGGCGGCTGCACCTTAACCGGCGTCGGCTACTGCGACCTTGTCTGGGGCACCATGGTGACCAATCTGGCCGGCTCCTCCTTTAAGATCACCAAGATTCTGGGCAGCAGCTGGTACAACGTCGAGGATTACGGCATTGCGCTTGCCGAGGGCCACGGGGCGGGCTTCACGCCGGAACAGTTTGAAAAAGAAATTGCAAACATCAACGCCATGCCGGCGGAGGAGCTGAAGGAGCTTGTGGAAAGCGGGCAGTACGTTCCCTCCTACATGTGGAATCAGAACGGCTGGCTTTGCAGCAAAATGAACCTTCACATTACCGCGCAGACGCAGAAATGCTATCCGACCACCCATACCGAGGACCTTTTCTCCAAAACGCTGAACGCCACCATCAAGGCCGGCGATCCGACCGGTATGCGCGCGGTTGTGACCACCGAGACGGAGGAGGGCATTACGTTCGTGACCGAGTGCGTGGGCAAGGTGTTCGCGCCGGACGAATTTGACCGCAACGACTGGACCTTCATCGGCGAGCCGGAGACCACGGTTTCCGTCAACAAGCCGGCGACCGTGGAGATGACCTGCGCGACCATCGTCAACCGGATTCCGCAGCTGATCGACGCGCCTGCCGGATATGTGACGACTGACAGGTATCCGTACAATGAATACTGTGTGCATGCGCTGAACACCTATGTCAAATCCAAATAAGCCAATCAAAATGACGTGAATGGGGCGGCGGCACGGCGAAAGCTGTGCCGCCGCCCCGTTTCCATGCAGTCTCCGCCTGCGCCCGGCGCGCCGCAGACGCCCCGGCCCGTCTGGCCATATGACCGGGCCGGGCAACACGAAAAGCCGTACGGGTTTTTGGAAAAGTTTGAGTTATTATCCCTTATCCCTTCGCCCATACCCTTTACGGTGCAGTGTGCAGATTTCTCCAGCAGTAGCACCGAGACTTCCAACAGCTCTGGACTGCCGCCTTTATATTGTCCTTTTTCATGGGGCACTGCAAGCGAAAGAATTGTTCGGAGAGCACCTATCCATAGCAGCTGCATAGAAAAAGAGAATGTCTGCAATCCAAATAATCGTTGCCGTTTTCACGTAATCATGGTAGGATAACGGTAGAATGCATGGTAAGGGGACGGATATGCGATACACTGTGGATGAAATCAAGGAAATCGTCGCGGCGTTGGCTGCGCAATATGGGGCAGACCGCATCTATCTGTTCGGCTCCTATGCCAGAGGGGATGCAAATAAGGACAGCGACATTGATCTGCGAATTGACAAGGGTTCTATTCGTGGCTTGCAGATAGGCGGACCGGCGGCCGATTTGGAAGACGCACTGGGAATCCCTGTGGATTTGATTTCTACCGGAAGCTTGGGCAGCAAATTCTTGAATGCGATTTCCGATGATGAGGTGCTGCTGTATGAAGCCTCTTGACCAAATATCAGTATTTTTGAACATGTGACAAGGAGTGTACCCGATGGCAAATGAAGAAAAAAGGATATGGGGCATCCACACAACAGATGCTTCTCTGTTCATGCACGATAATGTCATTGCTATTAGTTGGGAAGACTTCGGTGACTGCAGCAAGCTGGAGCCAAACCGAGAAGCATACAAAATACACTACATGCAAACGTAGCCAGACAGCAAGAAAGGGGCTATTGCTACCAGTGCCGGTATGCTATATCGCTTTGCTGTGGAAGTGAAAATCGGTGACTATAATGTGTGAATTACGAATCCTTTTGGAAATCCGCCGGATTGTTCCCTACCAACCGGCTGCCCGTATTATACTTCCGGGCAGCGGCCGTGCCAACCATGATCAGGCATACTTTTGGACAACCTCCGCCATCCGGGCAAACTGATTTTCCATGTCAGACACCAGCTTGAACTGGGTGCGGCAGCGATCCAGGTTCTGCTCCGGATAGTGAATGCGGAAATAGTGATCCCCGTCCAGGTAATCTGTCAGGAACCGGATGCCGCATTCCAGAGTCATGAGCCGTGCGCCCCAGGGCAGATACTCCAGCTCCGCCGGGGTCAGGCTTCCCTGGGCACCGGTCAGGAAGCCCCGGGTATAGGCTTCGAACAGGCCAATGTCGAAATTGACCTTGCTCAAATCCTTCTCATCCTCCTTGCTGTGGTTGGCGCCGAAGCGGATGGAGTCACCGAAGTCATTGATGCTCAGGCCGGGCATGGTGGTGTCCAGGTCGATGACGCAGATGCCCTCATGGGTATCCCGGTCAATGAGGATGTTATTGAGTTTGGTGTCGTTGTGGGTGACCCGCAGGGGAAGCTTTCCGGCACGCAGGGCGTCCAGCGCCACGGAGCAGTCCGCCTTCCGATCCAGGACGAACTGGATTTCCCTCTGCACGTCCTTCGCCCGTCCCAGCTTGTCCGCCGCCAGCGCTGCCTGAAACTTCACAAACCGATCCTCCGTGTTATGGAAATTCACGATGGTCTCATGGAGGGTTTCCGCAGGATAGCCCTGGAGCAGGTACTGGAACCGCCCGAAGGCTCTTGCGGAGGCCTCGAACAGCTCCGGGGTGGCAGACTGGAAGCAGTCGGTATTTTCAATGAAGGGGGTCAGCCGCCAGACCTTGCCGGTTTCATCGGTATAGAAATCCTTCCCGTCCCGGGTTTTGATCAGGCTCAGGGTCTCCCGAGCAGGATCCCCGCCGGCGGCAAGAATCTTCTCCCGCAGGTAGGAGGTAATGCCAACGAAGTTTGCCATCAGCTCCTCCGGGTGGGGAAAGGCGGTGATGCTCATGCCCTGGAGGATGAACCGGACAGGATCCCCCTCCTGGGGCTGGCAGACCACACAGTAGGTATCGTTGATATGTCCCTGGCCGTAACGCACGGCGCCCAACAGGGTTGCAGGGAAATCATAGGCTTTCAAAACCGCATTGAGGGTTTCTTCTTGTCGGACAGTTGTAACATTGGACATGGCTGCTTCCTCCCATTTTTATTAAGAGTTTTTGTTTTTCGCACATAAAAAGTTGATTTGTATAAACGCAACCTGTTTTTATCTGGATTTTCTATCTGGATTTTCTTCAGTATACCACACATTATTCCGGTATGCAATCATTTTTCACCGCTGTTTTCTTCGGACTCGGTATAGGGAAATTGTACAAATTGGAGCGTTCAGAATTGCGAGATCATCCAAATTTGTCTATTTCATCAAAATCCGGCGGCTTTGTGCGGGATTTTTCATTGACTTCTGGTATTTTTTCTGTATACTAAAAATAAGCATTGAAAAAGGCAAACCCAAAAGCGCTCCCCTATCTTCCGGCATTACCAGTGCGCTGCACTGTGATTGCATACTAATTCTACAATGGAGGACATAAGATGAAGAAGATTATTTCTCTGCTGCTGGTTCTGGCTATGGCCCTGACGCTGGCAGCCTGCGGCGGCAGCTCTGCTCCCGCAGCAACCGAGGCTCCTGCCACTGAGACACCCGCCGCAACCGCAGCTCCCGCAGCCGACAGCGGAAAGGTCGCCGTTACCATGATCGCCGCTCAGTACGGCCCCAAGACCGCTGACTGGTGGGCTGACTTCGTTGAGAAGTTCAACGCTGCCCACGAGGACATCGCACTGACTGTTGATGTGGTTTCCTGGAACGACATCTACACCGTGGTAAACACCCGCATTGCCAACGGCCAGGCTCCTGACCTGCTGAACATCGACGTTTTTGCCGACTACCAGGCTGACGGCCTGCTGCTGCCCGCCGAGGATTGGTGCTCCGCCGAGACCTATGCCAAGTTCTACCAGGCTTTCCTGGATCAGTCCGTGGTTGACGGCACCGTATGGGCTGTTCCCGATCTGGCTTCTGCCCGTGCCCTGTACTACAACAAGGACATCCTGGAGCAGGCCGGTGTGGAAGTTCCCACCACCTGGGATGAGCTGACCGCCGTCTGCAAGACCATCAAGGAGAAGTGCCCGGATGTGTATCCTTGGGGCATCGACATGACCACCGATGAAGGCCAGGCTGCATTTGCTTACTACACCTGGAACAACGGCGGCGGCTTCGTGGACGACGACGGCAACTGGACTCTGAACTCCGAGGCCAACGTGGAAGCTGTTAAGTACGAGATCGGCCTGGTCAACGACGGCCTGACCAACTCCGACCCCGCCAACGAGACCCGTTACACCCTGCAGGATCTGTTCTGCGCCGGCAAGCTGGCGATGATGATCGCTCCCAACGCTCTGTCCAGCCAGGCTGGTGAAGCCGGTGTGAACTACGGCTTCGCTGCGATCCCCAACAACTCCGGTGCCTCTGTCTCCGCTGGTGTTATGGACCGGATTATGTGCTTCGACAACGGTTACACCGATGCCCAGCTGGCTGCCATCACCACCGTTGTTGACGCTTTCTACGATGACGAGCCCTACTCCGAGTGGGTTCTGATGGAAGGCTTCCTGCCCGCTACCACCGCCGGTGGTGAGGCTTGCGCCGCTGCCGATCCCGCTATGGGCGCTTGGATCGACATCGTTGGCTCCGCTAAATTCTACCCCACCGCTAAGGCTGAGTGGGCTGACGTGAAGCAGGGTGTTATCGATGTGGAGCAGCAGGCTCTGCTGGGCGGCGACGTTCAGGAGCTGCTGGACAACCTGCAGTCCGAGATCGCCGGCTAATTTCGAATTTCCGCTGGCTGACCTGACATGACCGGTGGGCCGGGCCACATGCCCGGCCCACTTTCCGTACAGCCCTTTTCAAAGTGCTCTTCCCCCGGGAAGGCATTTTGAAAGCGGCTGCATTGAAAGGCGGACTTTCCACTGGGTTTTCCAAAAAACCGGAGCGCTTCCATTGGGGATTGCCCGGATTGCACTGCATCCTTGCGCACACGCTTTCACCGAACAAAAAGGGGGTTCCATCGTACATGAAAAAACCTTACACGCTCCTGCACAAAGCAAAGCCCTATCTATGGATTCTGCCCAGCGTCATCCTGATGGCAATTTTCATCCTTGTTCCCATCGGATTCGTCTTCCGCATGGCCTTCAGCCAAGTTACGAAGGCAGGCCTTATAAAGGGCTTCTACGGATTCACCAACTTCCAGAAGGTTCTCCAAGGCGCCAAATTCGGCATGGTTCTGAAAAATACCATTATCTGGACAATTCTGGTTGTGGTTTTGTCCACGCTTTTGGGCTTCATCCTGGCGCTGATTTTGAACAATGAGTTCAAGGGCAGAAAGGTCGCCCGTGCCATCGTGGTGTTCCCCTGGGCAACCACCCTGGTGATTCAGGCCTCCGTCTGGAAGTTCATCATCAACACCGACTACGGCGCCCTGAACACCCTGCTCAAGGCCCTGGGAATCATTCAGCAGAACGTGAATTGGACCCCCACCCCTGAGGCCTACTTCGCCTGGGAAATAGCCTGCGGCATTTTTGTCACCATCCCCTTTGTGTGCTTTACCGCTCTGTCCGGCCTGCAAAGCATCGATGCCAGCTACTATGAAGCAGCCACCGTGGACGGCGCCAACTACTGGCAGAAGCTGTTCAAAATCACCCTGCCTCTGGTCAAGCCCAGCCTGACCGTGGCCACGGTGCTGAATATCATCTACGTCTTTAATTCCTTCCCCATCGTCTGGACCATCACCAAGGGCGACCCTGCCAGCCGCACAGACACCCTGGTGACTTACCTGTACAAGCTGGCCTTCTACAACGGCAAGCAGGGCGAGGCTGCCGCTGTTTCCGTCATCGGATTCCTGATTCTGCTGGTATGCGCCAGCTGCTACATGGTTTCCACCCTGAAGAAAGGAGATGAATGATTATGACCCTGAACGCCGAACGGATTAACTGGGGCAAGCTGCTGACCCGGATTTTGCTGTACTTCGTAGTCGTGCTCATCAGCCTGTTCATTCTCTACCCTTACTTCGTTATGTTCACCACTGCTCTGAAAAGCCGGAACGAGATCTTTGCCATGGACGGCACGCTCTTTCCCATCAAGGCGCTTTGGTCTAACTTCGCCGACATCTGGGTAAAAGCACCCATGGCCAAGTATATGCTCAATTCCATCATCATCGCCTCCGGCTCCACCGTCATTTCCATGATCTGCGGCATTCCCGCAGCCTACTCCCTGGCCCGGATGAAGTTCAAGGGGCAAACCGTATTCCTGGGTTTCATCATTGTCTCCCAGATGTTCGCCCCGGTGGTGCTGCTTATCGGCATTTACAAGGTCATGCAGGTGCTGGGTCTGACCAACTCCCTGCTGGGTCTGATTTTCATGAACGCCGCCTTCAACCAGGCCTTTACCATCTGGCTGCTCCGGGGCACCTTCCTGAGCATCTCCGCCGAAATGGAACAGGCCGCCACCATCGACGGCTGCAACCGGATGCAGGCCATGTTCAAGGTGCTGCTGCCTGTGGCAGCGCCGGGCATCGTCACCACCCTGATTTTCATTTTCATCAATGCCTGGAACGAATACACCGTGGCACTGTGCCTGATCTCCACCGAGACTACCAAGCCTCTGACCGTGGGTATCAATATCTTCAACGGCTACAACATCATCGAGTGGCAGTATCTGTTTGCCGCTTCCATCTTCGCCATTGTCCCGGTGGTCATCCTGTTCATGTCCATCGAGAAGAACCTGACCAGCGGCCTGACCGCAGGCGGCGTCAAGGGCTAAGCCGCATTTTCTGGGTTCTGTGTCAATAGCTGGGGTAGAGACAGCAACGAAAAATTTTGACCGTGCCGGAGTGAAGAACTCCGGCACAATTTTATGTGTTGCGGAAAAGAATCCTATTTCTGAAATTTCGCATGCCGAAGCAGGCCCGCTTCAGGGCTTTTGTCTTATTGTTGCAGCCTTCAACCATTCGGCTAGTGGCACGGTAGTAGCGGGGCAAGAAGGTGTTTTTCCCGGAAAACCGTTTACCACATTCGCAACTGTAACGGCGCTTGCGGAGGCGCAGGAACGTATTTCTCGCCAGAGGAGGCGCCTGCATTCGATAGTCATGTACACGGTCCGTGAGCGCACCACAGGCGGGACAACGGTGTTTTGTCCTGGGTAGCTCCAGGTAAATGTGGAGCTCGTCAGAAATATTTTCGACATTTGCGATAATTACATCTTCCAAATTGAGAAGCTTTGCGGTATAATCGTTGTCGTGCGTAGAGATTTTTCCTTTTTGTGATTGGTGGTACTTTTATAATAAAGGATTTTATCTCTACGCTCGACCTTTTTTATGACTAAGGGGTCAGGCTCATCGCCTGACCCCAACATTTATTATAGAACCTTTATTTTCCCCTCTCGGATACGCATGGACAGTGCTTTCATTTTCGTTGTTATGTACAACTACCACCCCCGTCTTTTTGCCAAATCCAACAAAGAAAAACAGTATTTCTCCCACCGTGTCCATGTTATCTGTAACGGGCGCCGTTACTGATAACATTGGTCCTCGTGGTTTTTAGAGGACTGAACCAAGGTATTTTCGCTATTTTCCGTGCCCGAATTAAAATTTACGGCTTCCTCCGCTGCATCCATGTGCAACAGCGTGTCGATGTCCGCACACAGATGAATTTCCAGCCGGTCCTCAAAGACATCAATCCGCTGAATAATCAGCTCCAGGTCGTTGCGCTCCAGCGTCTGCTTGTCCAGAATATCCCGAAAAACATCCATGGCCGTTTTGGCGGTGCGGTTCGCCTGAATAATGGTGTTGCGCCTGTCGGAGAGCATTTGAATCTGGTGATCCAGCCCCTCGATTTTTGTTTGCAGCTCGGCCTCTGTCTCGTCGTAGGTCTCCGCCAAAAGCTCCTCCTGCTCCGGGTGCTTCAGAATGTCCCGGATGCGCTGCCGCTTGGTGGCTTTCAGCTCCTCCCGCAGCTCCTCCATGACCTGGGCCAGATGGTCGGCGGACTGCTCGGTTTCCACCACATCGGAATCCTGCCGTGCCAGTTCGGCGTTCAGTTCTTCCAGCATGGCATGGGAATGCTCCATGACCCGCCGCACATAGATTTTCAGCAGCTCGTCCAGCTTGTCCACCCGGATGTGGTGGGAACTGCACCCGGAACGGCCCCGGCGGTGGTAGGTGCCGCAGGTGTAGGCGGCACTCAAATCCCTGCGGCTCATGGCAAACATGGGGCTGCCACAGTCCCCGCAGAACAGCTTCGATGAAAAGATGCTGTTGCCGCTGTACCCGCGCCCCTGCCGGGAACGACGTTCGATCTCCGCTTGAACCATATCGAATTCATCCGCTGAGATAATGGGGGGATGGCTTTCCTTGACATAGTAGCTGGGAAGCTCTCCGCGATTGGGCTTCATGGTCTTCGTGAGGAAGTCCACCGTGAAAGACTTCTGCAGGAGCGCGTCGCCTTTGTATTTCTCGTTGGACAGAATGCTTTTTACCGTTTCGGGCCGCCATTGCGGCCTCCCGGCAGGCGAAGGAATATTGCAAGAGGAAAGAAAGCGGGCGATGTACGCAGGTGATTTCCCCTCCATGAACAGCCGATAGATCAGCTTGATTGTCGCAGCTTCCTCGGGCACGATCTCCGGAATGCCATCCGCGCCCTTTTTGTAGCCGAGAAACTGCTTATAGGGCAGCGCCACCTTGCCGTCCGCAAAGCGCTTTCTCATGCCCCAGGTCACGTTTTCGGAAATATTCCGGCTTTCCTCCTGGGCCAGCGAGGACATGATCGTGAGCAGCAGCTCGCCCTTGGAATCCAGCGAGTAGATATTCTGTTCCTCGAAGTACACCTCCACGCCGTGCTCTTTGAGCAGGCGGATAGTGGTCAATGTATCGACCGTATTGCGGGCGAAGCGGCTGACCGATTTCGTGATAATCAGGTCGATCTTTCCGGCCAGCGCGTCCTGCACCATGTCGTTGAATTGCTCACGCTTTTTCGTGCTGGTGCCGGTGATGCCCTTGTCAGCGTACACAGAAACAAATTTCCACTCCGGATGTGGCGGGTGTAGTGGCTGACCTGTGCCTCGTAGCTGTTGGCCTGTTCCTCGTCATTGGTAGATACGCGGGCATAGGCCGCCACGCGACGTTTGCGGGTGCTGTGGATCGGCGCGGCGGTAAAGCGGTTCAGTGTTGCGGGCACCACCGTGACCTTGGGCATATAGGCTCTTGCTTCGCTCATTTTGCATACCTCCTACGCATTTGCTCGGCGGCGCGCGCTTTCATTTCCGGCGTCCAGCTATCTCGCCTTGAAGGATCTTTCCACCGCGTTTCTTTGGTATGCCCATCGTAGAATTCAAAAACCAGCCGGTTTTCTGGATATACATGGATGCAGTGAATTTCTTTTTGAAAGATTGTGTTGTCAAACTTGGGCAAACCAAGCACCTGCGCGCTGACATTTTCCAGAATGCTTTCATGAATCTGCTTGGCCGGACAGTATTTTTTGCCGCGTACCATATAAGTGTAGCACTGCCACGCCAGCTTTCCATTATTCAAGCGCCGCTGATAGTTCCTGCCGCAATGGGCGCAGACCAGCTTCCGGGTAAAAGGAAACTCGTTGTGAACGCCATAGCCCTCTGGAAATTCGGCAGCCTTCTTTTGAATGATCCGCTGTACAGCCGCAAATTCCTCGCGGGGAATAATGGCCTCGTGATTGTCGCGAACCACATACTTGGGCAGCTCTCCTTTGTTCCTGCAGTCGATTTTTCTCAGATGATCCGTTCGAAAGTATTTCTGCAGTACAAGGTCGCCCTGATACTTTTCGTTTCGTAAGATCGTATCAATCACGCTTTCATGCCAGATGCCGCCGTTTTTCGCCGGAATCCCCAGCTCGTTCAGTTCTCGGCTGATTGCGTTTTTGCCCATGCCCGCCAGCCGAAAATGAAAGATCATTTTTATGATGGCCGCCTCCTGAGGGATGACCTCGACTTTCCCATGATCGAATTTCAGACCGTTCATTTGCGAAGTGGTGGGAATGCCTTGCTCGAATTTCTTTCGTATTCGCCAAGTACAGTTTTCCGAAACCGAGCGGCTTTCCTCCTGCGCATAGGAAGCGAGGATGGTCAGCAGCAGCTCGCCATCCCCGCTCATAGAATGAATATTCTGTTCCTCGAAGAAAACGTCGATCCCCAGTGCCTTCAGCTCGCGCACGGTTTCCAGCAGCGTGACCGTATTCCGTGCAAAGCGGCTGATGCTTTTCGTCAATCCCAGATCGATCTTCCCGGCCCGGCAGTCGGCCAAAAGACGCTGGAATTCCGGCCTCTCGGATTTCGTGCCGGTCAAAGCTCGGTCTGCGTATACGCCCGCATAACTCCAGCCGGGATGCTTCTGAATTTTCTCACTGTAATAGCTGACCTGCGCGGAGAAAGAATGCAGCATGGTTTCCTTTTCCATGGAAACACGGGCATAAGCCGCCACATTCACCGGCTTCGGCGCTTTTGGTATTGCCGGGGTGATTTTATGAATGATTCGGTTCATTGCATTGCCTCCCTTCGTCAGTCTGTCTTATAAGAAGGGTCGATGAAAAGCAAGGCTTTTCGTAGCGAAAAAGAGGCAGAAATTTTGCCGCGTATTCTGTTTCAAGCGCCGAGTAGTCGGCTTCGTCAATCAGCCCTCTGTCCAGCATTTCCGCGAGCATGGCCACGCCTGCCAGATAATTGCGGTTCCGTTTGGCCTGCTTTTTATCCATGGCGCGCCGCCTCCGTTCCGTAGCGGTCGGCGATATAGCAGCCGTGGGAGCAGTATTTCCGATGGCTGGACGGATAGCTGAAAAAGGGCTTTTTGCAGGCAGCGCACTGCTTTTGAATCGCGTTCTGCGGGCCGAGTATCCGGTGCGAATAAGCCCAGGCATACCGGCACGCATCCGAGCAGAAGCGGCGGCGACCATTTTTTTCAGGAAGCAGGATTTTTCCGCATTGCGGGCAGATTGTCCGCGCGACGAACGTTTGCAGGCCTGCGCGGCGACAGTAGGATTTTACGGTGTTTTCTGAAAGGCCGAGAGCCGCGGCAATCTGACCGTAGCTCTTACCGTTTTCGCGCATACGCCGAAGCGCGTCTTTTTGAGAAGAGAGCATACATTCCTCCAAGAATCGGCCATGGGCCGGAATGCTGTGCAGCATGGAATTCTTGAAGTTTTGTTTTCTTGAAATCGTGTACTTTTGCAGCGTGAGGAAAAGCGCCGCAGACATTTCTGCCTGCGGCAATGTTCAGATAATGCGGGAATACTTGCCGGACACCC